>Ga0335085_10004680_pt1 | contig 22485 bp, 13 predicted proteins | sample Lox_Sample_45_FD_206712 | JGI IMG/M metagenome (GOLD analysis project Ga0335085, IMG submission 206712) | Soil microbial communities from Loxahatchee National Wildlife Refuge, Florida, United States - Lox_Sample_4.5 | ecosystem: Environmental > Terrestrial > Soil > Wetlands | place: USA...
GGCCTGACCGGCCGCAAGATCATCATTGACACCTACGGTGGCATGGCCCGGCACGGCGGTGGCGCGTTCTCCGGCAAGGACCCGTCCAAGGTGGACCGCAGCGCGGCGTACGCGATGCGGTGGGTGGCCAAGAACGTGGTCGCGGCGGGGCTCGCCGACCGGTGCGAGACGCAGGTCGCCTACGCGATCGGGAAGGCCAAGCCGGTCGGGCTGTTCGTCGAGTGCTTCGGCACCGAGAAGGTGCCGGTCGAGCGGATTCAGGACGCCGTCCTGGAAGTGTTCGACCTCCGGCCGCGGGCCATCATCTCCGTCCTGGACCTGCAGCGCCCCATCTACTCGCAGACCGCCACCTTCGGGCACTTCGGCCGCACCGAGCCGGACTTCTCCTGGGAGCGCGCCGACCGTGTCGAGCAACTGCGCGCTGCCGCCGGTCTCTGATCGCGGTACCGGGGCCTGGGTACCGGGCTCGAATCGGATACCGGGGTCCAGGCATCGGGGCCTGAACTGAAGTGCCGGCCGCCGGCCAGCCGTCTCTGGCGGCTGGCCGGCGGCCGCGGCATTTAAGCATTTAAGCAGTTAAGCAGCCGCTAGCTGGCACACGACCAGCCTCCGGCTCGCACATAGCCGTCTCCGGCTTGCACATGGCCAGGCTCCGGCCACGGCACGGGTATTTTCCATCCTGCGGCTGGCTGGTCGCCAGCCTATGCGGCGGGCCTGCGATCACACCGGGGCATGCTGCGTGGCAGAGAGTCAGCACTGGTCTATCTTTGCCGATCAGCTAATCCGGTTTTGTTATTCTGGTAAATAATTTCCTTTTGGGCACTTCCATTGTGCTGCATTGTGCGCCGCGTTATGCGCCTACCCGGGAGCCGGCCTGCCGGCCCTGGGCCGACCGAAATCAGGGTGATTTTCCCCCGGTCCGTGCCGGCGGGTCGTCATGCTGGCCGACAGGTAGCAACTTTCTCCCCGGCCGCCTCTTTAATAAGTCAGCACCTGGCGGTCTGGCTCTGCGCCGCGGTGCCCTGCGCCATGCCCGTCACCGGTCTGGCTGCCGGGGACTGTGCGGCGGCCACCCGGTCGCGGCCTGCACGTTCGTGCGGCCGGGTGCGGGGTTTCCGGTCATCCGGGCAATGTCACCCGTTCATACTTCGGCGTCCGAAATGCGGTAATGCGCAACTATCAGGACGCTGCGGCCTTATTCGGTTGTACGCACGCCTCATGTTGACGGAAGTTCACCTGGGTGATACCGAACTTTAATTAGAAGCCACTATCAGGCCGGCTTATTGGCGGCCGGCATAAACGCGGGCTGGTATCCCCCGCGGGAGGGGGTATTCGGGAAGTTTCTGGCCGGAGCCCTCCGTCCACGCCTCATGTGGCACGTGTGCGGGCACTCGCCGCGGCACTTGCGGATGACTGTGCGGATGAGTATGCGAAAGCCCATGCGAATGCACGTGCATCGTGCATAACATAACACCGTCCGGACCCGCAGCACGCGGGCCGGGGTAGCGTGCCACGACCGTGCCTGAGGTCACGACGGCCAGCGCGCTGCTAGTGGTGATAGCCAGTCAGGGAGACACGACGATGGGTGGCATCTACAACGGCATGTCTGCCAGAGACCTTGAAGGGGCGGCCTGGCGGAAGAGCCAGCGCAGCAACTCACAGGGCGCCTGCGTGGAGATTGCCAGGATCGACGCCGAGACAGTTGCGATGCGAAACTCCAGGGACCCGTACGGGCCGGCGCTCATTTGCCGCCGGGACGCCATCGTGGCCCTCATGGACGGCCTGCGGGACGGGGAGTTCGACCACCTCGTCTCCTGACGCCGCCCGCCTGGTAACCCGGTTCGCCGGGCCCGCCAGTTCCTTGCCGGCGCAAACTCCCGCCGTCCCGCGACCGCGCCCCTGCGCGGCGGGGCGGCGGGGCGGCGGGGCGGCGTGCTTCAGGCCGGCGGCGCCGGGGCATCCTCACTGCGAGCCTCCCGCGCAGCGGCCCGCCGGATCGCCGGCCCGGTCGCCGGGATATCCGAACCGGAGATATCGATATGACGGAGCCCCCGCCCGACCTGGCCGCGCTCGACGAGCAACGATCCCGGCTCCGCGCCGCCTACCTGATGGACCGGCGGCCGGTCAGCAGTGCCCGCGGAGTGCACCACACCGCGCTGGTCAGTTCCGATCCCGAACGGACCATCCGCTTCTATCAGGAATTGCTGGAGTTCCCGCTGACCGAGATCATCGAGAACCGCGACTACAAGGGCTCCAGCCACTTCTTTTTCGACCTGGGCAACGGCAACCTGCTCGCGTTCTTCGACTTTCCGGGCCTGGACGTGGGCCCGTACGCGGAGGTCCTCGGTGGCCTGCATCACCTGGCCATTTCGGTGACCCCGGAGTCGTGGCGGCACCTGCGCGGCAAGCTCGACGCGGCCGGTGTCCCCTACCAGATGGAAAGCGGCACGTCGATCTACTTCCGGGACCCGGACGGCGCGCGCATCGAACTACTCGCCGATCCGCTCGGTGAGATGTACGGCAGCACGGTGCTCTAACTTTGTCACCAGCCCGGGTACCGCGGGCGGTCCCGGCAGGGGCATCGTGGTCGCTCGGCCACGGGCCGCCGGGAGGGGGGGAGGCGGGAAGGCGGGAGGATGGCTCGCGCCGCCGTGGCAGGATCGGGGGGTGGCCACGATCCTGCTCTTTTCCACCGCCGATACCGAACTCCTCGCCGCGCGCGCTTCGGGGGCGGGCTACCGGGCCGCGAACCCGGTGCGTATCTCGCTCGATGAGCCGGGACCGCTCGCCGCGCTGACGGACGGGGCGGACATCGTCGTGCTGCGCCTGCTCGGCGGGCGCCAGGCGTGGCCCGCGGGGATCGCGGTGCTGCGCGCCACCGGGATCCCGCTGATCGCGCTCGGCGGCGAATCGGCACCCGACGCGGAACTCATGGCGCTGTCCACCGTCCCGGCCGGGGTGGCCGCCGAGGCGCTCCGCTACCTGCGCGAGGGCGGCCCCGCCAACCTGCGCGAGCTCGCGGCGTTCCTTTCCGACACCGTGCTGCTCACCGGCCGGGGTTTCGCCCCGCCCGAGCCCGCGCCCTCCTACGGCCTGCACCGCCTCCCCGCCCCTGCGAACCCCGCCCCTGCGAACCCCGCCCCTGCCCCGGCCGGTCCTGCCCCGGCCGGTCCTGCCCCGGCCGGTCCTGCCCCGGCCGGTCCCGCCCCGGCCCGCGCCCCTGCCGGTCCACCCGCGGGCAACAGCCCCTTCACGGCGCCGCCCACGGTCGCGGTGATCTTCTACCGGGCGCACGAACTCTCGGGCAACACCGGTTTCGTCGACACACTCTGCGCGGCGATCACCGAGCACGGCGCGACGCCCCTGCCGGTGTACTGCTCCTCGCTCCGGGCCGCCGATCCCGGCCTGGCCGAACTTCTCCGCCCGGCCAGCGTCATCATCACGACGGTCCTCGCGGCCGGGGGTTCGGTCGCCGCCGACGCGGGCACCGACGGCGACTGGGACGCGGGCGCACTCGCCGGGCTGGGCGTCCCGCTCATCCAGGGCCTCTGCCTGACCTCATCGCGCGCCCAGTGGCACGACGCGGGCGGCGGCCTGAGCCCGATCGACGCGGCCATGCAGGTCGCCATCCCCGAGTTCGACGGGCGCCTGATCGCGGTCCCGTTCTCCTTCAAGGAGGAGGGGCCGGACGGGATCGGTGTCTACGTCGCCGATCGCGAGCGGGCCGGCCGCCTCGCGGGCATCGCCGTCCGGCACGCGCGCCTGGCCGCCACCCCGAACCGGGACAAGCGCATCGCGATCATGCTTTCCTCCTACCCGACGAAGCATTCCCGGGTCGGCAACGCCGTCGGCCTCGACACCCCCGCCTCCGCGGTCCGCCTGCTGCAGACCCTCCGCGAGGCCGGGTATGACCTCGGCGACGGTTTCCCCGACGATGGCGACACGCTCATCCACACGCTCATCGCGGCCGGCGGCTACGACACCGAATGGCTGACCGAGGAGCAGCTCAGCGCCGCACCGGCGCGGGTCCCGCTGCCGGCTTACCGTCAGTGGTTCTCTTCTTTGCCGAACGGGCCCCGGCAGAAGCTGACCAGTCAGTGGGGGGAGCCGCCGGGCGAGCTCTACACCGACGGCGACGACATCGTGCTGGCCGCCCTGCGGTTCGGGCACGTGGTCGTGATGATCCAGCCGCCGCGCGGTTTCGGCGAGAACCCGGTCGCCATCTACCACGACCCGGACCTGCCGCCGTCCCACCACTACCTGGCGGCCTACCGGTGGCTGGATGAGGAGTTCGGCGCGGACGCGGTCATCCATCTCGGCAAGCACGGCACCCTGGAATGGCTGCCCGGCAAGGGCCTCGGCCTGTCGCAGGAGTGCGCGCCCGACGCGGTCCTGCGGGACATCCCGCTCATCTACCCGTTCATCGTCAACGACCCGGGGGAGGGAACCCAGGCCAAGCGGCGCGCGCACGCGGTCATCGTCGATCATCTGGTCCCGCCGATGGCACGCGCCGACAGCTACGGCGAGCTCGCCAAGCTGGAACAGCTTCTGGATGAGTATGCGACGGTCGCGGCGCTGGATCCGGGCAAGCTGCCCGCGGTCCGGGCGCAGATCTGGTCGCTGGTGCGCGCGGCGCAGCTTCACCACGACCTGGCCGTGCCGGCCGAGCCGGGCGCGGCCGAGTTCGACGAGTTCGTGCTGCACATCGACGGCTATCTGTGCGAGGTCAAGGACGCCGCGATCCGGGACGGCCTGCACATTCTCGGCGAAGCCCCGGTGGGCGACGCGCTCGTCAACCTGGTCCTGGTCATCCTGCGCTCGGCGCAGCTGTGGAGCGCCCGCTGGGGCATGCTGCCGGGGCTGCGCGCGGCACTCGGCCTGGCCGAGGGCGGCGACGCCTCCCGCGCCCAGACCGACCGCTACGAGCAGACGTCCCGTGCCCTCGTCGAGGCCATGGCCGCCGCCCACTGGGACCCCGCCCGCGCCCCCGAGGTAACCGCCGCCGTCCTCGCCGCGGAGGCCGCTCCCGCCGCAGGGCCTGCTCCCGCCGCAGGGCCTGCTCCCGCCGCAGGGCCTGCTCCCGCCGCAGGGCCCGCTCCCGCCACCTCCCCGTCTCCGCGGGCTCCTGCCACCTCCCCGTCTCCGCAGGCCTCTCCCGCACCTGTGTCTGCCCCCACATATGCAGCCAAGGATCTCCGGGCACGCCCTGGCGAGCCCGGAGACGCCGCTGAGCACGGTGCGGCGGTGGCGCGGGTTCTGCAGTTCGCGTGTGCCGAAGTGGCGCCGCGCCTGGCCGCGACGACCGGGGAGATCGGCGCGGTGCTGCACGCGCTGTCCGGCGGGTACATCCCCGCCGGGCCGTCCGGGTCGCCCACCCGCGGGCTGGTCAACGTGCTGCCGACCGGGCGGAACTTTTACTCGGTCGACCCCAAGGCCATCCCGTCGCCGAACTCCTGGGACACCGGGGCAGCGCTGGCCGAATCGCTGCTGGCCCGGCATCTCGCGGACGAGGGCAGCTACCCGCGCTGCATTGGCCTGACCGTCTGGGGCACCTCGGCGATGCGCACTCAGGGTGACGATATCGCCGAAGTCCTCGCGCTGATCGGGTGCCGCCCGGTCTGGGACGAGGTCTCGCGCCGGGTCACCGGCTTTGCGGTCGTCCCGGTGCAGGAGCTGGGGCGGCCGCGGATCGACGTCACCGTGCGCATCTCCGGCTTCTTCCGTGACGCGTTCCCGCACGTCATCGCGCTGCTGGACGACGCGATCGCCGCGGTCGCGGCGCTGGATGAGCCCGCCGAGGTGAACTACCTGCGCGCGCACGCTACCGCCGACCAGGCCGCGCACGGGGACTGGCGCCGCGCGACGACCCGGATCTTCGGCTCGAAGCCGGGCGCCTACGGGGCGGGCCTGCTCCCGCTGATCGACGCGCGGAACTGGCGCGACGACGCCGACCTCGCCGAGGTCTACGCGGTCTGGGGCGGCTACGCGTACGGCCGCGACCTCGACGGTGCCCCCGCGCGGACCGATATGGAGACCGCGTTCGCCCGGATCGCGGTGGCGGCCAAGAACGCCGACACGCGCGAGCACGACATCGCCGACTCCGACGACTACTTCCAGTACCACGGCGGCATGGTGGCCATGGTCCGGTCGCTGACCGGGCGCAGCCCGGCCGCCTATATCGGCGATTCGGCCGCCCCCGATGCGGTCAAGACCCGCACGCTGGCCGAGGAGACACGCCGGGTGTTCCGTTCCCGGGTGGTCAATCCACGGTGGATCGCGGCGATGCGCAGGCACGGCTACAAGGGTGCGTTTGAGCTGGCCGCGACGGTGGACTACCTGTTCGGGTACGACGCGACCGCGCACGTCGTGGCGGACTGGATGTATGAGCGGCTTGCCGCCGCCTACGTGTTCGACCCGGAGAACCGCGCATTTATGGAAAAATCCAACCCCTGGGCGCTGCGGGGCATCACGGAACGTCTGCTGGAGGCGGCCCAGCGAGGCATGTGGGCGGAGCCGGATCCGAAGACGCTGGACCAGCTCCGGCAGGTCTTCCTGGACCTGGAGGGTGACCTGGAGGCAGGCGGGTAATGGCCGGATGTGGCACAGTTATGCGATGTTGCGGTTCGCGATTCGCACATCCCGTGACACACTGTAGGTAATGGTTTCAGCGGAGGCGGCGATGGCTCAGACATCACCGGTCCCCGCGGGGGTGGATGCCAGCGTGCCCACCCCTGCGCGGATTTATGACTACATGCTGCGCGGTGAGCACTATCTCGATGTGGACGCGCGTGCCGCCGAGCAGATCCTGCGCGCCGTACCGGAGATCAGGGACTGCGCCTGGTCCAACCGCGGGTTTCACCAGCGGGCGGCGAAATGGATCGCCGAGCACGGGGTCCGGCAGTTCATCGATATCGGCTCCGGGCTGCCGACCGTCGGCAACACGCACGAGGTCGTCCAGCAGGTGATCCCGGACGCCCGGGTCATCTACATCGACAACGACCCGATGGTGGAAGCGCAGGGCCGCTCGCTGCTCGCCGGCGCGGGGACGACCGCCGTGATCCGTGGAGACATGCGCGAGCCGGACACGATTCTCGGTCACCCGGAGATTCGGCGGCTCATCGATTTCAGCGAGCCGGTCGGGGTACTGATGACCGCCGTCCTGATGTTCGTGTCCGACGGCTCGGATCCCTGGGGCCTGGTGGCGCGCTACATGAATGCAGTGGCCCCCGGAAGCTACCTGTCGCTGTCGCACCTCACCGACGAGCGCAAGCCGCCGCTCACTGTGGAGCGATTCCGTGCCGTCTTCGACAGGGCCAGCGAGCGCATGCACTTCCGGTCGCTCGCCGATATCGCGCGGTTCTTCGACGGGCTGGAACTGGTCCCGCCGTACGAGGGCGCCGACCCTGGCCTCAGCTTCACCGGCGTCTGGGGCGCGGAGGATCCGGTACTCGCGGACAGCGAGGGCCAGCGCTGGCTCTACTGCGGGGTTGCCAGGCGCCCGTGACCGCCAAGCCCACGACCGAGGAACTCGGCATCGACCCTGACGCTCAGGAATGGCAGCGTTCGGGAGAGGGCGCCGGTGCGATTGAGATTGCGTTCGCTCGCGTGACCTCTGGGCTTTTCGGGGCCCCGGGCGTTTCCGGGGTGGCCCCCGTTTCCGGGGTGGCCGGCGTGGCGGGCGTTTCCGGGGCGCCCAGTGGGCCCGGGGCGCCCAGTGGGCCCGGGGCGCCCAGTGGGCCCGGGGCATCTGGTGGGCCCGGGGCATCTGCTGGGCCCGGGGCATCTGCTGGGCCCGGGGCATCTGCTGGGCCCGGGGCGTCCGGGGACAGCCGTGTGCACCGGGCGGCGAAACGACCCGACGAGGACTGGATTCTCGTGCGGGTCGCCGGTGACCCGGACCGCCGGGTCCTCGTGTTCGACCGGAACGAGTGGGAGTGCTTTCTGGATGGCGCCCGAAAAGGCGAATTCGACGACGCGGCTGGTAATGCCACCCCCTTAGACCGTCCGCACGGGGCCCTATTAGGACGGCTTGACCTGGTGGTATGCCGCAGAACGAGGAGTAGGGCAGCCCTGGCGGGTTGGCGGGATGGGCCGGTCCGGCGGAGATTTGCTTACGAGAGGTATAGATTTGCGAATCGCAAGTTGGGTAGTCTCATGTTGAAGTTAAGAACTTGTCAGGGAGGCAGAGCGGCGTGACCGACGATGCCTACGGCGCCACCATTGCCAAGCGGCGGCTGGCTCAGCGCCTGTCCGAGCTCCGCGTGGCCAGCGGCTACACCGCCAACCACGTCTGCGACATCCTGAACTGGGGCCGGGGCAAGGTGGGCCGCTTCGAGGCCAATCAGTGGAAGCGCCCCGAGATGAGCGACGTCCGGGACCTGCTGCGCATCTACGGCGTCACGGGCAGCGAGGGCGAGGAGGTGGAGGAACTCGCCGTGCGGGCCCGGGCCCGGCCGTGGTGGCGTGACTTCCCGGAGATCTTCGACAGCGAGTTCCCCGGCTACGAGAACGACGCCAGCACCATCCGCGCGTTCATGCCGCTCATCCTGCCCGGGTTGCTGCAGACGCCGGCGTACATCGAGTCACTGCTGCGGACCGGTCCCCGGCCGCCCAAGTGGCGGCGTGACGCGCTGGCCGCACGGCTTCGGCGGCAGGAAATTCTGGACCGCTCGGACGGGACCGCCCCGACGCTGAGCGCCGTGATCACCGAGGCGTCCCTGCTGTACCGGTGGGGCACCCACGCCGACCGTAGGGAGCAGATTCTCCACTTGGTTGACATGGCGGCCCGCCGCAACGTCGAGCTGCGCGTTCAGCGCTTCGAGGACGGGCCGCCGAGCGGCGCGCACTCCATGGTCAACATCTTCGGCTTCGGCGGCGGGGAGCCGAGTCTCGTCTTTGTGGAGACCGACTACATGATCGAGGAGGTGAGCAAGCGCGAATCGGTGCACGGCTACACGCAGTCGTTCGACCGTGCCTGTGATGGGGCGCTCGACCCGCGCGACACGGTGGCCTATCTCGAGCGTCTCGCTGACCGACTGGAGTAAGCAATGACCGATCTGTCTCAAGCCATCTGGCGGAAGGCCCGCCGTAGCTCGCACAATGGCGGCTGCGTGGAGATCGCGGCCAACCTTCCTGGCGTGACCGCTCTACGGGATAGCAAGCGGCCGGAAGGCGGCGCGCACGTCATCGACCGGACGGCATTCGCCAGATTCCTGGCGGATGTGAAGGGGGGGCGCTACGACATCGAGGTGTCGTAGCGGGGGGTGGTGGGTCCCCCCGGGGGGCAATCCCGGGGGGATCCACCCATTTACTGCCCCTGTCTCAAGGCCTGGCGGTCCGCCATGTGGTTTTCCGCCGCGATCGTGACTGTACACGTGCTATTTGTTTGCGGCCATATCGGCCCGCCGACCGGTCGTTAGCTGAGATAAACACGCCGCACATGCAGGGCATATGTGAGCTGACGGCTGGATATCCGGTAATGCCCGCATCGTGGTGGTGCGCGGGAAGCTTTGATCGTGTGTTATTGATCACCAAAGCTTGCGGAACGCTGTGCGCAACTCATAACGTGCTTCACAGATTTGAGAATGCAAGCCTGGCATTGTGAACGCGCGTGCGGTCGCCCAGGGCCGCGGCGGCCGGGGTGACCTGAGGCGGCGATCCTGTCGGAGGAAGCAGATATGGGCGGCTTGCGCACTCTGCTGACCGGAGCGTGCTGCGCCTGGCCACTGCCCATGGACGCCTCCTGCGCCCGGTCGGCCCGCCAGCTCTACCGTGACGCCGCGGCCGAGGCCGGGATCAGGGACGAGCTGAGCTGTGACGGCACCGTGATGGCGAGTGAACTGGCCGCCAATACCCTGCACGCGGCCAAGGCCCTGCACGCGCGGCCGGATGCCGGTGTGCGGGGCGGCGGGCGGCCGGTCACGGCGCGTCCCGAACTCTGGCTGTACCTGCGCGGCAGCGGCATGACGCGTGAGCTGGTGTGCAAGGTGTTCGACGCCTCGCCGGGCTGGACACTCGGCCGCGCGCCGGGTTCGGTCCCGCTCCGGGCCTCCGCCGGGGCGGTCAGCGGCCGGGGGCTTCAGATCGTGCACGAACTGTCCGGCGGGCGATGGGGTTATCACCTGACCCGGTCCCGGCTGGGCGGGTGGAAGGTGCGCGGCAAGGCGGTCTGGTTCGCGCTGCCCGCTCCGGCGCGGGAGCACGTGCCCGCGGTGCCCGGCAGGAGCGATGCGTGGGCGGCGGATCTGGCCGTGATGCGCCGTTGCCGCCGGCTGAGCGCGCGGCAGGCTTCCGGAGAACTCGAGGCCATGCTGTCCGCACGGGGCCTCGGCGGACGGCTCCGGCGCACCGATCAGCCCGCCGCGGACATGTCGGTGCTCTGGGTGCCGCGCGGCCTGACCCTCTGCTGCCGGGACGGGGCCGTTTCGCTGCGCACGCCCGCGGGTGACAGCCAGCACTGGACGTACGCGGACCTCGTTGAGGTGTCCGAGCGGGCCGTCTGGGTGCACGAGGAGATCGAGCAGGAGGTCGCCTCCGCGGCCGGCGGTCCCGGCTAGCCCGGCGGGCCGCGCCGCCCGGCGGGCCCGGCCGTCCCGTCAGCGCCCGGGCGCGCGCCGGGTGCCCGCGTTCATGGCGGCGGACACGTTCGTGTACGCCCCGATCACCCGGTCCCAGAATCCCTGGACGTCGATGGCCGTGGCGACGAGGGCGTTCCGCTCGGCGGCCCGCGCGCGGAAGTCGGTGACCGTCATGCCCGAGGTCCAGCGGCCGGTGGTCTCGACCTCCACCCGGGCGGGCAGACAGCCCAGCAGGCCGTGGTCGGCGACGTACGCCACCGCGCACACGTCGTGCACGGCGGGGTCGGCCACGATCGGCGCGGACCCCTCGTCTTCCTGGCCGGTCCCGGCAGGACCGGGCAGCGCGGACAGCGGGTCCTCGTCCGAGGCATAGTGCTCGAGGCCGGGCAGCAGCAGTTCACTGGCCAGCGCGCCCAGCCCCCGCATCCGGTCCCGCACCGCGGCGGTCGCCCGGGCCTGCCGGGTCACGTCCAGCCCCACCATGATGACCGTCCAGCCCGCACGGAAGACGATCGCGGCGGCCTCGGGGTCGACGGCCACGTTGAACTCGGCCGCGGGCGTGGTGTTGCCCCGGCCGGACGAACCGCCCATGATCACAAACTCCTTGACCTGGCTGACCAGCCGCGGCTCCCGGTGAACGGCCAGGGCGATGTTGGTCAGCGGGCCGGTGGCGACGAGGGTGATCTCACCCGCGGCCGCGCCGATCGTCTCGATCAGGAAATCGATGGCGTGACCGCCCGATGGCCGTGATTCCGGTGGCGGCAGCCGCGCACCGCCGAGACCGGTCTTCCCGTGCACGTCCCGGGCATCCACCGGCGGCCGGAGCAGCGGCGCGGGGCTGCCCGGGGTCACCGGGATACCCGACGCGCCGATGAACTCACAAACCCGCTGCGCGTTGGACGTGGTGAGGTCCAGGCCCACGTTGCCGGAAACGGTGGTGATGCCGCGCAGGTCAAGATCCGGGCTGCCGACCGCGAAGGTGATGGCCAGCGCGTCGTCGATGCCTGGATCGCAGTCCAGAACGATCTTCTCAGCCACCCGCGTTCCCTTCCCTGCGACGTGCCCCCGGCCCAGCCACGACGCTACCAAGGTGTCCGCCAGCGCGCCGGCCGGTCCCTCCCGCCGGCCGGTCCCGCCCCCGGTCGGCCGTCGGCTTGTAGCCTCATGCCGAGGAGGTTCGATATGCACCAGCCGCCCATCCCGCACGCCGCCGGGACGGACCCGGAGATCGCCAGCCTGATCGAGCAGGAGGCCCGCAGGGAGTTCGAGAAGATCCGGCTCATCCCGTCGGAAAACTACGTATCGCTGGCCGTGCTCGAGGCCTCGGGCTCGGTGCTGACCAACAAGTACTCGGAGGGGTACCCGGGCCGCCGCTACTACGAGGGCCAGCAGTTCATCGACATCATCGAGACCACCGCCGTGCAGCGGGCGCAGGCGCTGTTCGGCGTCGAGCACGCCAATGTCCAGCCGTACTCGGGCTCCCCGGCCAACCTGGCCGTTTACCTGGCCTTCGCCCAGCCGGGCGACACCGTCATGGGCATGTCGCTGCCGATGGGCGGTCACCTGACCCACGGCTGGCCGGTGTCGGTGACCGGCAAGTGGTTCCGCAGCGTGCAGTACGGCGTCCGCGCCGATACGGGCCGCCTGGACCTGGACGAGGTCCGCGACCTGGCCCGCCGGGAACGGCCGAAGCTCATCTTCTGCGGCGGGACGGCGATCCCGCGGACCATCGACTTCCCCGCGTTCGAACAGATCGCCGCCGAGGTCGGCGCGGTGCTCGTGGCCGACATCGCGCACATCGCCGGGCTGATCGCCGGCGGGGCTCACCCTTCCCCGGCCGGTCACGCCGGCGTGATCACCACGACCACGCACAAGACGCTGCGCGGCCCGCGCGGCGCGATGATCATGTCGACCGCGGAGCATGCGTCCGCCCTGGACAAAGCGGTGTTCCCCGGGCTGCAGGGGGGCCCGCACGACCACACCACCGCCGCGATCGCGGTGGCCCTGCAGGAGGCCGCGCAGCCCGAGTTCCGCGACTATGCGCACCAGGTGGTCACCAACGCGCGGGCACTGGCGGAGGCGCTGACGGCGCGCGGCTACGACCTCGTGTCCGGTGGCACCGACAACCACCTGATCCTGGTGGACCTGACCCGTCAGGGGATCGCCGGCAAGCCCGCCGCGCGGGCGCTGGACCGGGCCGGCATCGAGCTCAACTACAACACCGTGCCCTACGACCCGCGCAAGCCGTTCGACCCGTCCGGTATCCGGCTTGGCACGCCCGCGATCACCACACGCGGCCTCGGCGGGGAGCACATGCCGCTGATCGCCGCCTGGATGGACGACGCGATCACCGCCGCGGCCAAGGAGGACGAGGCGGCGCTGGACCGGATCGCCGATGAGGTCCGCGACCTGCTGGCCGCGTTCCCCATGCCCGGCTGGTCCGCCGCCTGACGCCGCGCCCAGCCGGGCCCTCCGCCACGGGGCCACAGTTAGAGCGGGAGTGGGTCAATATCACAGTCTGCCCGGGCCCCGCCCGCGACGGCGATCGTGGCGGGATGTGCCTCGCCCAGCACACGGCGATATCGCGTTATCACATCCGCGAAGCTGGCATTCGCCTCGGTATCGTGTCCCAGGGCTCGCAGGTCGATCGCCAGGTTGGTCCGCGCCGCCAGTGTCGTGGGGTGGTCCGCGCCGAGTACCTTATGCGCTCGCTCAACGGTCTCCCTGAGAAGTTCGGTGGCGGCATCATGCTCACCGAGCGCCGACAGATCGCTGCCGAGATTGACCGCACACACGATTGAGTGCGGATGATCCGGTCCCAGCGACGTCCGCAGTTGGGCCAGCGAGCGTTCGTCAAGCTGGCGGGCGCCAACGGCGTCGCCACTGAGGCGTAGCGTCACGGCGACTCCCACGGCCGCCGCCAGCGTGTGCGGATGGTGCTCGCCAAGGAGCTTTCGGTACCTGTCGAACGTCTGCTCTCCGAGTTTTCGTGATCCGTCCAGGTCATGTGCGTGCCGCAGGTCAATCGAATGGCCGACTGCGCTGGCCATCGTGTCGGTGTCGTCGTCGCCGTAACGGAGCCGGAAGCCGTTCAGTACCTCGCCGGACAACGTCAGCGCTCCCTCGTGATCACCGTCTTTGCGCCGAGCGACAGCCAGGTAAGCCCTCCTGCGGAGGGTGACGGCCTTGTCATCGCCGAAAAGCGCACGTACCCGCTCGACCACTTTCTCCTGCTCGGCATGGGCCCACGAATACTCACCGGCTTCACGCCGGTCCAGGATGAGGCCATTGAGGGTACTGATCGTTTCCGCGTTGTCATATCCGAGTACTTCGACGCGGCGCCGATACGTGTCCTCGTCCAGCAGCCGGGCTCGCTGATACTCCCCGGCAAGGCGCAGGCTCACCGCGAAACGGTGCGCGGTCAGCAGTGTGGTCGGGTCGTCATCGCCGAATAGCCCCTTGGCCTTCCGGTAGACGTCTTCGCTGAGGTCGCGGGCGCTGCCGAATTCGCCCTTGGCCTTGAGGTCGGTGGCTACCGCGCTCTGGGCCGTCAGGGTCTCTTCGCTGCTGTCCCCCGACACCCGTCGTTGGAGTTCGAGGGTGCGCTTGTTGACCTCCGCCGCTTCCGCGTACCTGCCGAGCACCCACAGGTAATAGCCGAGGTTGGTCGCGGCTTGCAGCGTCTGCGGGTCATCCTCGCCCTTGGACACTGACCATTTGTCCACCGCTTGCCGGGCCAGCTTCGCAGACTCTTCGTGGTCACCCCAGTAGTACAGGAACGTCATCAGGTTGAGGACCAGCTGGCCGACCCAACGATCCTCACAATCCAGGATTCCTGACGCGTAGGCGTGCGGGAGGATGTCTTGATACCTGGGCCACTGCGTCGTGGGGACAGGGTCGTTAGGGTCGAGGTTGGCGAGCAGGAGGTGCGAGCCATGGCGCATCTCCGCCCGATGCTGTGGCGTCATCCTGTTGGTCAGCACAAGCTGCACGAGACGATGGAGCTGGAGCGTGTCATGACGATGGTCGATCTTGGCTAGCCCGTAACGATTGATATCCCGGATCGCCCGGCCCAGCTGCATCGGGTCGCGGAGTGCCGTATCCAGCTCGGGTGAGATCGAAATCCCGCGGACACCGCTGAAGATGCTGCGGGCAATTGGTTCCGGCGAAAAGAAAGCGCAGACCTGTAGCAGCTGGTGTGCGGCGGGGTTCCGCTTCCGCAGCTCGTCGAAAGAGACATTCCATGCGGCAGCGACGGAGACCTCATAATCGGGTGGTGCGGTGGTGTCCAGGATTTCAGCCACTTTTTGATCGAATAGACGCAGGTATTCGCGCACTGGCATGCCGGTCTCGGACCGCCATGCGGCCGCCTGCTCGATGGCGAGCGGGAGGTCGCCGAGTCTTTCACCGAGCTGGTCCGCCTCTGCATCGTCGATCTCGGGCCCGCGCCGCCGAAGCAGTTCCTTGCTTTCCGCGCGCTTGAAGACTTCCAGCTGAAGAGGGCGGGCGATACCGGCCCAGTCTGGATTCCGGGACGTGATAAGGATTTCGCCCGGTCCGTTGGTCGGGAAGAACTGGCGTACGGTATCGGGGCTTTCGGCGGAATCGAATATCAGTAGCCACCGGCCGAATGGCTTGCCGATGCGGAGTGCCTCGCGGACCATGGGTACGGCCGTGTTGGCCTCGGCGCTGCCCGGCAGGCGGAGTCGCTGCGCCATCTCGGTGAGCGAAGCCCTGATCTGCGCTGGCTGGGCCGCCTGTATCCACCAGATCAGGTCGTAGTCGGCGAGATGCCGGTAAATATATTCCACCGCGATCTGGGTTTTGCCAATGCCGCCCATGCCGTGCAGAGCCGCAGGCAGGACAGCGGTGGTCCCGCCAGCCGCGAGCCGCTGGCTCAGCTGGTCCAGGAACTGCTGCCGTCCGGTGAAGTTGGGGTTACGCGGCGGAACGTTGCCCCATACGGAAGGGATGTTTTCACCGGGCCGCTCATTCGGCGCGGTGAGCCCGAACGGTGCCGCCTGGGTGGCGGATGGCACTGCTGACGGCTCAGCCGCTGCAGCCGCCGGCGGTGTGTGGATCACCTGTCCCTCGGCCACCGCGGACCCACCTTGCTCTATATCGCCAGCACGGTAGGTCGGGACACTGCTGGCCGCTGTATCGCTCATGATATTTTCTCTGTCGCTCGTAGTGACCAATGAGGAAGAACGTAGCAGCGCATCTGGCTGCCCCGAAAGCAGCCGCTCCAGAGAGTCTGCGAGTCGGCCCGCGCGGGACAGATAGGGTCCCGACAGGGCTCGCATGACGACCCGTTCAATGGCGACAAGTGGCGCGGTGGTCGTGTTTATCTCGGGATCCAGTGTAGTGTCCGGAGCCCCGATCGCCTCGCTGAGGTGTCCGAAACCGTCGGGCCAGCCGGGCGCACGGGCTGCGGCCGTCCTGATCACGGCCGCCGTCTCGGAGCGCTTGGCGCCGCTCAGGAGGGCGGCCCGGACCTCTTCGTCGAAGTCGAAGGTGATGAACCCCCCCGCATCGGCCTGGCTACCGGCCGGTGATACGCGGGATGCGGTCCTGACTGGCCGGAGCAAACCGCTGGTGAGCAACTCGGCCAAGTGTGAGGTATCGGACTCGGGTACGAACTCAGCTTGGATCAGCTGGGCCACCTCGAGATTGACCGGCACGGCTGCCAGCAGCGTGGCCAGCCTGAACGCCTGTGGTGAGGCGTAGCCGCGGTATTTGTTCACCCGATTGCGGCCCGAGATTCCTTCCGGGACTGGATCGCTCCGGGGGGCGCCCGATCCAGGCGTTGTCAATGCGTCCGGATGCTCGCCGGCCGCCAGGATCAATGAGCTGGCTCCGCGCGCCGTACCGGTCACCAGACGGGCCCACCAGCCGAGCCACCGGCTCCCGAGACCCAGCACGGGAACGGGCACGGCACGCTCGGCGAGGACACGGTAGTGCGCGGGATCGGACCACGCGTCAGGCCACTCGACCGACCATTGGCTGTTGGGAATCATGGCGCCGGACGTCGTAAGCCGGGCGCGATGCAGCGGCGGGCCAGTGCGGTGCCAAAGGTGCTGCGGCAGCAAATGGATCAAGGCGGTGGGCAGCCGGCGGCCCATCCGGGCGAGCAGGCTGCCCACCGCGCCGCCGCGCCACACGGGGCTGGAACCGTCCGTCAGGATGAGGGCCAGCTGACGTCCCGGTGTCCGGGTTATTTCCGCCACGCTCCGGACCGGCGCCTGCCGGGTGCCCCCGCGCAGCACAGGGACGGGATCGCCGTGGGCGTAGCGGAAGCTGAGCAAGCAGGTCTGGACGGTACCGAAAGCGGCCAGCCGCTCAAGAAGTGCGATGAGTGCCGTGACAGTGTCCCGCCAGAGAGCCATCGAGGGGCTGTCGTCGACGATCACGGTCAGGTCGAGCCAGCGGACCTGCCCGGGTTTGACGACAGGGACCCACAGCCCGTCCTCTGCCGCGCGTTCGGCGGTGCCCTCCTCATCAAAGACCCTATCTTCTTCCCGCCAGGACTGGACCTTCCGGCTGAGCGGGCGCAGCGCGCGGGCGATGGCCAGCTCGTGGAGTACCGGAGCGGAACCGTGCCGGGCACCTTCGGGCCCGGCGGATCGGCCGAAGCGGAGCGGCGGCGTGATAGCGGAGAGCCGTTCCTTTACGGCCGGCCTGTCAGCCTGCACGGCAGGTGGGCCGAGGGCGGGCCCAGGGGGTCCTTCAGGTTCCTGCGGCTCGGCATCTTTGTTTCCGGCGGAGTGCCCGGGGTCATGCTGGCCCGTTGTCTCCTCGCGGGCGAGCTCACGGGAACCACCATCCGGGTCGGCGCCAGGAGTTAAACTGTCGGCACTCGGATGCGGCCAGTCACGATTGTCCCTTTGGTGGCGGGATGGCGAGCTCGGCACTGGGCCATCCCTGGTTACCGCCGCGAGCCAGACCGCATCCGCGAGCTCCGACCAGGTGAGAACCTTTATCTCGGCTTCGTCGGCGTCAGCGCCCGCAGCCCGCGGGCGAGCATGTGACCAGCGGGTCTGCCCCACGCTCGGTGGTCGGCCGCGGCCATATCCGTGGCCGCTGTCAGGCCCCATACCGCCGGCCGTTGGCATTTCAGATCACCGCGGATGTGAGCCGTTGCCACAACGCGTCAAGCAACCGCGGCCATGATGCGTCATCCGCCCGGTAGGCACCGGATGTCGCCAGGTAGACCGCGTCCAGGAGTTTGTCAGCGGAAAGGCCCCCGGATGGGATGTTCCGTTCCAGGAAGTCCTGGATCAGGCGGTCACGGTGCAGGTCATCCGGATCGAGCATGTGGGCGGCCACCATCGCGGCGAGGCGCTCATGACCGGGCTGCTGCAACTCCAGCCGTACGCACCGACGCATGAACGCGGATGGGAATTCCCGCTCGCCGTTGCTGGTGATGACGATGAACGGGAACGCCCGGCACTGTACCCGGCCGTCGGCGATGGCGGCGATACTGCCCGGGTCCGCTGTCAGGACGTTCACCTCGGGTGAGCGGGACCGGAGCCGTTCCAGCTCGGGAATCGTAAATTCGCCGTCCTCGAAAAGGTTCAATAGGTCATTGGGCAGATCGGGTTCGCTTTTGTCCAGCTCGTCGATCAGCAGGACCCGGGGGAGCCGCCTGGGCAGCAAAGCGGTTCCTACCGGGCCGAGACGGACGAAGTCGCCGATCGGCGGATCCTCTGATCCCGGCGTCCCTAAGCCTGGGCCGGAGGTGTTGCCGCGGGGGCTGGTCGGCTCGCGAGTGGACGGTGCGGGCTCGGACGGGGCTGGGTACGGCCATCGTGCTGCCCGGTGTGTTCCCGCAGCCTCCGCCCGCCCGATTGCGTCGTAGCTGTACAGCCCCGAGCGAAGCGTCGTATGGCCGACGATCGGCCATTTCAGTACCCGGCCCAGCCTGAGTTCTCGTGCGACCCGGTAGGGAAGGGCTGACTTGCCGATTCCGGGCGGGCCGGTGACCAGAAGCGGGCGGCGGAGAAACAGTGCCGCGTTGACCATGTCCGCCTCCCGGGGGTCCACCTCCCGCGCCGTCAGCTGGAACCGGGCGCCGAGGCGGCGCTCGGCCTCGCCATCGTCTTCCGGCGGATCCTCGTCGACAGGTAGCGGGCCACCGCGGAAGTCACGCCACGGCGGAGGTGGTGGCAGGATCTCGGCCAGCCGGATGTCCTGAAGAGGCCGACCGGTCCCCTGATAGACCCACCAGTCGGGCGCATCGAGCCGTGTGCCGTGCTCATCCGGCACATCTCTACCAGCACGCTCATCTCCGGTCATCAAGCAGTGCCCCTCCAGATGCGGCAGTCGGTGGTCAGTCGAGAGCAATTAGCCGCGTTGGGTCGTCCCACAATACCACCAGCCTGCGTGCGATATTAATATCAATATTAATGGGGGACGTGAGAAATGCCGCCCGGCGTATCTCCTGCACCCGTGCTGGCAGGTTCCCCAAACCGCTGCTTTGCGTAAGCTGGGCGACAGTATCACGAACGGCCTTGGCTGGCCCGTCCTCATAAGCCCAAATCAGCGTCGGTAGCCCCGAGCGCAGCGCGGAGGCAAGCTCGTCACCCCCCGGTGCCGCTTCGGCCTGGGGGGGCGCGCTCAGGACCATCAGTACCCATCGGCGATCACCTAGCATGGCATCCAGCTGGTGAGCCTGCTGAGTCTCCCCGGGATCTGCGAAATGCACCCGCGCGGAGGAAGGACGTTCCATCAGGGTCTGCCAGCGCCGGCGCCATACCCGGTGCCACTGGGTATTCCGCATGCGTTCCATCGAGCGGACGACAATCGGGTAATCCAGGCACAACGGCCGCGGATCTCCTGACTCAAAGTCCTTCCGCCAAAGGTGGACTGGCAGGTTGAGAAGTGAGCGAGGGAGGATGAACTCCAGGGTGGCCGCTCCGCCATTCGCCGACCATGCGATTTCCGAGCTCGTGACAAGCTCATCGACGGTGCGCTCGAGGTTATGTCGTCCGACGGTCCGTGTGCCGCCGAATGCGGGAAGCCATTCGGCGTCGTCCTGGCGCCAGAAAGAAACCAGATAGCGATCCGGGTCGATGGCATCATGCCCGATGGCAATCACCAGATAAAGCGGTGCGTCGCTCGTGTCCGGGATTCTGGTGTCCCGTATTTCCTGAAGTTCGCGGCCAAGGTTGAGCCGCCGGGCAAGTCTTTCGTTCCAGGACGCCATTTCCTTGCCGGGCTCGCCGCCAACTCTATCAGCCACAAGATCAACGAATCGCATGAGCGGGGGAATGCCGTCGCTGTCCGCATTGATATCGAGGAGATAGCTCAGTGCATCTAGTGCGCTTGCCTCGCGCTGATGCCAGGCGGGATTGGCGCCTGGCCCGGCGGCCCGGCGAACCAGCGCGTTCAACTCCGGAATTGATGTCTCAGCGAGTCGCCTCTGCAGCCATTTAAATTCCGATTTCGTCAGTACGTCGAGGACCTGCGGGTCCGTCACCAGATGCCGAATTCGATGGTACTCGGCTGAGTCGGGGCGCATCACTTCGATGGCCTGCAGCATTGCGGCTATCCCGTTGTCAATTTTGCTGCATACGGTGACGATCTCTATCAGATGATCTCGTCCTGCTGCCTGATCCGGGATGACCGGCGGCTGTTCCAATTCATCCGAAATCAATTGAATGAAGAGCAGCCTCCGGGCCGTGTCGTTGGCCAGACCAGCATCAGCAAGGGCGTCCACCAGGGCCTCAATGATGCCCATACCTGTCGGCCCCCGCCTGCTGGCGCGCACAGCCCTCCTCCCCGTCGCGCAGTATTCCCCTGCGTCACCTGCAGTACACCTACTAACCCACGGCAGCGCAAGTCCGTAACCCACTGGGCGACTGGGACTGGGGCTGGATGTTCCACGCTGGGCAAAGTGAGTCTAAGCGTACTAATCTACAGCGTGCAGGCGCTGGCGCAATACGTCGCGCATTGCGTGATCCCTGGGAGTGACGTTGCGCGGAATGACCGTATGGCTCGGGGTGGTGGTCGCCGCGGTCGGAGTGGTCCTTTGTGCGGCGTGGCTGGCCTACATCGCTCTGCCGCTCGCGGTGAGTGATCGCATCGCCGTTGGCCTTGCGGTCGGTACGGCAGTGGATGGTTTGCTCGCCGCCGCGATAACTGTCTACGCGCCAGATATTTCCAAGCGTGCCCGTATCCTGAATGCGGGAAGGGCCCGTCCGCGCGATCAGCAGGGAGTTACCACGGCGAAGCACGACGAGCAGAAGCCCGATGTCCCGGCCGCCCCGCGGAATCAGGGTCGTCCGGGGACGACAGCCCGGCCGGCCCGACTCGCCCTGGCGGATCTGCGGCGGCTGGCCGACCTATTACTTGACGTCCGGGAAATCCGCTCGCCTGCTCAATGGCAGCTTTTTCTTGATGAGCTTCCCGATGAAGTTACCCAGTCGACTCCCCGCCAGGCCACGGGACGGATGGAGGTAATTGCCCTCCTCCGCACCTGCGAGGATCATCCAGGTGCCTGGAGCAGGCTGGATGCGGCAGTCCGGCTGATGACGCCCGATTCGTCAGCGGCCCGGGCCTTCTCTGAGGATCTTCAGCGGCTGCACCTTCTGGACGAGGGAGACACCGGCAACGGGTTAGCGGCCGCTGATGCCACATCCTGTTTTCCCCGGCCCGTTCGGCACGATCCTGGGCACGCCGCAAAGCTTCCTAGCGGATGGAACGCCCGATCCAGCCGGCCAATTCGTCCGGCGGCGGAGGCTGATTGCCCGCGGCGCGTATCTGCCGGTCCACTGCGCGGACCAGTTCCGGGCGGCTCATCAGAGGCCGGGCGGCCAGTGCGTTTCCTGTTGCGGTCAGCGCGAGCCCCAGGCCGGCCCATGCCGTGGGCTTGCCTGGGGTGGCTGCCAGTTCGGCACGATAGCCGCAGGCAGCATCAGCAAATGAGCCGGCGATAAGGGCCGCGTCAGCCGCGGTGGCATCGGGGACCGCATGCCAGTCCAGGGGTTGCCGCCGCGCCGGTGATGTCATCTCGGCTGACCCGGGCCCGTGGTCCGACAGCATCCAGCGGACCAGGCTGGCCCGCCCGTGTGACCAGATCCCATCGGGCACCGGTGTGGGTGGCTGGTCGGCGCCCACCCGGACCGCGGCGGGCTTCCGTCCCCGGCCGGTCAGCCAGGTACTGGCCAGCCGGTTCACGAGGTCCGGAGCCGGGCGGATGTGCCGCAGTCGCCATCCCGCGTAGTGATCCGCGGTCACGAGGTCCGCCAGACGCACGAGATCAGACGGCACGCGTTCAGGCAGCCACGATTCCAGCGCGCAGCTGATCCCGCGCAGGAAACGCTGCCCACTTGCCGTCAGGGCGGGATCATCACGCACGGAGCAGAGCGCTCGCCATGTTGCCGTCCGCCAGAGGGCAAACTCAAATCCGGCCCGCCGGGCCAGGGAACCCGGCCCCTGCGTGACCAGAGCTCGCCAGAAGCCAGTCACGCCGAAAAAAGCATAAACACCGTGCAGCGTGCCGCCGAGGGGCCGCGGATCGTCTCGCCAGTGCGCGTAAAAGCGTTCTCGCGGATCGTCTTCGTGCAGGGGCGTCAAATGCAGTAATCCGCTCAGGCGCATATGCTGGAATTCGTGTACAAGGGAAGCAGCCAGCGATATGCCGTCATCGGGACGGCCGACGTGCGCGCTCCCGAATGCTTCACCACTTGACGCACTCAGGCTCCGGAAAGGCGGAGTTGGCTCAAGCGGCACCAGGGTGTCCAGCCCGGCGGCGAGATTAGCAGCTGGGGCGGGGAGATAGCGCACCAGAATGCGCCAGGCTTCGTCAAGCAGGATGCCCCAGTTGATGGCGTCCGCGTTACTGAGCCGACGCGGTGGCACCGGTTCGCGCAGACCACGGTACGGGTCCAGATCGTCCAGCCGTACG
>Ga0335085_10004683_pt1 | contig 22477 bp, 19 predicted proteins | sample Lox_Sample_45_FD_206712 | JGI IMG/M metagenome (GOLD analysis project Ga0335085, IMG submission 206712) | Soil microbial communities from Loxahatchee National Wildlife Refuge, Florida, United States - Lox_Sample_4.5 | ecosystem: Environmental > Terrestrial > Soil > Wetlands | place: USA...
GCTCCGACGGTGTTCGGGATCATCCCGGAATGCCGTTCGGCTTCCTTCCGGAAAAAGCGTTCAGCTTCGCCGGAATCCCCACCGAGAGGGCGATCAGGCACTCCCAATAGACCAGAAGGGCGCCGGAGAACGGGTTTTGCGGCGACAATCCCGCAATGTTCCTGACAATCAGGACTACGCCTCCGAACATGATCGCGATGTAGACCGCGAGCATCGCCGCGAAGCCGATCCATTTCCCGAGCAGAATCTGCCAGCGAGGCATCGGCTTGGTGGCGATTGCGTGAATCGTGCCGGAGGTAATCTCTCCCGCGATGGTGTCGACGGAAGTCAGAATCGTCATGACCACCGCCAGGAGGTCCACTGTGTACAGACCGATCATGAGCATGCCGCTGAGGATCTGGTAACGGACAAACGCCGGCGCAGTCCGGTTGAAGTCGGCAATCTGGAAGTGAAGACCGATCGCAAACAGCGCAAGAAAGCCGATGCCGGCGATCAGGGCTGTCCACAGCAGTTTCTTGCGGGCAGCTTCGCGGAAAGTAACGCCGGCTACGATCCAGGCGTTCACATGCCTCCATCCCGGCCCATCACGCTGACGAAGAGTTCTTCGAGCGACATCCGGCGCGGCGTGAACTCGTAAACATCGGCTCCGGAGGCCACCAGGCAGCGGAGAATCTCCGGCAGCGATTCGCGGGAGCGCGCCGCGAAAGTGAGCTGCTCGCCATCCACCGTGGCGGACGTGGTCAGCGCAGCGAGGAGTGTCACCGTATCGTCCGATAAAAGACGGGCTCGCACTTCAACCTGAACCTCCTCGTCGGTAACGGTGCGCAAGTCGCGGCTCGTAACCACTTCGCCTTCCCGGATGAACACTACCTGATCGCAGGTGATCTCAATTTCGCTGAGCAGGTGCGAATTCAGGAAAACTGTGGCGCCGCGATCGCGTTGCGCACGAATGATGTCGCGGACCAGGCGGCGTCCCATGGGGTCGAGGCCGGACGTAGGCTCATCGAGAAAGATCAGGGCAGGTTCGTGGATCAGGGCCTGGGCCAGCCCGATGCGCTGCAACATGCCCTTGGAGAAACTCTCCAGTCGCTTGTCGCGATGCTGGCTTAACCCAACCATTTCGATCAGGGCAGGGACCCGCTTGTTCAACTCGCGCGAATCCACTCCGCAGAGCCGGCCGTGGAGGGCCAGCAATTCACTCGCGGAAAGCCACTCGTAGAAGCGGAAGTCTTCCGGCAGGAATCCGACTTGCCGGCGCGTGGCTACATCTCCGGCCGGACGCCCCATCACAAAGGCCTCTCCGCTGGTTGGCCGCGCCAGGCCGAGCAGCATGCGGATAGAAGTACTCTTGCCGGCTCCGTTCGGACCCAGAAAGCCGAAGATCTCGCCGCGGCGAACCGTCAGGGAAAGGTCGCGAACCGCAACCTTACCGCCATACACTTTACTCAAGCCGCGAGTCTCGATCGCGAATGGATTGGAAGGGCCCAGGGCGAAATCCTTACTCACTTCAACGAATCCGCCAGCGCAACCGCGCCACTGGAGTCTCCGAAACCAGTCAGCGAATAGGCCATTCCGTTCTTCGCCCACAGGAGGGTGTATCCTGGCCCGCGGCGCCCGGCCAGCGTCAACAGCGTCCCGGGAGTTCCCGCGACCTTCACCTGTTCGTAGGAACGCAACTGGCGCGGGACGGAAACCGTCAGCACTGATTTCCAGTCAACCGCTTTGAAGAACTGATCGGCCTGATCGGCAGACATGCCGGCCGCCTGTAGCCCGGCCTCAGCCAATTTCTGGATATCCAACCCGGCGGGGATATTTACTACCGGGCTGGGTCCTTCGGACAGGCGGACACAATCGTTGTACTGCCCCACCGAGGGTGCGGTTTCAATCACCTGGTTGGCCAGCGCCTTTGAGGCGGTGGTGCGCGTTGGGCAAGTCCCATATTGCGCGTGAACCGCGCGTGCAATCCGGACGGAGACCAAAGCGCCGTTGATCGAAGTCGGAACTTGAATTTCCGAATGGCCCGCCGCTTTAAGAATCTCCTCGATGCGCGATCGGTCCACCGTCATTTTCAATTCATGGCGTCCGCCCACGATCAATTTCGGCGTGTCCTTCCTGGCCGTGGGAAGTTGGATTGCGAAACCTGCCATGGCGCTGGCCGCGGTGCGGTCGGACGCAGGCTGATTGGGCTCATTTAAGGTAACGTCAACCTTGTCCGAAATCATCTGCGAAACCATCTGGTGGAGGGCCGGGTTTGCATTCGCGTCCACGAAAGGCGAAAGGTCCAGATTTACAGCTTGTACTTTCTGGACGCGCAGCGAACTAAGCCAGTTCTCCGCCACGCGCCGGCCGGATGCTGTGGCCAGGGCTACGGCGATTAGAACAACCGCGCAAGCGGCAATCCAGAATGGACGTTTAAGAATAGAGCGCATTGCCGCAAAGCCTCATTCCTTGGTCTCGGTCCCGTCGGCCTTCACGAGCACTTCCGCATGTTTGCCGGCCTTGGTAATGTATCCGGCTTCGTACATCAACTCGGCGCCAGGCTTCTGAAAGGTCTCCATCGTGCGCAGTTTGCCGGTGCCGATCTTCTTCAGGATGGCCGCCTTCGCGGCGGCGGGAATCGAATCGAGAGTAGTCTCCTGTTCTACCACCAGCAGATTGCCCTTGGTGTCTACGTCGAAGTCACGATGCCTGCCGTTCAGCATGGTCTCGACCTCGTACTGGGCAACGCCGTCTTCGGTCTCTTTGCCGATGCTCTTGATCTGCCCTCCGTTAAGGTTATCGTGGATTGTCTTCTGAACCATGGGAGGCAGATCTTTCAGCGAAAGGCTCTTCTCGGCTGGCATGCCGGCAGCTATGCCGCCAATGACGAACAGAATGGTCAGATTGCGGATCATGACATTGCCTCTTTCGAAACGATAGCCCATGAACCTGAAAATTGGCTTAAAGGTGGATTGAAGAAGACGGCAGCGGCCGGGCTGTGTCAGGCGGCCGGACGTCAGGGGTGAGGCGATACCTGGTCCCCAGTGCCGCCGAACTCGCGAAGAAGGTTCAAAACGCCGCTCAGGGCAACTTTAATCCCGACGCGTTGCAGCGTATTTCCAAGGGTGACGGCATTTCGCGGATACCAGGCATTCGTCAGGGCGGTGGAGGCTCCGAATCCGAGCATTCCGGAGAAGTTGGCCTGCATGTTGCCGTCATCGCCGCGCGTGACAAAATTGGACCGGAAAGCGTACCAAATCCGCGACGGAATAGATCCCCGGCCCTTTCGAAAATACCGGGGATCCTGGTGAAAGATCGATGGGAAGAACGCATCTGAGAAGAAGCTGGCGCCGGCGATGCTGCCCGCGTAAGAGCCGAATCGCTTGACAAAATCTTCCGGTTCCCTGCCGTAGTGGGGCGAGTAGTGAACAGCCTGCGATGCCCCGCCGAACATGAAAGCCTCAACCGGTAGCGAGACGTCGAAAGTGCGATGCGAAAAAACCTGGTATTTCTCCTTCACGGTGAGGTGAGGCAGCACGGCGTCGGGATCCTTGACGGTGTCCACACCCGGGAACAGGAGCAGGGTGCGGGTGTAACTCAAGGGCTGAGGAGGGAGCGATGGGTCGATCCGGCCCTGGCTGAAAGCCGGGAGAGCAACCGCCCAGATCAGGACCTTGAGATAGCCAGCCACGAGTCTTCCTAATCCAAGCGAGCACAGATCTCAACGTCTCAAGCACCCTTCTTCGTCCCGCTCGCTCTCCTGATCTTACAGCGGGAACCCGTTGCGCGATGTGAAAGGAACAGTGGCTAGTGTGTTAAACCAGCCAGTACAGGCTGAAGGCGCATAACGAGCGGCGCACATCAGATAGCGTAAGCCTGCAGCGAGCTTTTCTATGCCGCTTTGGCTGCCGCTGCCTCGTTCGCTGGCAGCTTCCATGCCTGAATTTCGCCGGACTGCGCCTCCTGGGCTGTCGGAGCAGGTGTTTCAGCGGCTCCTCCGCCAACGGTCTGTCAGAATTCGAATCGCCCCGAAAGTTGCAAACGGCGCGAGGGCTTGGCCGCGACGGGCTGGCCGAAAAAGGGCGAGCTCAGGTCGCCCACGTAGGTGGCATAGTTGACGCGGTTGGTGGCGTTGAAGGCGTCCAGTGCCACGGTGAATTGCGGGCCTTCTTTCTTGTGCTTCAGCAGGAAGTCGTGCGACCAGCGCAGATCCAGCTCGGCGGCGGCGGCGCCTTGAAGGGAGTTGCGCGGCACACCCGGCGGCCGCGCGTTGGCGTAGCCGGTGTGATATTCGTCGAGTCCGGTGGTTTCGGTGTAGGGCAGGCCCGAACTGACATACAGCCCGGCGCCGAAATCGAGATACTTCGCCGCGTGAATCGTGCCCAGGAGATTCAGGCGATGGCGCGCATCGTAATCTGCCCGCGACCATTCGCCTGTGAGATCGTAGTCGTTCGCCGGAAAAGAATTGATCCCGCCACTTCTGCTGCGCGTGCTCACGGAGTAATCCCCCGGAACGTCCGTCATGGTTTTGCCGAACGTATATTGGATCATGCCCTGGAAGTAGCGCGTGATTTTGCCACGGAAGGAAAGCTCCAGGGCGTTGCTTTCCAGGTGCCCGGAGGATTCGATCTGCCGGTACACCCCAATCGCCGGATTGGGCCGCACCAGATAATCCGGCGGCGGGGGAGCATTGACGTCCCGCGACCGGAACAGGTCCACCCCGCGGCTGGCCCAATACGTGATGCCCAGAGTCGTGCCGGCGTAGAGCTGCCTCTCCGCGCCGGCGCTGAATTGCGCCAGGTACGGGATATTGATATTCGGAGCGAGGCGCACCAGTGTGCTGGGCATGGCGGCCAGACCGCCGGGCAGCGGAATCACCGGGTAAGTGGGATCGCTGAGCACGATCTGCCGCAGGCGCACGCCGTTATAGCGCTCGAGGTCGAAAATCGGAGCGTTGCCGGTGCGGTCGTAAAAGATGCCACCGCCAGCGCGCAGCACGGTCTTGCGGCTGTTTCCTGGCGACCAAGCCAGCGCCAGGCGCGGCGAAACGTTGTTATTGTCGTGGAAATAATTCTGCCAATCGTAGCGCAACCCCGCCGAGATCGTGAGATTCGGCCGCAGCCGGTAATCGTCTTGCATGAAGCCGCCCGCCACCACTTCCAGAAAAACGATGTGTCCGTCTCCCTGCTGCTGAATGAATGAGTACGGCTGTCCGAGCTCGTATTCCTGCAAGCTCGAAAAATAATAGGTGCCGCTGGTGTTGGTATTGTCGTCCATCCCACGCCGGCTGATGTCCGGCACGTTGATTCCCGCCCGAATGTTGTGCTTGCCCGGTGTCCAGGTGACAATTTCGTTCAGGTTCATGTGGTTCTCGGTGTGCAGCATGTCGGATTGCGCTCCACCTGCGGTGAAGGCGCCCGGAACCACAATCGACGGCGCCTCGCTGACGCTGGTGGTGGGCGCGTGATCGCGCCCGAAGACCACCCGGAACTGATTCAGCAACTGCGGCGAGATCACCAGGCTGTCGTTGTAATAGAGCTCGTCTTCGCGGTCGTGCGCATCCACCCCCGCCTCCGGCAAAACAAAGCCTCCCACGCCTTGGTTCTCCACGCTCGAATCGTCGACATTGTAGCGGATGGTGGCCAAATGGTTTTCCGCGAACTGGTGCGTGATGGATGCCGAAATCTCCGTCGAGCGCTGTGGATTGGGGGCGGTCTGCTGCAACAGGCCCTGCGGCGTGGTGGCGAAAATGACGGCCTGCAGGTCCTGCTCCTCGCGAGTCACGGAAATAAGGAACGAATTCTTCTTGCTGTGACCCAGCGGCCCCAGCAAGCTGCCTTCGTAGATGCGCTTCTGTTCCGGCGGGCGGATAGCGGCGAAAGGGTTGCGCGCGTCCAGGTTCGAATCGCGGAAGAGAAAGTTGAAGGTTCCGTGGTAAACCGGCGAATCCGGCTTGATGATCACCTCGATGCGCCCGCGGCCCGGCCGCGAAAACTCCGCCGAATATGGATTCTGGTTAATCTTGACTTCCTGAATGGCCGAAGCGGTCACACCGATGTTCCTCTGCTCCATGCCGTTGACCACCAGCGTCACGCCGTTCGTCCCGATCGAACCCGCATCCAGAAATTGCGCCATGGCGCTCACGTAATCCTGGTCGAAGATCGGAAGATTGTCGAGCGCCCGCCGGTCCATGGTGACCGTGTCGAGATTGTCGGCCGAATCTGTGCTGACCTGCGCAGCCGAACCGGTCACCGTCACCGCCTGGTGCACACCGGCCAATTGTAGTTGGATGTGTAGCGGTACCGGCGCGCGGTCCTTGATCGCGATACGAACGGTTTCACTGGCGAAACCCTCATGGCTCACGCTGACTTCTAGCGGACCAGTGGGCAGCCCGGGAAGCTGGAATCTTCCGAGGCTATCTGTTCGGGTTTCCGCCGTGGCTGCATTCGAACCACGCTGCTGTACTCGCACATCCGCGTTCGGAATTCCGGCGCCGCTAGGATCGGTCACAGCCCCGGAAATCAAATAGGCCCCTGAAACTCCCTGACCCGAAGCCGGTCTCGGCAGAATGGCGCACAGCAGAACGACATACGTCACCAAGCGCATTTCTCCAGACTTTTCCAGCCCTACCTTAAAATCGCCTGAAAGACTACGGAGTTACCGATCTCTCGTTCTGCCGTACGCTATATACGTAAAGGTTGTATGCGGATTCTGGTGGTTGAGGACGATCGCGAACTTGCCGGCTACGTTGGCCGCACGCTCGAGGAGGAGGGCAACTCGGTAAGCACCTGCTTCGACGGGCGGAGCGGACTGCGCACGGCACAAACCTCGCCTTTTGACGCAATCGTCCTGGATGTGATGTTGCCGTTGTTGGATGGCGTCGAGTTTACGCGCCGGCTGCGTGCGGAAGGGGTCGCGACGCCGATCCTCATGCTGACAGGGCGAGACGCTCCACAGGACGTGGTACGCGGCCTGGACGCGGGGGCCGACGATTATCTCACCAAACCGTTTTCGTTCGACGTGCTGCTGGCCCGCCTGCGCGCGCGAACGCGGCCTCACGTCGGCGCGGGGCCGGTGCTGCGATACGCCGATCTGAGCGTCAACACAGAGACCCACGAAGTTTGGCGTGGATATGCCGCGCTTAACCTGACTCCCACGGAGTTTGCGATTTTGAATTGCCTCATGCAGGCCGCGGGCCGGATTGTGACGCGCCGCCGGCTGATCGATACAGTCTGGGGTACCGATCATGAGGTAGGGAACAATAATCTGGATGTGTTTATTCGGCTGCTTCGTACGAAGATCGATGGCGCCGGGCAGCCCCGGTTGATCCACACCAGCCGTGGCGTCGGGTACAGCCTGAGGCAGGAGACTCTGTGAGCTTCGCATCCATCCGCTTTCGCCTGACAGCGTGGTACTTTTGCAGCCTCGCCGTAATTCTCGGCCTCTTCGCGCTCGCGGTGTGGTACGGCATGGAGAGCAGCATGCTCAAGGCAGTGGACCACGATCTGCGGCTGCGCAGCGAAGACGTGCGGCAGTTCATTGATCGCGAACTGGCGAGCACTCCTGGCGAACTATTCGATGACTTCCAGGAGCAAGCCACGCTGGGCCTCGGAGGGAGTCTTTTGGAGGTGCGCGACAGCGGCGGACGCGTTCTGTTTCGTTCCGCACGGCTGGGCAAGGTGCAACTGCTGCAGGGCGCCGCGAATTCCGCTATCGAGTACACAATGAGGCGCGGCAATCATTTGAACCTCCGGCTTGCCACGTCGACCATCGATATTCGCGGCCAACGGTTCACCATCGGGGTGGCGGAATCGCTGCACGAATTCCAGGAGTCGCGCGAGAGCTTTGAGGGACTTCTGGTGCTGCTGGCATTGCCCTCGCTGCTGCTGGCCGCCCTCGGAGGGCTGTGGCTAAGCGGCAGAGCGCTTTCGCCGGTGGACCGGATTACCAGCCAGGCGCGTCGAATCAGCATCTCCAATCTCGAAACGCGCTTGCAACCGCCGGCGGCGAAAGACGAATTGCAGCGCCTCGCACTGACGCTGAACGAGATGCTGGAGCGGATCGATAGTGCGGTGAAGCGAATGGTGCAGTTCACGGCAGACGCCTCGCACGAATTGCGCGCGCCGCTCACTCTCATTCACACGGCGGCTGAGTTCTCTCTGCGTCGTGAGCGAACCCGTGAGGAACTGCTCGATGCGATGCGCAAGATCTTGCGCGAGTCCGGACGAACCTCCCGCATGGTGGATGACCTGCTACTGCTCGCGCGAGCCGATTCCGGCAGGGGTTCATCGACACGGACGCCGGTCGATCTGTGTGTCTCCGCGCGCAGCGCAGTGGAGCAGGCGATGATTCTGGCGGAACCCAAAGGCATTAGGGTGCATTCCAGAATTCCAGAGGCTGCCACGGTTGTAGAGGGCGATGAAGCAGTGCTGGGGCGGCTTTGGCTGATCCTGTTGGATAACTCGGTTAAGTACGGCAACCCGGGCGGACAAATCGATTTCGAAGTGACGATAGAGGATGGCGAAGTTGTGGCCAGGGTAATCGACACCGGTGTTGGGATCGCGCCCGAGGAACTCCCCCATATCTTCGACCGGTTCTGGAGGGCCGATAAAGTCCGGTCCCGCTCGATGGGCGGCGCCGGCCTGGGGCTTTCCATTGCGCAATGGATTGTCCAGCAACATCGCGGCAGAATCACCGTAATTTCGGAGATTGGAAAGGGGTCGCAGTTTACGGTGCGGCTGCCGTTGGCCTCCCTCCAGTCTGCGCAAACCGTTTCTTCAGGTGAATTTAAGGTTTGAGGTCTACTCTGTAGTTTCCCAGCTGCGATCCATTCACAGCCTGAGAGCGCACAAGGGAGGAGTAGATTTCGCATGCGTAAAACGGCTTGTCTTTTCATCCTTGCGATGGTGGTGCTGCCTGCATCCGCGCAATCCTGGACCATCGCCCATACCTACACGCTCGGCGGCGAGGGCCGCTGGGATTATGTGGTGCCCGATCCAGCGCACCAGCGTCTCTTCATTGCCCGCACGGACCGCCTCATGGTGGTCAGCGAAGACGGTAAGCTGCTGGGCGAGGTCAAGGGGATCAATGGCGCCCACGGCACCGGCGTCGACGATGCCGCGGGCCGCGGTTACGCCACCTCGGGCAACGATGCTTCCGTGGTCATGTTCGACGCCAAGACCTACCAGACGCTGGGCCGCATCCCAGCCGCCGAGGATGCCGACGCTGTCGCCTTCGACCCCGTCACCGAGCGCGTTTTCACGCTCAACGGCGATGCTCATTCCTCCACCGTGATCGATGCCCGCCAGGGCAAACTAATTACCAACATTCCGCTGGGGGGCAAGCCCGAATACGGCGTGTCCGCCGGCGATGGCAAGGTGTACGCCAACCTGACTGACATCGCCGAAGTGGTGGAGATCGACGCCCGCGCCGCCAAGGTGGTGCGCCGCTGGTCCACCGCGCCGTGCAAGGCCCCGGTCTCAATGGCGATTGACACCGCACACCACCGCCTCTTCAGCGGCTGCCGCAGCGGGGTGATGGCCGTTTCCGATTACGATACCGGCAAGGTGGTAACCACGCTTCCCATCGGCAGCGGCGTGGATGGCGCGGGCTACGATCCCGGCTCCGGCGATGCCTTCGCTTCCGCCGCCGATGGCACTTTGACGGTGATTCACGAGGATTCGCCAGACAGCTACAGGGTGGTTCAGACGATCAAGACGCCGGTCGGTTCGCGCAATATGGGCCTCGATCCCACTACGCACCGCGTCTTCGTCGTCTGTGCGAAGTTCGGCCCCGCTCCCGGCGGCCGCGGCCGGCCGCCCGTCCTCCCCGGCACCTTCGCCCTCATGGTGATCGAGCGGAAGTGATCGTCCGAGTGGTCCGGAGCGGATATGATTCTCTGTTGGCGGGGCTGTGGCTCTCATTCGCCTCACCGCTTCGAATTCCAGAGGAATCATGCAACGCAACTTGGGAATCATAACGTTTTGTCTTTGAGCGGCGGCCGGCCTTTGGGGCGCGACCGAAGCGCATGACCACTCCTTGGCGCGGGGCTGGCCCTACGCCTTGTGTGGGAGGGACGGCGGAGTGTTGCCATGCCCGGCGGCGCCCCCGGTAATCGCGGTCCGTGCGGGACGCCTTTTCGACAGCAGGAGCGGCCGTATGTTGTTGGCACAGGTGGTGATCGTATCGGGCGAACGGATTACCGAGGTTGGGCCCGCGGGCCGGATTCTAATTCCCGCGGGAGCCGTTGTAATCGATCTAAGCGCTGCGACGATGCTGCCGGGATTAATCGACGCGCACACGCACATGTTCGACACGCGCAAGCCGAACGGCACCACGGAAGATTACATGCTGATTGCGGTGCAGAACGCCCAACTCGATCTGCGGGCTTCACGGCCGCGCGCGATTTGACCAGTCATGGCAACGGGTACGGCAATGTGGCCATTCGGGATGCCATCAACGACGGTCGTTTCGACGGGCCGCGATACCAGGTTGCAACCCGGGGCATTGTTTGGAGTGCGAAGCCGAAAGACCCCTCGATCGGCGAAAATCCGCTGGCGGCGGCAGTGGTTCGCTCGGCAGAGGACGCGCGCCGCCGTACGCGATCAAATTGCCCACGGGGCCGATTGAATTAGGCTGTATCCGGCCGGCGGTTATTCCTTCAGCCCGGCGGGAGGTGCCCGCTACGAAGTGACGTATCCGCTCGCGGTGCTGCAAGCAGCCATTGACGAGGCCCATCGCCTTGGGCCGGAAGACCGCTTGTCACACCTATGGCGGCGAGGGACTCCAAAATGCCATCACCGCCGGTTGCGACACGATCGAGCACGGGTTCGGCTTGAATCAGGAGGAGGTGAACACCATGGTGGCGAAGGGGCTTTACTACGACCCGACCCGGATGCGCTACTCCATCTTCAGATGTCGACGATTACATGGTGAGAACGGCTCGGAATCGGGCCTTGCCCTCCGCGACACGCTCGCATGCCTTCTGAGCCGCGGCCCGTGGGTACGTCTCGACTAATGTTTTGACCTTTCCTTTGCTACGAAATCGAGGGCTTCGTAGGCGCTGTGAGGAGGGCCGGTAGGCGCTACCGGGTCGGGGCGAGTGTTATATCCCTGGCGACATACAGGACCAACGCGATGCGTCCGGTGTCTTCCAGCCAACGATATTCCACGACACCGGTGCCCGCTTTCTGCGGCGTGCTTCTCAGCGGAACGTCCGTCTCGCCGATCTTGAGGTGAACGTTTTCCAGCGAAAGGTGCATGGAATCGACCGAGCCTGAGGCGGACGGCGCAGCCGTGGAAGTGACCTGGCCCTCTACTTTGGTCCCGGCTTTAGCGGCGATGATGCCGCCTGCCTCCACGTCTTTGGAGAGCACGAAGGTAACCGGCCTAGCGGTTCCCGTCGTGGCGGAACGCAGGTCCTCTACGGAGAACAGCGGCACCGGGGTGCCGTCGCGCAGAACGGGCCGTCGCCGTGCCACCGTTTTCGGCACGTGGGTCGTCACCCAGCGGTACACGAATTCCTGTATCAAATGATCGGTTGCCCTGCCGCTGAAACCCAGCAGAAAACCATGGAAAGCGCGTAGTCCCGGGCGGGAGGTGTAGGAGTGGAGGGGTGATAAGATCTCCCGCGCGGCAAGGCCTCCGATCATATCGGAGTAGTCGGGCTGCCAGTGGCCGTTATCGCCCTTGGCAACGAACGCGGTCCCGACGGCGTAAAGAAATCGTGAACCGTAACTGCCGGTCCCTTTATAGAAGTAGCGCGGATCCTGGTGAAACACGGATTGGGTGAGGGCATGGCCGATCAAGACGTGGGTGACGTCGGCGGCGTAGTCCACGCCAAAGCGCTTCCCGTACCCTTCCATCCCCTGGCCGAATTGGCGGTCGGTGGTGTTGCGCCATTGTTCGATTCCGGCGCCGGCTGCGTTGCTCAGGATGGTCTCCGGATCGATGAGGTTTCGCAACCCAAGCTGAAATTTCTGGGCGGCGGTCAAAGGCGCTGCATTGGGATCGTAGGTGACGTAGAAGTTCGGAACAATCCAGAGCAACCGCTGTTTCTCCTCAGCGTGCAACTGCTGGACGGCCAGTTCGTGCGGAGGCAGAGTCACATCCACTTTGCTCATGGCGGGGGCGATCTGCAGAACCACCGGAGGGAGCGGTGGATTTTCACCGGAAACGACGGACACATTGGTCTTCTTGTCCGTGAAACCCCCAGCCGTGATGGTGAGGGTGTAGGCCCCGGGCGCGACGGCGGAGAAGTGGAACGAGCCCGTCTGGTCGGTAAGAGTAGTGCGCAGGGCAGTGGACCCGGGCGCCTGTAATCTGACAATGGCGGCTTCCACCATCGATCCGGAGGAGTCCGCGATGGTGCCGCGAATGTTCCCGGGCTCAGGGCTATTTTGTGCCGCACATGAAGTTGCAACCAGAAGGGTGCAAATCGATGACGTAACAGCACCCCCCCACCCGCGCCGCGATCGGCCGCGTGGTAGCTGCGCTCGCATGAACTGATTCTCGCACCGCCCTAGTCGGCAGGGGAAATGGGCCGCCCGGAAATTGAGTACCGATATTGACGTGTCACGGCTCTCCGCGGATTGGCTGCTGGACTCCGAGTGGATCGTCGGCCAACAGGAAGTTGAAACGGCTGGAGCAATTTGGCATCGCCGCGGATCGCCAATCGCCAGCCCCAGTTGGGCCTGCCCACCCCGCGTTGTGGAGAACCCAATTGTTCTCAGATTTCAAGGACGCCTGCTACGCTGTTCGGAAATACTGTCCCGGGCGACTTGGCGTCTGTGCTGGCCAAATGCCAACACTGGTTCAACAGCTCGGCATTAACCGGAGCAAATTGACCAGTGAATGCCAACATGCTCAGGAACCATTCAGTCGCAAGCACCGCCAGCACGCCACGAATTCTAATTATCGGCCCGCAGATGCAGTAACATTGTGAAGACACGGGCGGCAATTTGTCATGGCTTTGGAACGCCGGAAGACAGTGAACGAGCTTTTCTACGCGGCACTTGAGCGTGAGCCAGAAACCCGCATATCATTCCTCGAATCTGCATGCGGCGACGATGCCGATCTTCGTCTTCAAGTCGAACAACTCCTAGCGAAGCAGGAAGAAGCCGGCAGCTTCCTTGAGACACCTGCTATTGCTTACACGGCGGCTACCGATACGGCGACCGTGAATCCACCGCCGCGTCAATTCGGGGCCTATCGGATTTTATCTCTGCTAGGCGCCGGCGGCATGGGCGAGGTGTTCCGGGCCCACGACAGCAAACTCGGCCGGGATGTTGCCCTGAAGTTTCTACCTGCTGAGTTTGCGCGCGACCCGGATCGGCTAGCGCGTTTTCGGCGCGAGGCGCGCGCTCTCGCGTCGCTGAATCATCCGCATATTGGAGCAATCTTTGGCCTGGAAGAAGATGGCGATGTAGAATGCCTGGTTTTGGAACTGGTGGAAGGCGAGGCGCTGCGCGGCCCGCTTCCTGTTGCAAGGGCGCTCGAATACACGCGTCAGGTGGCGGAAGCATTGGAAGCCGCGCATGCTAAGGGGATCATCCATCGTGATCTCAAGCCCTCCAACATCAAAGTTACTCCGGAGGGCCAGGTAAAGGTGCTGGACTTCGGTCTTGCCAAAGGTATCTGGGGGTCGGAACAGAATCCATCCGTTTCGCCGGCAACAGGCGCGGAAAGGATGACGCTCGTCGGGCATATCGTGGGCACGCCGGGGTATATGAGTCCCGAGCAGGCAAATGGAAGCGAGGTCGACGAAAGGACTGATATCTGGGCCTTCGGCTGCCTGCTCTACGAATTGCTCGCAGGCAAGCGGACCTTCCGCGGCGAGACGATATCGGAAGAACCGGATTGGCAGGTCTTGCCCGCAAAAACTCCAGCAAAGATCCGCGAGTTGCTGCGCCACTGTCTTCAAAGAGACTGGAGCCGCAGGCTCCCAAGTATTGCCGAGGCACGTGGCAGGATTGAACAAGTCCAGCACGGAAGGAACCGCTTGCGTTTCGTAGCTGTGGCGGTGACGGGGTTGGCGGCGCTTGCCTTCGCGGCCGCCTTGATTCTGCAAAAGCCGACCCAACCGCCGGATCGATCCCAATGGGTTCAACTCACCAAATTCCCCGACCCGGTGAGCCAGCCGGCACTTTCGCCGGATGGCCGGATGCTCGCGTTTGTCCGAAGTCCCTCCACGTTCTTCGCGGCCGGCCAGATTTACGTCAAAAGCACGCCCGACGGCGAGCCGGTCCAACTGACGCATGACACCCTAAAAAAGATGAGTCCGGCCTTTTCACCCGATGGCCAGCGCATCGCCTACACGACGGTGGATCCGAAGTTTAACTGGGATACGTGGGTGGTCCCTGTCCGGGGCGGCGAGGCGCAACCATGGTTACGTAACGCTTCCGGCCTAATCTGGACCGATACGAACCATGTCATGTTCTCTGAGGTCAAAGAAGGCGCCCACATGGGAATTGTGGCGGCGGAAAAGAGCCGGGCTGGAGCGCGCGATATCTACCTACCGCCGACGACAAGGGGCATGGCGCATCGCTCTTACCCATCGCCCGACCGAAAATGGATACTGCTGGCGGAGATGGATCGCGACTGGTTGTCCTGCCGGGTCGTTCCGGCTGATGGTAATTCGCCCGGCCGCCAGGTTGGGCCGCCCGGGCCGTGTGTGTTTGGCGCCTGGTCACCCGACGGCAAGTGGGTGTATGTCACCTCAAAAGCAGGAGGACTCTATCACATCTGGCGTCAGCGTTTTCCTGATGGCCACGCCGAGCAAGTGACCTCCGGACTCACAGAAGAGGAAGGCATTGCGATGGCGCCTGACGGGCGCTCTTTCGTCACGGCGGTCGCGTTGCAGAACGTCTCGGTTTGGGTTCACGATGCCAAGGGAGATCGTCAGATTTCTCGTTTAGAAGGCAACGCCGCCTATGCGAAGTTCACGCCAGATGGCAAGCGACTTTGCTACCGGATTGTGAAGGAGGTCCCAAGACTCGGGACCAACCGCGACCCGGGTGAAGTGTGGGTAGCCGACCTCCAATCCGGGCATTCCGAACCCGTGGCGCCTAGCTTCCGGCCAATCGATTTCGATATTTCTCCCGACGGACAGGACGTGGTCATGGAAGCCCCGGACGGCGAAGGGAAGCCGCGGTTTTGGCTGGCTCCGCTGGACCATCGATCACCGCCGCGTGAGATTCCGAATGTGGAGGGCCGCCATGCCATTTATGGACCGGGCGGCGAGATTTTCTTCCTCCGCATGGAAGGGTCGTCCGGGTTTGTGTACTCGGTCAAATCGGACGGAACAGGATTGCGGAAGGCGTTCGAGCAAACGGCGCTCTCTCTCGGTCCCATCACGCCGGATGGCCGCTGGGTCGTGGCCTGGGCTCCACTTCCCGGCGCCCAAGGCTCAGCGGTTCAACTCTTCCCTTTGGGAGGCGGAAAGCCAATTATCATTGGCAGCAACACGGCTCTCCACTGGTCGCGCAACGGAGACTCGCTGTGGATTTCAGGCGGAGCGGTTCCCGATGGACAGACCTATATCGTTCCTTTACGGCCCGGTGAGCTTCTGCCGCCCATCTCCACCGACGGGTTTCACTCAGAGGAAGAGATCGCGCGGTTACCCGGAGCCCATAAGATCAACTCGGGCGGAGCACCCGGTCCGTCTCTGGACGTCTACGCCTTCCTTCGCAGCACCGTTCAGCGGAACCTCTACCGCATACCGATTCGGTGAATTTCGCGGCCGGCGCTAGTTGTCGCTCCGGCCGCTGATGGATACATTGCCTTGGACGACGTAGAACGCCATACCTTGGAGCGGCGCGGTACCGGTTCCGCTTGCAAATGAGCTGCCGGGATAGAAGCTGTCGAAGACAGCCGTAAATGTCGCCTTCCCGCTTGCGCCCGTGAATCGGCCGGTTCCACCGGTGAATGTCAGTGTGCCGGTGGCAGGAGAGAAGTTATTCGGATTCGGAGGAGCACTCCCCGCCGCATCATAGATCGCCTTCAAGCTGTCTCCGTCCGGAGCTGTGAGGGTGATACACCCGTGAAACAGTGGCCAGGACTCTGTCTTCTGGAGCGAAAGGGCAAAGGCCCCAAGAGTGGAGAAACCATCGCCGTGTGCTTCGATCGCAATCGGGCCGGGCGTTCCGCCGCAATAAGCTACGTTGCCTGTGTTGGGAGTTGCCGAGAACGCCACCGCAAAGGATGCCTGAATAGACATATCATAAGCCAGCACTATTTGGGGCGCCACAGCATAGCTGATTGCCGCCAGAGCCCAACGTCCAAGAAGTTTCGTCATAGTTGAATTACCTCCTGCTTCTATTCCGGAAACCGGCGGCAAAAAGTACACCCTCACATCGAGATTTTTTGCTAGCATCACCCCAAGGCATGAACCTCGTGGGCCCGCCGGACATAAGCTCACTACTCGCGGCCTGGAGCGGCGGCGATGTGCAAGCGCTCCCCAGATTGATATCCGCCGTCTACCCGGAGCTGCGGCGAATCGCCAGGCAGCACCTCGCCGGCCGCCGTGACGGTCAAACGCTGGAATCGGCCGCGCTCGCCAATGAGGCCTACCTCAAGCTGATTCAAGCAGGTTGCATCCGGTGTGAAAACCGCGCTCACTTTCTCGCGCTCTGCTCGCAAATCTTCAGGAGAATTCTGGTCGACCACGCGCGCAGCCGGGGTTCCGACAAGCGCGGTGGCCGCTCGGAGCATGTGCCCCTCGATGATGTGCTACTCGGAGCGGAAGACCGAGGAATCGAGATGCTGGCCTTGGACGAAGCACTCGAGTCTCTCGCTGAGATCGATGCCAGGAAGGCCCGCGTGGTGGAGTTGCGCTATTTCGGAGGGCTGACCGTTGAGGAAACCGCGGAAGTTCTGGGAATCACGCCTATTCGGGTTAAGCGCGATTGGGACAAAGCCAGGGCCTGGTTGTATGGCATGCTGAGCCAGGTCCGCATCACACCGGCTCGTGAAGCGCGGAGCCGATTTTAGTGAAATTGTAAAGGGCGTGAAGGTTCATGGAAGTGCAATTCCGTCGGTCGCGTGCTGCTCTCAGCGCGGCTCTATCTTTACTGTCCATTTTTCGAACACCATGGCTGACGCTTGTGAACTACTGGCTGAAAACAAAGGGCATGAATTCGAGCCGTAGAATCTGGATTCCCATACCGACCGAAGCTGTTGTTGCCGCAAACACCATGACTCTGCGATACTTAAATGGAATCTTCGAGCGGGAGTAATTCAGCTGGTAGAATGCCAGCTTCCCAAGCTGGACGTCGCGGGTTCGAGTCCCGTCTCCCGCTCCATCTTTTCAATAACTTACAGGGAATTAAGGCACCCTCCAAACCCTCCATTAACCCTCCATTTGCAATAGTTTCAGTGACCTCCGAGCCGGCATTCCTATGCAGCATGGATTTGTATGCCTATCCGCCAGGCCCCTGCGAAATTCCCGAACAAGGAGCCTCCAAAGCTATTGATTCTCCTGGATGTGAACTGCGACGCCCAGCTTGGTCGGGTGGCATCTCAGTGCTTTTTGCAAGTAACTCCATCCGTCCTATACCCGTCCACAGCGACCCTCGACCGCCGAGGCATCATTTCGCCTTCGGCCGAGAATCGCGCATTAGCGTTCACCCCGGAATCCGCAACTCGGCGCGCCGAACCTCGGGGCACCCCACGAACGCAGGGGAATGCTGCCGAACCCCGATGAGCAGTCATTCTTGTAAACCACCGCAAGTCAGTTGAATGGCGTTGCGCGCGTGAATGTAGGCGTGTCACCCGTCTCAGCCGAAGCTGTCTTTGGCCCGAACGGTCGGCCAGATCGTTGGACGGCACCGGCCTGCGCATCTATCCCGGTCAGCTTTGCGCCGCTCTCCCTCGGGATGAGGCGCGCTGTACGCGGGCGCTGCGGTCGCCTCCGGGCTAGCCATGCTCTATTTCGGCGCGCGAATGGGACTGGAGAAGACCTTGCGGCGCGCACATGAGCTGCTCCTGGCGACGGTCATCTATCTGCCTGCATTACTCTGCGTGATGGTGTTGGACCGGCGCGTTGTGTGAACAGTGGGACCATACATACTCAGTCCGATCATCGGCCACAATAACCCGCCCACCATTCTAAACTCGTACCGCCGAAGGCGGTCCGATTTGGCGGTCCCGCCGAATCCTCGGAGGTCAGGCGGCAACGGTGATCACGATCTTCCCGTATCCGCCAGCGTCCTTGAGTGCTCCACTGGATGCGGCCGAAGCCTCGCTCAGAGAGACGCTGGCTTTGACGAATGCTCGAAGATGTCCCGCGTCCGTTTGCCTCGCGATTTCAACCAACTGCTTCTGATTCGGCTGGAGAATGAAGACGGCATTTTTCACCCGCTGTTCAGCCGTGTCTTCGCCATCTGAAGCTATGGTGACCATGCGTCCGCCTGGCTTGAGGACACTCCATGACCGCTCGAGTGCGTCGCCGCCGACGGTATCGAAGACCACATCCACGGGCCCAACTTCTTTTTCGAACCGCGAGGCCTTATAGTCAATCGCCTCGTCGGCACGGCGCGAGTCCGCGTTGTTCCCGATTTCGTATGTGTCGTGGGATACCAGAGTAATTCAGCGGGCGTGACGCCTGTGGCATGGACGTGAACCAAAATCTCACCTGTGCCGGCTTCCGGCTTCGGTAAGTCCGCAAGAATGAGCCCTGGTCCCTGCTCTGCTGGGTTGACTTGCATAGCCTTCATAAATCACCTCATCCAGAACGTATCCTACTGCTTCGCGCCGAAGACCTCGCGTAACGCTACGTTAAAGTCCTTGAGTGCGCGAGCGCAGTCACCTGTAAAGCTGGAGCCATGCATGATGGCGAGCGTTTTAGGCCCCAGATCCGCGAGCTTCTTCAAATTCCGGGCAGTGAGCGGTGTGTAAGGCATATACTCCGCGAGAATGCCCGCCTGATACTCCTTCAACGCCTCGTGCGAGCGTCCAACGACATCGGCTGTTGTGAGCGGTTCGACGTCACCGGTCTGGTGAAACAGGTCTGAACAGAAGAGCGTTTTTTGAGTCTCCTCGAAAAGCACCCCGGCGTCCCAGCCGTGGGGCAGATGCGGCGTCTGGCAAAAACGGAAACGGTACTTCCCGGTAGCGAACGTGCCGCCATCAGCGAGGGGCCGTGACTCCCGGCCGATGAAGTCGTTTATCATCACGCGGGCGCCAACCTGACTGCAGATCACATCGGCATGGGGCGCAGCCGCCAGCCACTCGTTGAGCGAACCGCACTCGTCCGGCTCAAAATGGCTAAAGCTGATGTGGCGCAACTCGGAAACATTGATGAGCCTTGCGACGGCCTCGCGGATCTCTGCATGCATTCCCCGCAACCCGGTGTGAAAAAGCAAGGGCTCGTCGTCTTTCACCAGAAAATGGTTGAACTGCAAATTGCCCAACGGAGCAAAAATCGAGACGCGAAAGATATTCGGCGCGATTTCCGAGATAACAGCCATCTGCCCTCCCCAAGTCGAATTTTCGATGTAATTAGGGCAAGTCGGACGCCGTGCCTATCGTGTTGAAATCGCGGGCAAATGTGGCAGAAGGGTTGGCCGAATGGTTGCAGTCGGAGTCGGATGATCGACTAAATCCCCTTTTGCGAAAACCACGCTTCTGTTGGGAAATTCCACGCAGTTATCTCCGAGTGCGAGAATGAGAGCAACCGAAATTCTCGGCAGTGCGCTACCCCGTCTGAGGCGCAATCGATTCGTGGCATGGAGGTGCTACCTTGTCTGCCAGACTGCGAGAGGCTTTCCCCGCGGAAGCGTCCATTCCGAGCCGTACAGCATCTTTCGTATCGATTTCCGACACGGACGAACTATGCCGACGTCCCTCGAGACCGGGCGCGAAACGAACACAATTTCGAGCTGGCATATTCCCGGTGGTTGTGGCGGCCCTCTTTTGCGTCACTGCATGGTCACAGACCCAGTTGGCGGCTGTTTCCGGCACCATCACCGACCCAAGTGGTGCGGTCGTCCCCGGCGTTAGCGTTTCGATCGTCAGCCAAGGCACCGGATTGAAGCGGAGCACTCTAAGCGACACGGCCGGCGAGTATCGTTTCGCCGGCTTGCCAGCCGGGAAATATACTGTACGCCTGGAGAAGCCAGGATTCCAATCACAAGTTCGAGAGGGAATTGATCTCACCTCGGCGGTGGAAGTACGGATCAGCTCGCAACTGGCGATAGGCGACCTTTCGCAGGAAACCACCGTCAACGCAAGCGCCGCCGCCATTGAGAGCACGACGTCGACTAGCACCGGACTACTTCCCGAACAGAGCCTGGCGGAACTCCCCCTCGATAACCGCGATCTTTTTAGTGCAGTTACGCTGCAGCCAGGAGTCGCGCCTAACCCCAGCAGCGGTCCTTCGTTGCTTTCGAGCGGCAAGTCCGGGCAGGTTGCAATGAATGGGATACGTTCAAGCATGACGAACGTTCTCATTGACGGTATGGATGCGACCGACCCTGTCTTCGGCTATTCGCCCGCGGGTGCTTCCGGATTTTTTCTCGGGCTGAATGAACTTGCCGAGGTCCGCGTTCTCACTCAAACGTTCAACCCGGAGTACGAGGGGCATGGCGGCGCAGTTATCGAGATGGTCACGAAGTCAGGCAGTAACCAAATTCACGGATCCTTGTGGGAGTTGCATCGGGATGCGTCGCTCGACGCTAAGAACTATTTCGATTTGGGCGAAAGTCCGATCCCTCAATTCGTTCGGAACCAGTTCGGCGCCGGAGTTGGAGGGCCGCTCAAGCGCGATCATACGTTTTTCTTTGTAAACTACGAGGGGTTCCGCGAAGTGCAGGCGATTACGGCAATTGCCATCGTTCCCGACGCCCTCGCCCATCAAGGACTGCTGCCATCCGCTGGTACTCCAGCCGCTTGCAGCAACGCCGCTCGCAACGGATGCGCCGCCATTCCGATCAATCCTTTGATTCAACCGTTTCTCAATCTGTTGCCTCCTTCGAACGGACCGGAGAATGGGGATGGAACCGGCGAACTGATCACCGCTAACAAAGGCAATACCCGTGAGGACCACGGCATGGTCCGCATCGACCATAACTTCTCCAGCGACCATTCGCTATTCGTGCGTTACACCGTAGATGATAGTTCATCGCAGGTTCCATCCAGCGGGACGCCGCCGGGCACCAATGCGCCGGGGTTCCCCGCTTTTCACCTGGCGCGGAATCAGTATGGAACCATCCAGGACCGCACGACATTCGGGCATGAATGGATCAACGAGTTGCGCTTCGGTATCAACCGGACAACCGCGTCTTCTTTGCCCGCTAATACGAATCCAGGTCTGTCCACTTCCTTGGTGCCTGGCCGCCCGCTCGGAATGATCGATATTACGGGTATTAGCCTGCTAGGCAACAGCCCGGTATTTCCTATCGCCGATTTTTCGACGACTAATCAGTTTGAAGACCAACTGTCGCATACGATTGGCCGTCACACCCTGAAATTCGGCGTGGAGCTTCGAAGGCTCCAAAACAACGGGACGCTGGATTTCGGTGTCAACGGACTATACGGCTTCCAGGATTTGACTCCCTTCGGTTTGCCGGCATCCAGCGTTAACCCTGCCCTCGAATTTTTCCTCGAGGGCTTGCCGCTGTCGTACGTGGGGGTCAATCCCTCCAACGCCGATTCTGACCGCGGATACCGTGAAGCAATCGTGTCGGGTTTTGCCCAGGACTTCATCCGCTTGAACAGCCGCTTTACCGTGAATATCGGGTTGCGCTACGATTTCTACTCTAACCCAGCCGAGGCATTCGGACGTCTCTCGGCTATTCGAAACCCAGCGACGGATTCGGTCCCAACCGTGGGCAAGCTATTTGCCGGCACACCGCTGGATCTTCTGTCCCCCGAGGCAGGCTTTGCATGGAATGTTTCGGGCGACGGTAAGACTGTGGTGCGGAGCGGATTCGGCATCTATCGCGACCAACTCCCGGCGATCCTGTTCGACCTCAACGGGCTTCTGCCGCCTTTTTTCGGTGTGGAGGAATTCGTTTTTCCTCAGTTTTTAAACCCGCAAAATGCTTCACTCACTCAGCCGCTCGACGCTTTTGCGGTAACCTACCGCCCGAAATTCCCATATGCGTTGGAGTATAACCTCAACGTCGAACGGGAAATGGCCCAAGGAATAATCCTTAGGATGGGATACTTTGGCTCGCGCGGCAATCACCTCACCCGCCAGGGCGAGGAGAACCCCTTTGAGCCGGTGTTCGGCCATCGCTACAATCCGAACTTGCAGTCGCCTCTGCTAACGGTGTCGACGGACGCGCAATCCTTCTATAATTCCCTCCAGGTATCTGTTTCGAAACACTATGCTCATAATCTTTCTTGGCAGGCGTCGTATACGCTGGCCCATTCCGTGGATGACGCTTCCGTGGATTTTTCCGTAGAAGCCGTGAACGATTCTTCCGGATCGCAGAATTTTTTCGATCGCAAGGGAAGCCGAGGCCCGTCAGATTTCGACATTCGACATAATTTCGTG
>Ga0335085_10004684_pt1 | contig 22475 bp, 19 predicted proteins | sample Lox_Sample_45_FD_206712 | JGI IMG/M metagenome (GOLD analysis project Ga0335085, IMG submission 206712) | Soil microbial communities from Loxahatchee National Wildlife Refuge, Florida, United States - Lox_Sample_4.5 | ecosystem: Environmental > Terrestrial > Soil > Wetlands | place: USA...
TCGAAGACCCACGCCCGCCAGATGATGCAGGAGGCGGGCGTGCCCATGGTGCCGGGGACGGCGCAGGCGCTGGGCTCGCCCGCCGAGGCGCGGGAGGTGGCGGGGCGGCTGGGCTACCCGGTGATGCTGAAGGCGGCGGCGGGCGGCGGCGGCAAGGGCATGCGCGTGGTGGCCGCGGCGGCGGAGATGGAATCCTCCTTCACCCAGGCGCAGAGCGAGGCGGAGCGCGCCTTCGGCGACGGCACCGTCTACCTGGAGAAGTTCCTGGCGAAGCCGCGGCACGTGGAGGTGCAGATCCTGGCCGACGAGCACGGCCACGCCATCTACCTGGGCGAGCGCGAGTGCTCGGTGCAGCGCCGCCACCAGAAGGTGCTGGAGGAGTCGCCCTCGCCCATCGTGGACGCGGAGATGCGCCGCCGCATGGGCGAGACCGCGGTGCGCGTCGCCCAGGCCGCCAACTACACCAACGCCGGCACGGTCGAGTTCCTGGTGGACGCGGAGCGCAACTTCTACTTCCTGGAGATGAACACGCGGCTGCAGGTGGAGCATCCGGTCACCGAGCTGGTGACCGGGCTGGACCTGGTACACCTGCAGATCCACATCGCGGCGGGCGAGCCCCTGGCCATCGAGCAGAAAGACATCCAACTGCGCGGGCACGCCATGGAGTGCCGCATCTACGCCGAGGACCCGGACAACAACTTCTTTCCCTCACCGGGGAAGATCACGCGGCTGCTCTATCCCGCGGGCCCGGGCGTGCGCGTGGACAGCGGCAGCTACGAGGGCTGGGTGGTGCCCATCGACTACGACCCGCTGATGGCCAAGCTGGTCGGCTACGCGCCCACCCGCGAGCAGACCATCGCGCGGCTCAAGCGGGCGCTGGACGAGTACTTCGTGGGCGGGATCAAGACCAACCTGCCGCTCTTCCGGGAGCTGCTGCGCTATCCCGACTTCGTGGCCGGAGAGCTGGACACCGGGCTGCTCGACCGGCTGCTGGCGGCGCGGCGGGTGGCGGCGCCCGACCAAGAGCGCATGCGGCTGGCCGCCATCGCGGCCGCCCTGTTCGCGCACGAGGAAGCGGCGGCCCCGGCGTCGGCGCGCACCAACGGCGCGCACCCGCCGGCGCAGTCGGCGTGGAAACTGGCGGGGCGGCGGGAGGCGCTGCGCGAGAAGTGACCTTCGACGTCCAGATCGACGAGCGCAGCTTCCGCGTGGAGCTGCGGCAGAGCGACGGGCGGCTGGAATGCCGCGTGGACGGCCAGCCGGTGGAGGTAGACGCCATCATCACCGACCGCGACGTGCTCTCGCTGGTGCTCGCCGGGCGCTCCTACGAGATCAAGCGCGAGCGCGTGGGCCCGGACCAGCACATCCTGGTGGGCGTGACGCGCTACGCCAGCGAGGTGCGCGATCCGCGCTCCCTGCGCGCCCGCAAGGCGGCGGGCGACGGCGCCGAGGGCCCGCGCAAGCTGGCCGCGCCCATGCCCGGCAAGGTGGTGCGGGTGCTGGCCCCGGCCGACACCCCGGTCGAGCAGGGCCAGGGCGTCATCGTGGTGGAAGCCATGAAGATGCAGAACGAACTGAAGTCGCCCAAGAAGGGCGTGGTGCGCCAGGTGCTGGCCCAGGAAGGCGCCACCGTCAACGCCGGCGACGTGCTGGCCATCGTCGAGTAGACCTCAGACCCTTCTTCCGGCGCCTCAGGGCAGGCGAAGGACGGACCTCAGGCGTCAGCCAAGAACCAGCCCCTTCATTCCTCCGGCTGCACCGGCACGCCCTTCTTCAGGCAATCGTCCACGCTCGCGGAGGGGTCGGCGAGGGCGCGGATCCCTCCCGCCTGGTCGGTGCAGAAGGTGTGCCGGCTGAGGAAGCTGGAGGAGGGGCGGGCCACGATCTGGTAGGCCGCGCGGGGAGAGCCGGAGCAGCCCGAGAAGACGAAGCCGTAGCCGGAGTAGTAGCCGCGGCCATAAAGATCGCCGGCGCCCGGGACGCGATAGCTGCCGGCGGGCTGGGCCGGGGCGGGCGAGCCCAATTCCTCGAGCTTGCAGGTGTAGCCGAGCTTGGGGTTCTTTTGGCGATAGGCGGCCTCGGCGGCGTTGAGGCGTCCCAGAGCCGTCACCGCGAAGCGCTCGTTGGCATAGCCGAGCCGGAGACGGGTCCAGGCGACCAGATCGCCGAAGCGGGCGGTGGTCTCGGTGTAGGCGGCCCCCATCCCCGCCAGGCTGACCAGCAGGAACAGCCACGTGAGCAAGGCCAGCAGCCTGCCTGACTTGATCCACTTGGGCAGCGCGACCTTGCGCCAGTGCAGCACTACCAGCAGAACCACCACTGCCGCCAGGAACCACGGGGCCCAGGTGGCGAGCGTGTCGGCCAGGGCGGCGTAGATGCGGGTGGGGAGCCAGGCTTCGTCGCCCAGCATGGCCAGGATGTTCATCAGGACGGGCAGGAGGTACTCCCGGCAGATGTAGGTAGCGGCCAGCAGGACCGCCAGCGTCAGCAGGCTGAAGAGGTTGAACCAGAAGGCGGGCGTGAAGTGGCGGCATTCGTGGCAGCGCACCCCGGCTGGGTCCATGGGCTTACCGCAAAAGGCACAGAACATGTGAACCTCCGGGTCGAGCCGACCCTGGCAGCACTCTTGGAGGAAACGGGATTATAGCCCGCGCGGGCGCGAGGTCAAGCCGGGAGTAGCGTCACTTGCCCACCGAACTCGGGTTCTTCAAGACCTCGTCGGCGTAGTAGTTCTCGATTTTGGCCTCGTTGCGGGCGACCTCGTAGTAAGCGGTCTTCAGCAGTTGCTCCAGGCGCTGGCGGAGCTGCTCGCGGATGGCCTGCTGCACCCGGGGATCGTTGAACTCGCGCTGTCCGGCGGGCTCCTTGGCCAGCAACTGCACGATGCGGTAGCCCTTGCCCTGGGGCCCGACCACGGGAATGGCGCCGCTGATCTGCCCCGCCTTCATCTTGGTGAGGGCGTCGCGGGTGCCGGGATCGGTCTGCTTGAGGGAGGATTCGGGGACCAGGCCCATGTCGCCGCCGTTGGGAGCGGAGTCGGGGTCCTCGGAGTAGTCCATGGCCAGGGTGGCGAAGTCGTCGCCGCTGTCCAGGCGGTTGAGCAACATCTGGACCTTGGCACGGGCCTCGGTGTCGTTCTGCGCCTTGGAGTTCTTGCGGTTGTGCACCATGGGATTGGGCTGCGAGCTGACCCAGATCTGGGCGATGTGGTACTGGGGCTCGATGAGGTTGAACTCCGCCTTGTGGGCCTCGTAGTAGTTCTTGATGTCGCCGTCGCTGATGTTGATCTTGGAGGTGACTTCCTTGTTGAAGAGCTTCTGGATGGTGAGGTTGCGGCGGACCTCGTCCTTCAGGTCCTGCTGGGTGATGCCGCGGTCCTTGAGGCGCTTGGCAAACTCCTCCTGGGTGTAGGGGGCCTTGATCTCGGTGAACTTGCTCTCCACTTCGTCGTCGGAGGCCACCAGCTTGAGCTTCTCGGCGCGCTGCATGAGGATCTGCTGCTGGATGAGTTCGCTGAGGATGCCCAGGCGCAGGCTGGCCGCCTGCTCGCCGGTGGGCTTCTGGGGAGCGTCGGCGGTCTGGTTATTGAAGTACTTGTCGACCTCGGAGCGCAGGATCTTCTGGCCGTTGACGGTGGCCATGACGTCCTTGTCGCTCTGGCCGCGATGGCAGCCCAAGCCCCAGGCCAGCAGCGCCAGAGTCAACAGCCCGGCCAGGGCCTTGGCCGGGGAAAAACGCGCGCCATCGAGTCTCAATCCGTCCTCCGCGAGCTTAGGCAGCGGTCACAAGGGGAAGAAACGATTGTACCGAAGCCACTCCGACCCCGCCAACCCGGGTGGCCTCCTCCGCGCCACTACTGCTTGGCCGGGGGAGCGGGCGGGGAGGCCGGCCCGGCGGCGGGCACGGGCTGGCCGGCATCGCGCAGGGCCCGGTCCAGCACCCGGCGCAACTCCTCCGGGGGGACGGCGCCGTCCACCTTCTCCCCGTTCACGAACATGGTGGGAGTGCCGTCCACGCCCAGGGTGTCACCCTCCTTGATGGAAGCCTCGATGGCCTTCTCGTCGGCGGTCTTGAGGCAGGCGGCGAGCTGGGAGTCGTCGAGCTTGAAGCGGGCGGCCTGGTCGGAGGCGACCTGGTCCACGGCCTTGACCTGGTCCGGAAGGGACTTGGGAGCCGAGCGCGGCCCCTCGATCTTGCCCAGGTTGGTGTGCACGTAGTCGGCGAAGCCCCAATAGGCGTCGGCGTTCTGCGCGGCCAGGCAGTTGGCGTCCACGGCGGCGTGCCGCGCCCAGGGATGGAAGGGCAGCGGGTAGTCCTTGTACACCAGCTTGATGCGGTCGCCGTAGAGCTTGAGGATGCTCTCCAGGATGACGCCGTGCATCTCCGCGCAGTAGGGACACTGGAAGTCGTCGAAGTTGACCACCACCACCTTGGCGTTAGGGTTGCCGCGCACCGGCCGCCCCGCCAGGTCGATCTTCTCCATGGGATCGGAGAGGTCGATCTTGCTGTAGCGGATGAGCGTCTTGCCGTCCTTGGAGAGCAGAAAGTCGAAGGGCTGCTTGCGGTCTCCCTGGACCAGCGTCACCGTGACGAGATCATAGCCGGGGAACTCGCTGGGACGCCGGTCGCCGACCACAATGTCCACACCCGGCTTCTTGATGTCGTAGTGCTCGCGCACCTGGATCCCGATCCGCCGGGCGAGATCGGCAGGGATGGGGGTGGAGGCCGGGGTGTTGGACTGCGCCGCACATCCCAGGCACAGCAGGAAGACCAGCAGCAACGCGCGCTTGAACAGAGCCAATAGAAACCGCCTGTGCATTGGAGTTGAGCAGCAATTATCTCACGGGAGGCGGCGGGGCGGCAGCGCGGACTAGGGCTTGCGGGCCAGGGCGGCGGGATCGAGCAGGGCGTTCATGGAGCCGGAGCGGAAGCCCTCCAGATCCAGGGTGACGTAGGTGAAGCCCAGCCCCTTGAAGATGCGGGTGAACTGGGCGGCCATTTCAGGAGAAAGGGCGCGGGACAGCTCCTCCGGGGCGATCTCCAGGCGGACCAGGGCGCCGTGGTGGCGCACGCGGACCTGGCGGAAGCCCAGGGAGCGCAGGGCGTCCTCGCCGCGCTCCACCTGGGCCAGGGCCTCGGGGGTGACGGCGCGGCCGTACTCGATGCGGGAGGAGAGGCAGGCGGAGGCGGGCTTGTCCCAGAGGCGGAGGCCGGCGGCGCGCGCCAGCTCCCGAATCTCGGCCTTGCCCAGCCCAGCCTCGAGCAGAGGCGCGGCCACGCCGTGCCGGCGGGCGGCCTGCTGGCCGGGGCGGAAGTCGCCCTGGTCGTCGCGGTTGACGCCGTAGGCCACCGTGTCGAAGCCGCGGGCGGCGCGCAGTTCCTCCATCACCGTGAACAACTCGTCCTTGCAGTGGAAGCAGCGGGCGGCATCGTTCTGGGTGTAGGCGGGGTTCTCCATCTCGGCGGTGGCGACGATGTGCAGCGGGATGTGCTGCTCCTGGGCGAAGGCGAGGGCATCTTCCATCTGGGCGCGGGCCAGGCTGGGGGAGTCGGCGAGGACGGCGAGCATGCCGGCGCCCAGCGCCTGGTGCGCGGCCCAGGCCAGGTAGGCGGAGTCCACGCCGCCGGAGTAGGCGACCAGGGTGCGGCCCAGGGAGCGCAGGCGGGCGTCGAGAGCGGCGCGCTTGGCGGCGAGATCCACGGCACGATTCTACCGCAGGGAAGTCGCCGGGCAGATGCGCAGGATGTCGTGCGTGACCTCGAAGCTGCGGCCGGGGAAGTCGCGGGCCAGCGCGGCGATGAGTTCGGCCAGGGTGGGAGCGCCGCCGCGGCCGTCCACCCCGTGGGCGTCGTCGAGCAGGATGACGTGCGGGTAAGGATGGCCGAGGATGGCGCGCAGCTCGCTCGACAGCCGGTCCATCTTGCCCACCTGCTCCTCCCAGCCGTAGTAGCCGGCGTCGAGCCAGAACAGGCAAGCCTCGCCCAGCCGGGTGAGGAGGTAGGGCAGCAGGAACTGGCTGTCGCCGTGCAGGACCTCGACCTGCGGGAAGCGGCGGAAGCGGCGGCGGGCCAGCGCGGCCAGGCGCGTATCGCTCTCGATGGAGTAGATGCGGCGGAAGTGGCGGCGGGTGGCGGCGATCATCTCGCCGTAGTAGGTGCCGGTCTCGACCAAGGTGGCCAGGCGGAATCGCCACGCATACTCGAGCACGGCGCGCTGCTTCACCAGGTGGGGCGTGCGCTGGGGCCGCCCGCGCACCAGCCACCAGAGATAGTCGGGATAGTGGGCCAGGGCCTTCCAGGCAGGGTAGAGGCGGGTGTGGCCCAGGGCGCGCCGCAGCAGCCGCGACATCAGAAAATCCGCTCCTGGCGCTTGAGGTTGCCGAAGGTGCCGATGTTGGCCAGGGTGAAAGCGAAGCGGTACTGGTTCTCGTTGCGCACCGAGCCCAGGGCGAAGCGGCGGTACTCCATGCTGAAGCCGCAGCAGTCCCAGTTGTAGCTCCACTGGAAGGCGCCGTACTGCAGGAAGTGGAGGTTGGAATCGAAGCCGATGTTGGCGGCGACGCTCAGGCCGCGCTTGTTGGGATGGCCGTAGCCGGCCAGGATGCGGAACTGGTTGAACTTGGTGGCCGCGGTCGAGCCGGAGCCGGAGGTCTCGGGCAGGGCGTGCAGGAAGGCCTGCGCCCCGCCCAGGAACCAGTTGCCGAAGTGGTAGTTGAAGTAGGCGAAGCTGGAGCTGATGCGTCCCAGGGCGGGATCGTAGGCGAGGTGCCAGTCCAGGTCGGTGTGGGCGCTGGTCTGCAGGCGCAGCTTGGAGAGCACGGGAGAGAAGCGCCGCGGCCCGGTGAGGAAGGCCATGCCGGTGAAGTCCACGGTGGTGGTGAAGACGTTGCGCGTCCCCGGGATCACGGTGTTGCCGAAGTTGGGATCGATGAAGTACTTCTGCGAGACCTCCCAGGTCAGCAGTTCGCGGACGCGGGAGCCGCACGCGGGCGGCTGGGGAGCCGGCTCCGCCGGCTGCGCTCCCGGGCCCTGGCCCAGCAGAGGCGTGGCGGCGGGAGCGGGCTCGGCGGGCGCCTCGCAGTCGCCGGGCGCGCTCTTGGCGTAGAGACGGTTGACCACCGCGTACTCGACCTCGTGGGTGTCGCTCAGGATGTCGCGCTCGTCGAAGCGGATGATGGCGTCGAAGTTGTCCACCCCGGAGACGTAGCGGTAGGTCACGCGCGGCTCGATGACGTGCTTGAAGCTGCGCCCGCTCCGGAGCTGGTAGATGCGGGAGAGGGCGGGAGGACGGATCTCCAGGCTGCCCTCGACGGCGAAGCGGCTGACGTTGGGAGTGGCGCTGGTGCCGGGCACGCGCTGGCTGTAGTAGGTCTCGCGCAGGCTGGCCTCCGGGCGAAAGCTCCAGCCCCCGGCGTGCAGGGCCAGGGCCACGGTGGGCTGCAGGTCGAAGCGCCCCACTACGTCGTCGCTCTTGAAGGTGGGAGTGCGGCGGGAGACGCCCTCGGCGGCGGCGTCGAAGGACCACACCAGGGGCGTATCGGCGACGCGCCGGTCCACGCTGGAGACCTCCACGCTGGGCGTGTGCAGGATGCTGATGACGTCGCCCGGGGTCGTGCTCAGGAAGTTCTGATAGCGGGCGGCCATGAAGTTGAAGGAGAATCCGTCGTAGTTCTTAGAGAGGAAGCCCACGGTCCTGGCCTCGGAGTTGACCGCCTGGGTGAAGTTCTCGCCGAAGGCCTCGCGGAAGGCCAGCGAACTGAGGTAGTTGGCCGAAGCCACGCCGCGCACGTCATGGGGGAAGATGCCGGCGGCGTTGACGTGGATGTCCTGGCCCCCCTGGTCCACGGGGGGCGAGCCGATGCCGCGGTCCAGCACCCCGAAGTAGCTGGCCTCGAGGTAGGAGTTCTCGCTGGGCTTGGCGCGGAAGGTGCCCAGCTGCGCCCAGCCCCGCTGCGAGAAGTACTCGGCGCCCACCGTGAGGTCCATGCTGCGGTTGATGGCCCAGTAGATGGACTCTCCCAGGATGATGCCGCGGCGCGAGGAGGTGCCGCCGCTGGGCACCAGGAAGCCCGACTGCCGCCCCAGCTTCTGCGCCGGGTGGGAGGCGAAGGGGAAGTAGAAGACCGGCACCTTCCCCACCCGGAAGCTGCTGCTGTAGATGCGGGCCTCGCCGGTGAGGTGGATGACGATGCGGGCGGCGTTGAAGGTCCACTTGGGGTTGGGCAATTCGCAGGAGGTCACCGTGCCGTGCTCCACGATGTACTCGTCGGGGCCGCGCTTCTCCACCACTGCCCCGCTGAAGGCAAAGGGATTGGAGGAGGTGAGGGTGACGGCGTGGGCGCGGAAGGTGGCGCCGGTGGTGCCGGTCACCTGGTAGAGCTTGCCGCTCTCGGTCGAGAGGTTGTACTCGCCGCGGGCGGCCTGGATGTGCTCGTCGTGGGGGCCGCCGTCCAGCACCACGTTGCCGGTGGCGGTGATCTGGCCGGTGGCGGCGTTGTAGGTGATCTCGTCGGCGCGCAGCACCAGTTGCTTGTAGTCGATCTCGACGTCGCCGCGCAGGGTATAGACGTCGCCCGCTTTCTCCTGCTGGCGGGCGCGGATGGTGGCGATGGGGGCGCCGGGAGGCCCGGGGACCTCGACCGCGGGCGGCGGCTCCTGGGCTTCCTGCTGAGTCTCGGCGCCTGCGGCCGGCGGCGTCCCTGCCGGCGGCAACTGGCTAGTAACTACGCGCGGCGCCAGAAGCAGATGACAAACGAGGGCCGCCGTGATAACTAACTTTGTGCGGGGACTCATCGGGAGCCGTCGAAGGTAACACGGCGCGGGCCGCGGAGCAAAGCGCGGCCGGGCCCTCCCGAAGAGGCATCCGCGGCTCTGGAGCTTCTCACAACCCGTTCATGGCCTGCCCGCGCTGCGGTGACGAGTGCCACTGCGCTCCCCTCCCCGAGGAGGAGAGCTCCCACGTCTCTGTCCTCATCGATCCGGAAGATTTCGACGCCAGCGAGCAGCAGTTTGCGGTCTCGCTGGAGAGGCCGGCGGCCGCGGCGAGTGCGGCCGACGCCCCCCTGAGCGCGGCGCCCGCGACGCGTCCGGAGCCGCCGCTGCCCGCGGCCGCGCGCGACTTCCACCGTCCCGACGACACCTGGAGGCGCGAGGTCTCTTCCCGGGTGGACGCCTATCGGCGCCGCCGCCGCCGCTACGATCCCGAGGCCAGCCTGCCGCTGAACTTCGATGCTACCCAGCCGCAGGTGGAGCCGCAGGGCCCGCCTCTGCCCAGCTTCGCGCGGGCGCAGGCGGCGGCCCAGGCTCTGGCCGAGGCGCCCAAGATCATCGAGTTCCCGCGCCCGTCCACCCCCGCCGCGGAAGAGCTGGCGGAGCCGCTGGTGGAGACGCCCCGCATCCTGGAAGCGGCGGAGGTGGTGGAAGAGCCGCCGCGGGTGGAGCCCAGCCCGCCCATGCCGGCCATCACCCTGCCCGCGGAGCAGGAAGAGGCCGCGGCGGCGCAGCCGGAGGAGCCGGAGCTGGTGCTGCCGGTAGCGCCCATGTCGCAGCGCGTCCAGGCGACGGTGGTGGACAGCGTGGTGGTGCTGGCCGCCTGCGCCCTCTTCGCCATGATCTTCCTCAAGCTGGCGGGCGAGGCTCCCCACGGACGCATGGCGCTGGCCCTGGCTTCCCTCATCCCCAGCTTCTTCTGGGCGGCCTACCAGTACATCTTCCTGGTCTACGCCGGGACCACGCCGGGCATGCAGGCGGCGCAGCTCAGCCTGGAGACCTTCGACGGGGTTCCGCCCACGCGGCGGGTGCGGCGCTTCCGCGCCCTGGCTATGGCGATCTCCTGCATGTCGCTGGGACTGGGCTACCTGTGGGCGCTGGTGGACGAAGACCGGCTCTGCTGGCACGACCGCATCACGCGCACCTACGTGGTGTAGTCAGGAGTCAGCGCTGACTCCTGCCCCCCCTCTTTTGCTACTATCCTGCCTGCCATGAGAGTTCGTTCTCTTCTGAAGCGCCTCACCATCCTCCTGCTGCTGCTCACCGCCAGCGCGCTGGCGCGGGTGGAGCGCGTCGAGATCACCTCCCGCCAGGACGTGCTGCAGGGCCGGGCCTTCGGCGCCGCTGGGGTCTACGAGAAGATCACCGGCAAGGTCTACTTCGCGGTGGATCCCGGGAACCCGCACAACCGGCAGATCGTGGACCTGGAGCGGGCCGACCGCAACCCGCGCGGGGAAGTGGAGTTCTCCGCCGACTTCTACCTGCTGCGCCCGAAAGACCCGGCGCGCGGCAACGGGGCCATGCTCTTCGAGGTCTCCAACCGGGGTGGGAAGGGGATGGTGACCATCCTCCAGCGGGCGACTCCGAAGGACCGCGCGGCGGGGCTCGACCCCACCACGGCCGCGGACTTCGGCGACGGCTTCCTGATGGACCGCGGCTACACCCTGGCCTGGGTGGGCTGGCAGGCGGACGTGCCGCCCGCGCCCAGCGTGCTGCGCCTGTACGCGCCCATCGCCTACGGGCCGCACCACCGCCACCTCACCGGGCTGGTGCGCGCCGACTTCACCCCGCTGGAGCGGGTGGCCAGCTACTCGCTGGCCCACATCATCAACGGAACGGACGGCGGGGACAGCTACAAGGTCTCCGATCCGGAAGACGCGCGCAACGTGCTCACCGTGCGCGACACGCCGGAGGGGAAGCGCACCCTCATCCCGCGCTCGCGCTGGCGCTTCGGGGCCGACCGCCACAGCGTGGAGCTGGATGGCGGCTTCGAGCAGGGCAGGATCTACGAGGTGGTGTACGTGGCCCAGGACCCGGTGGTGGCGGGGCTGGGGCTGGCGGCGGTGCGCGACTTCCTCTCCTACGCCAAGTACGACCCGCAGGCGCCGGCGCCGGTCAAGCGGGTGTACGCCATGGGCGTCTCGCAGTCGGGGCGCTTCCTGCGGCACTTCCTCTACCAGGACTTCCAGAGCGACGAGCGCGGGCGGCAGGTGATGGACGGAGTGCTGGCGCACGTGGCGGGAGCGGGGCGGGGCAGCTTCAACCACCGCTTCGCGCAGCCCTCGCGCGATTCCGAGCCCATGCTGGCGCTGTTCTATCCCACCGACTTGTTTCCCTTCACCGACCTGCCGGAGAGCGACCCGGTCAGCGGGCGGCGCGACGGGCTGGAGGCGCACACCTCGCATCCGCCCAAGATCTTCTATTCCAATACTTCGCACGAGTACTGGGGACGGGTGGCGTCGCTCATCCACACCAGCGCGGACGGGAAGACGGACTACAAGATCCCGGACAACGTCCGCATCTATTTCTTTGCCGGGCTGCAGCACTTCACCTCGCCCTTTCCCCCGGCCTACGGGAAGGGCGAACTCATGGGGCAGAACAGGCTGAACTCCAACCCCATCGTGTGGTACTGGCGGGCGATGATCACTGCCATGGACGCGTGGGTGGCGCAGGGGATTGCGCCGCCGGCCAGCGTCTATCCGCACTTGAACGACGGCACCCTGGTGGAGCGCCGCGCGCTGAAGTTCCCCAGCATCCCCGGAGTGAGGGTGCCGGAGTCGGTGCAGCGCGCCTACCACCTGGACTTCGGGCCGGAGTTCCTGACGCGGGGGATCGTGAGCATCGAGCCGCCGAAGGTGGGGCCGGCATTCCCTGTGTTCGTTCCCCAGGTGGATGCCGACGGCAACGACCTGGGCGGGGTGCGGGGGCCGGAGTTGCAGGCGCCGCTGGCCACCTACACCGGGTGGAACCTGCGCAGCCCGGAGATCGGGGCGCCCGCCCAGCGCAACAGCTTCGTGGGCTCCTACCTCCCCTTCGCCAGAACCGCCGCCGAACGGCGGGCCAGCGCCGATCCGCGGCTTTCCATCGCCGAGCGCTACTCCGGCAAGGAGGAATACATGAAGAAGTACCAGGCGGCGGCGGCGGAGCTCATCCGGCAGCGTTTCTTCCTGGCGAGCGATCTGCCGCTGATCCTGGAGCGCGGCCGCGCGGAGTGGGAAGAGGCGGCGAAGTAAGAGTCAGGGGTCAGGATTCAGGGCGTGCGCAAACTTCCGGAGGCGAACTGTGAACATCCTGTGGGGCATCGTGGTGGGCATCCTGGTGGGGATCTTTGCCGGGCTGGTGGGGGTGGGCGGGGGGATCGTCCTGATCCCCATCCTGGTGTACGCCTTCCACATGGACCAGCACCGGGCACAGGGCACGTCGCTGGCCATGCTGTTGCCGCCCACCGGCCTGCTGGCCTTCCTGAAGTATTACAAAGCGGGGCACGTGGACGTGACGTTGGGGCTGGTCATTGCCGCCGGGGTCTTCGTGGGCGGGTATTTCGGCGGGGAGTGGGCGCAGCACGTTCCCCAAGCCGCCATGCGCAAGGTCTTCGCCGTGCTGCTGGCGGGGGTGGCGGTCAAGATGTTCTTCCAGAAGTAGCTCCGCCCCACGGTATGGGGAGAGAACGCGCTTCGTCCCTTCGTGTAGACTGACTGTTTCCAGCGGATGACCTATTCCTACAGTTTTGTGCTGTGGCTGTTCGTGGCCGCCAACCTGGCCGGCTTCCTGGGAGCGCTGCTGGGAGTGGGGGGCGGCATCTTCATCGTGCCGGTGATGGTGCTGATGTTCCACCTGCCCATCAAGATCGCGGTGGCGGCCAGCATCGTCTCGGTGATCGCCACCTCCAACGCCGGCGGCTCCTCCTACGTGGACCAGCGCATCACCAACCTGCGCCTGGCCATGTTCCTGGAGATCGCCACCACCGTGGGCGCGCTCTCGGGAGCGGTGCTGGCGCTCTACCTGAAGGCGTGGGTCATGCTGATGGTCTTCGCCGTCCTGCTGGCCTACATGGCCTGGGCCGCTTACAGCACCCGCAACCTGGACGACCAGCGCATCGCCCGCGGCGACTTCGCGCGCACGCGCCAGGACCGGCTCTCCGCCTTCCTGAAGCTGCGCGGCAGCTACCACGACCTGGCCGCGGGCAAGACGGTGGAGTACGTGGTGACGGGGGCGCCCATCGGGACCTTCATCGCCTACCTGGCGGGCCTGGCCTCGGGGCTGCTGGGCGTGGGAGGCGGCGTGATCAAAGTCTCGGCCATGAACCGCTACATGAACGTCCCCATGAAAGTGGCGGTGGGCACCAGCAAGCTGATGATCGGGGTGACGGCGGCGGTGGGCTCCATCCTCTTCTTCCTGGCGGGGATGATCCACTTCATGGTGGTGGCGCCAGTGGCCCTGGGCACCACCCTGGGCGCCACCCTGGGCACCATGGTCATGAACCGGCTGAAGAGCGTGGCCTTGAAGTGGCTGTTCGCCGCGCTCATGCTCTACCTGGCCTACGGGATGTTGGCGCAGGCGCTGCAACTGGGCTTCGGCGTGCACCTGCCGCGGGTGTCGTGAGGAACGGATGACCAAGGGCAAGCAACCCGAGCGGGAGGTCGTGAGCGAAGACAACGTCTACGCCGACGTCTACCGCGTGCTGCTGGGCGGGATGATCGCGAGCGTGCTCTTCTTCCTGGCCGGCGTGGTGCGCGCCCTCATGCATCCCCAGCCCGTACCCTTGGGCAGCGATTGGATCCGGTCGCACTATCACTGGGGAGCGCTGGTCGACGGGTTGAAGGCGGGCGACGCCACCACCCTGGCCATGCTGGGCACCATCCTGCTCATCCTCACCCCGGTAGCGCGGGTGCTGGTCTCCATCTACGCCTTCTTCGTCGACCGCGACTACCAGTACGTGGTCATCACCGGCATCGTCTTCCTGGTGATCGTGCTCACGGTGGTGCTGGCGCACTTTGGATTGACGTAGGGGCAGACGCCGGACGACCTCAGACGTCAGACCGCAGTAACTCGCGCAGGCAGGCGCCGATTTCGGAGTGGCGGTACGGGAAGCCCGCGGCCTGGAGGCGCGCGGGTTCCACCTTCTGGCTGGCCAGCAGCAGTTCCTCGCCCAATTGGCCGAAGACCAGCCGCACCAGGAAGGCGGGCATGGGAAAGAGGGTGGGGCGGTGAAGCGCGCGGCCCAGCGCGCGGGTGAACTCGGCGTTGCTGACGGGCTGGGGGGAGACGGCGTTCACCGGGCCGCGCAGCGCGTCGTTGGCCAGGATGAACTGGATGGCGCCGACCACGTCGGCGATGGAGATCCAACTGATCCACTGGCGGCCGCTGCCCAGGCGCCCGCCCGCGCCCAGCTTGAAGGGAGTCAGCATCTTCTTGAGGGCGCCGCCGCGCGCGCTCAGCACCATCCCCAGCCGCAGGTTCACCACCCGGATGCCGGCCTTCACCGCGGGGGCCAGCGCCGCCTCCCACTGGCGGCAGACCTCGGCCAGAAAGCCGGTGCCGGAGGTGCTCTCCTCCACCAGCAGTTCATCGCCGCGGTTGCCGTAGTAGCCGATGGCGCTGGCGGCGATCACTACCCGCGGCGGCTTGGCCATGCGCGCCAGTGAGGCCGCCAGGGTCGCGGTCCCCTGCACCCGGCTGTTGAGGATGCGCGCTTTCTTGTCTTCGGTCCAGTTGCTGGAGGCGATGGACTCGCCGGCCAGGTGGACGACGGCGTCGCTGCCCTCGAAGAGGGCGGCGTTAGGCGCGCCGGTGGGGTCCCACTGGATCTCGGCCGAGCCCGGGCGGGGCGGGCGGCGCACCAGCAGGGTGACGCCGTGCCCGGCGGCGGCCAGCGCCGGCACCAGCTCCGTCCCCACCGTGCCGGAGGCGCCCGTGACCAGGATGCTGAGAGGCGGCATGGGGGGATTCTAAGCCAAGGAGTCGGGAGTCAGGAATCAGGAGTCAGCGGCAGAGCGTGGGGACAGCCGCGATGTTCTCTGCGGGCAATTCAAACCCTTCACCACAAAGGACACGAAAGTCCCACGAAGGGGCACAACGGGTCACGCTCACTCCGCACTCCTAACTACTAACTCCCATCCCTGACTCCCGACTCCTGACTCCTTCTGACTCCCAACCCCTGAGTCCTCTTGCTCCCAGCGAGTATCATAGGAGTGGAAGCCAGGAGGTCGTTATGGCGGCGCAACCGGAGAGCCAAAGCCCGGGGATGCCCTGCATGGAATTCGATCCCCGCACGCTGATCCTGAAGATCAACATGGTGGTGGCGGCGGACGTGAACGCCATCAACCCGGTGGTGGACGACGTCATGGAGATCGCGGGCAAGCTGGAGTGCGCCAAGGGCAAGGAGATGGAGATCGAGACCGCGCTGCGCGAGGCCCTGGCCAACGCCATCATCCACGGCTGCGAGAACGATCCCACGCGCCGGGTGCAGTGTTGCGTCGCCTGCGACGAGGGCCGCGGCATGCTCATCGTGGTGCGCGACCCCGGCGCGGGCTTCGATCCCGCCCAGGTGCCCAGCCCGGTGGTGGGCGAGAACGTCTTCAGCTCCCACGGCCGCGGTATCTTCCTCATCAACCAGCTCATGGACCAGGTGGAGTTCGCCCACGGCGGCACCGAGATCCGGATGAAGAAACGCTAGTACTCAGTACCTAGTACTCAGTACTCAGAGAGCAAGGGAAAAAGGGGGACGGGCTAGCCGTCCCCCTTAACTCTTGTGATTGCGTCCCTCAGCGGCTAAAGGCCAAATGTCCGGAGTCGTTAACGGCACGGCTGAAGCCATGCCCTCCCGAAAGCCGCTCCAGAGCGGTTCTCCGAGTACCGAGTACTGAGAACTAGCTGGGCAGCAACTGCAGGAAGCTCTCGCCCGCGCCCTTGAAGGTGGCGGTCTGCTCGTCCATGTTGCTGGGCTTGACGATGGAGGCCACGGCGAAGACGATCAGTCCCACGAAGAAAGCCAGGAAGAAGACCAGGACGCCGATGCCCATGGCGTCGTCGCTGCCGTTGCCGATGGCCGCGATGGCGATCCACAGGGGGATGGAAATCAGCATGAGGATGCCGCCCACCCAGCGCTTGGTCTTGTAGCTGCTGCGGTGCTCCTCGCACACCGGCACGCTGAGCTTGCAGCTCTTGCGCACGATCAGGGCCACGATCACGTAAATGACCGGGGAGATCAGAACCACGAGATAGATGAGGGGATTGTGCCACCAGTAGGTCTTGTTCACGGTCTCCTGGGTGGGGCGGCCGCACTTGACGCAGTTCGGCGGCAAGGGAGCCCCGGCGCGCGGCACCACGAACTGCGCGCCCACGCGGCGGGCGCCGGCGAGGGCGGCGGGCGCCGCCGCCACCGCGGCCCCGGCGGCACTGACGGACTGCCCCGCCAGGGGCGCGCCGCACTTCATGCAGAAGGGTCCGGTATCGGGGTTGTTGCTGCCGCACTTCATGCAGAACATGGTTTCTCCTCCGGTGGGAAGCTGAGGGAGTGCGCGCATTATGCCCCTCTCCCCCTTTTGGAGCAAGCAAGTACTCAGTACTCGGTGCTCCAAAGGACACCAAGGAGGCGGCGGCCCCGGTCCTCTGACCACTGACTCCTGACTCCTGGGTACTGAGTACCGAGTACTGCTCGGCTATAATCAGCCATGGCGAGCACCCGCAGGGCGAGCCGCGGCCCGCAGTCCCCGCTGCCCCGGCCCGCAACCCTAAGGAGCGCATGGCGACACTAAGACACCAGGTCGCTACCAGTGTGCTCACGGTCACCAAGTTCCGTGAGCTGCTGAAGAAGGTGCGCGCCAACCGCCCCAGCGACGACCTGGAGATCATCCGCAAGGCCTACGACTACTCCCTCCAGCACCACAAGGGGCAATCGCGGGCCTCGGGGGAGCCTTACCTGGTGCATCCCCTGGAAGTGGCGCTGGTGCTGGCGGAGATGAAGCTCGATCCCGTCGCCATCGCCGCCGGCCTGCTGCACGACTCGGTGGAAGACACCTCGGTGACCATCGAGGACGTGGAGCGGGAGTTCGGCGAGCAGGTGGCGCATATCGTGGAGGGCGTGACCAAGATCTCCAAACTGAACTTCGCCAGCCGCGAGGAGCGCCAGGCGGAGAACGTCCGCAAGATGGTGCTGGCCATGGTGGACGACATCCGCGTGGTGCTCATCAAGCTGGCCGACCGCCTGCACAACATGCGCACCCTCGCTCCCCTGCCCCCGGAGCGCCGCGAGCAGATCGCGCGCGAGACCCTGGAGATCTACGCTCCCATCGCCCACCGCCTGGGCATGGGCAAGGTGCGCGGCGAATTGGAAGACCTGGCCTTCGAGTACGTGGACCCCATCGGCTACCAGCAGGTGAAGAAGCAGGTGGAGGCGCGGCGCAAGAAGGGCGAGCAGTTCCTGGAGCAGGTGGAGGAGGTCATCCGCGAGAGGCTGAAGGAAGCCGGGGTGGAAGGACGGGTGGAGAGCCGCATCAAGCGCCTGCACAGCGTGTGGCAGAAGATGCAGCGGCAGCGCATCACCGTGGACCAGGTCTACGACCTGCTGGCCATCCGCATCATCACCCCCTCGGTGCAGGACTGCTACGCCGCGCTGGGGGCCATCCACAACCTGTGGCGCCCGGTGCCGGGGCGCATCAAGGACTTCATCGCCATGCCCCGCCCCAACCTCTACCAGTCGCTGCACACCACCGTGATCGCGGAGAACGGCACTCCCTTCGAGGTGCAGATCCGCACCGCCGAGATGCACAAGATGGCGGAGGAGGGTATCGCCGCCCACTGGAAGTATAAGGACGGGCCGGTCACCGGCAAGGACGAGCAGCGCCTGGCCTGGCTGCGCCAGGTGGTGGAGTGGCAGCGCGAGGTCTCCGATCCCAACGAGTTCCTCTCCACCCTGAAGATCGATCTCTATCCCGAAGAGGTCTACACCTTTACCCCCAAGGGCAAGGTGATCATCCTGCCGCGGGACGCCACCCCGGTGGACTTCGCCTACACCGTGCACACCGAGGTGGGGCACACCTGCGTGGGGGCGCGGGTGAACGGGCGCATGGTGCCGCTGCGCCACAAGCTGCGCTCCGGCGACATCGTGGAGATCCTCACCCAGGCGGGACACAATCCCAGCCGCGACTGGCTGGGCTTCGTGCACAGCTCGCGGGCGCGCAACAAGATCAAGCACTGGCTCAACGTGCACCAGCGCGAGCGCGCCATCGAGATCGGGCGCAAGCTCATCGAGAAGGAGGCGCGCAAGTACCGGGTGGCGCTCAAGGAGATCGGGGAGAAGGAGTTCGAGCAGGCGGCCGCCGATTACGGGCTGGCCCGCGCCGACGACCTGCTGGCAGGCATCGGCTACGGCAAGTTCGCGGCCCGGCAGGTGCTGGCGCGCCTGGCCCCCGCCACCGCCGGCCAGGAGGCCCCCGAAGCCGAGAAGACCGGCGCCTTCACCAGCGTGGTGCGGCGGGTCTTCGGCTCCGAGCACCCCGGTGCCATCCAGGTGCACGGCCAGGAAGACCTGCTGGTCTACCGCGCGCGCTGCTGCAATCCCATCCGCGGCGAAGACATCGTGGGCTACGTCACCCGCGGCAAGGGCGTGGCCGTGCACGCCCGCAGTTGTCCCAACGTGGTGAACCTGCTCTACGACGTGGAGCGCCGCATCGCGGTGGAGTGGACGCGTCCCCCCAAGAACGCCGCCGGCCAGCCCGCCACCTATCCCGTGAAGCTGACCGTGTTCAGCGACGACCGCGCCGGCATCCTCAAGCAGCTCACCGCCATCGTCTCCGACGACAACACCAACATCCGCAACATCGAGGCCCGCTCCCACGACCAGCACGCCACCATCGACCTGGTGGTGGACATCGAGGACCTGAAGCACCTGGAGCGCATCATCCGCGGATTGCGCAAGGTGCCGGGCATCCGCGACGTGCAGCGCGTGCAAAAGCTTTAACCACAGAGGGCACAGAGGACACGGAGGAAGCGTTTCAGGTTTCAAGTTTCAGGCTGGTGTTGTGGCAAGACGCGTGACACTTGAAACGTGAAACCTGAAACCGCTTCGTGAATTCCTCTGTGCCCTCGGTGTCCTCTGTGGTTAAATTTGGGGTTTCTCATCGGAGGGACTCATGAGAGACGTGATCGCCACCAAGGACGCGCCCCAAGCCATCGGCCCCTACTCGCAGGCCATCAAGGCGGGAGGTTTCGTCTTCCTGTCGGGGCAGGTGGCGCTGGACCCGGCCACTGGGCAGGTGGTGGCGGGCGACGTGGCCGAGCAGACCGAGCGCGTGCTCAAGAACCTGGCCGCGGTGCTGGCCGCCGCCGGCAGCAGCCTGGAGAAGGCGGTGAAGACCACCGTCTTCCTCAAGAACATGGCGGACTTCGCCGCCATGAACGAGGTGTATGGGAAGTTCTGGAAAACGGCGCCGCCGGCGCGCTCCACCGTGGAGGCTGCCCGCCTGCCCAAGGACGTGCTGGTGGAGATCGACGTGATCGCAGTGGTGTGACTGTTTCCTGCACCGCGAGCGAAGCGAGAGAGCCCTACCTCCAGACAGACTGATCGGGTGGGAGGCCTTGCCGTGGGGCAGGGATTCCTCGCTGCGCTCGGAATGTTCCTATCGACCGAACGCCGGGGAAGGGGACTTAGGCCTTGACCACTTTGCCGCTGCGGAGACACGACGTGCAGACGCGCAGCCGCTTGGTGGCGCCCTGCACCTTGGCGCGCACCGGGCGCAGGTTCACGTTCCAGCGCCGCTTGGTCACGTTGTGGGCGTGGCTGATGTTGTTGCCGAATTGCGGCCCCTTGCCGCAGATGTCGCAAACGCGTGCCATGTCAACTCCAGAGGGAATCGGAACTGGTCGGGCAGAGCATTGATTTTACAGGACGGGGGCGAATCCGGCAATCCGGGGCCTGTGCGATACTGCTTCCATGGCGATTCCCTCGCTGCCCAAGGCCGATCCCAAGTCCGTGGACGTGAACCTCACCACGGGCGCGGGCATGGACATCGAGTGGAAGGACGGCCACCGCTCCAGTTACAACTTCCAGTTCCTGCGTGATGCCTGTCCCTGCGCGCTGTGCGACGACGAGCGCACGAAGAGCGGGCGCCGGCCCGGAGAGCCGCCGGCCGCCGCCCCCGGGGCGCTGCCCATGTTCAAGGCCGCCGCCAAGCCCGTCCAGGTCGAGCCCGTGGGGCGCTACGCCATCCGCTTCACCTGGAATGACGGCCACCAGCACGGCATCTACTCCTGGGACTTCCTGCGGGACGTCTGCCCGTGCGAGCCGTGCAAGAAGAATCGGGCCATCGAATCATCGGGTCATTGAGTCACTGAAGTGCAGAGCCTTCTCGACCAACTCAATCCGCAGCAGCGCCAGGCGGTGGAGCATACCGAGGGGCCGCTGCTGATCCTGGCGGGCGCGGGCTCGGGCAAGACCCGGGTCATCACCTACCGCATCGCCCACCTCATCGAGAACTGCGGAGTCTCGCCCGACGCGGTGCTGGCCGTCACCTTTACGAATAAAGCCGCGCAGGAGATGGCCGGGCGGGTGGAAGAATTGGCTGGAGGCGCGCTGCGCCGCCCGCTCATCTCCACCTTCCATTCTTTCTGCGTGCGCGTGCTGCGCCGCGACGTGGAGGCGCTCGCGCACTCTTACCGCAAGGACTTCGCCATCTACGACGAAGCCGACCAGCAGATGGTGGTGAAGGCGGCCATCCGGCGCCTGGGCTTGGACGAGAAGCAGGTCACGCCGCGGGCGGCGCTGGCGCGCATCTCCTGGGCCAAGAACCACATGCTCGATCCCCAGGAGGTCTACCTCAACTCCAACGATCCCAAGATGGAGCGCGTGGCCCACATCTACGAGGTCTACCGCCAGGAACTGCGCAAGGCCAACGCCATGGACTTCGACGACCTGCTGCTGGAGGCGGTACGCCTGCTGCGCGACGCCCCCCAGGTCCGCTCCTACTACATCACCCGCTTCCACTACCTGCTCATCGACGAGTACCAGGACACCAACCGCCCGCAGTACGAACTGATGCGCCTGCTGGCGGGGGAGCGCCACAACGTCTGCGTGGTGGGCGACGAGGACCAGTCGATCTACTCCTGGCGGGGCGCCGACATCCGCAACATCCTCGAGTTCGAGCGCGACTTCCCCGAGGCCACGGTCATCCGCCTGGAGCAGAACTACCGCTCCACCCAGACCATCCTGGAGGCCGCCTCGGCGGTGGTGGCCAACAACCTCAAGCGCAAGGGCAAGACGCTGTGGACGGCGCGGCAGGGCGGCGCCCGCCTCGGCTACTACGAGGCCCCGGACGGCGAGAACGAGGCTCTGTTCGTCGCCGACTCCATCACCCGCTACTTGCAGGAGGCCGCCGGGGACGGGCAGCCGCGCGCCGCCGTGCTCTACCGCACCAACTCGCAGTCGCGGCTCTTCGAGGAAGCCATGCGGCGCTACGGGCTGAAGTATCACGTGGTGGGGGGCTTCAGCTTCTACGAGCGCGCCGAGATCAAGGACATGATCAGCTACCTCAAGCTGGTGCAGAACGTGGACGACACCATCGCGCTCTTGCGGGTGATCAATACGCCGGCGCGTGGCGTCGGCAAGGCCACGGTCGAGACCCTGGAGCGCATCTCGCTCGAGACCGGACAATCGCTGTGGGCGGCGGTGGGCGCGGCCCTGGAGCAGAGGCTCCTGCCGGCGCGCGCCCTGGCGGCGCTGGCCGGCTTCCGCGACCTGATCGCGGGCGCCCGCGCCCTGCTGGCGGGAACCTACCTGCAGTGGCTGGGGGAGAGCGAGGAGCGCAGCCAGGGCGAGCCCGCCGATCGCATCACTCCGGAGGAGTACCAGCGCCCGGCCTCCACCGCGGAACTGCTCAAGTTCCTGCTCGACCGCACCGGCTACATCCGGCAACTGGAGGAGGAGGACACGCCCGACGCGCTGGCTCGCATCGAGAACCTGCGCGAGCTGGTGAACGCGGCCATGGACTCGCGCGATCGCGGCGAGTCGCTGGGCGACTTCCTCGACCACGCCGCCCTGGTCAGCGAGGCCGACGACTACGACGCCCGCGCCCAGATCTCGCTCATGACCCTGCACTCCGCCAAGGGCCTGGAGTTTCCCCTGGTCTTCCTGGTGGGGCTGGAGGAGGGCCTGTTCCCGCACTCGCGCACCCTGCTCGATCCCGACGGCCTGGAGGAGGAGCGGCGGCTCTGCTACGTGGGCATGACCCGCGCCATGAACACGCTGGTGCTCACGCGCGCGCGCTATCGCCGCCGCTACGGCACCGACCTGCCCGAGGCCAGCGTGCCCTCCATGTTCCTGGAGGAGGTCCCGCAGGCGCTGCTGGAGGACCTGGGCTCGCCCGGCGGGCGCCAGCGCCGGGAAGAAGCACAGCCGCGGGCGGCTGTACCACACGGCCGGCGCTACGACTACGAGTATTCCCAGGAGCGGGAAGACGTGGAAGAGCGGCCGGCGCCGCGGGGCGGGAACCGGCGCGCCGCCTGGACGGGGCCGACCTACAATTCCATCGACAACATCGCGGAATTTTTCGCCTCGCGGGGTAAGAAATTCACCCGGCCGAAACTGGAGCTCCCGGAGCCCACCGGCGGGCGCGGCTTTCGCCCCGGGCAGAAGGTCCGCCATCCCAAGTACGGCGAAGGAACGGTCTACAAGCGCGAAGGGGAGGGTGAAGACGCCAAGATTACGGTAC
>Ga0335085_10004685_pt1 | contig 22472 bp, 25 predicted proteins | sample Lox_Sample_45_FD_206712 | JGI IMG/M metagenome (GOLD analysis project Ga0335085, IMG submission 206712) | Soil microbial communities from Loxahatchee National Wildlife Refuge, Florida, United States - Lox_Sample_4.5 | ecosystem: Environmental > Terrestrial > Soil > Wetlands | place: USA...
GCGCGTACTCATTGCAAGGCGACACCGCCAAGGCTAAAACCGCCTACCAGGACTTCTTCGCTTATTGGAAAGATGCTGACTCAGATGTGCCGATTCTCCTGGCTGCAAAAGCGGAGTACGAGAGGTTGAAGTAACCACGGGCCAGCGGCAAGTAATCCCAATTCGGCAAACCCTGCACTCCGATCTACTCATCACTGACCGGCTGCTTTTTTCGAATCGAAGTGACCGCCGATGTATTCTTATCTGTTGTAGTCTCCCTTGTATCCCGAAATTCATGCCTTCTGAGCAACGCCCAAGCCGGTGGATGGTGATTCTTGCCTTCGGGCTCGTGTACGTGTTCTGGGGCTCAACGTATTTAGCCATTGATATTGCCGTACAGACCATTCCTCCAGCGTTAATGTGCGGGCTGCGGTTTTCCATTGCCGGTATCGTGATGCTCGCCGTGTGCGCGTTGACGGGTCACAGGATTCTGTATTCGCCCCGTCAGATCGCATTATCGGCAATTGTCGGGCTGCTGCTCTTGATGGGCGGCAATCTTACGCTTTCGTACGCGGAGCTGACCGTTTCGTCGGGGCTCTCGGCGCTGATCATCGCCATCACTCCGCTCTGGTTTCTGGTGCTCGATTCCTTGCTGCTCGGGGATCACCATATTTCCGGGCGTGGAAAAGCAGGACTAGCACTCGGAATTGTTGGTTTGTTTGTCTTGGTTTGGCCGCAACTGGAGGCGGGTAGCCTGGGACGGAAGGAACTGTTCGCATCGATCAGCCTGATTGGAGGGTCGTTCAGCTGGGCGCTGGGATCGGTGCTGTCGAAGAAATGGCAATCAGGGATGGACGTATTCGGGGCGACAGGCTGGCAAGTGACGGCCGCCGGAGTGGGGAATTTCATCTTCGCATTCTTCAACGGAGATCTGTCGCACGCATCCTGGTCACCGAAGGGCCTGGCGGCGGTCGGATATCTCGTGGTGTGCGGTTCATGGATCGGGTATACCGCATACATCTGGCTGCTCGAGCATGTGCCCACATCGAAGGTATCAACGTACGCCTATGTGAATCCGGTGGTCGCGGTGTTCCTTGGATGGTTGGTTCTGCATGAGAAAGTGGACCGGTTCATTCTTGCAGGAAGTGCAATCGTGGTGCTGTCAGTGATCCTGGTGACCATCGCCAAGGTGAAAGAAAACAAGACTGCAGATGAACTAGCCCCAGTCGAAGCCGCCGGAGATTGACCCTCTTTACAAGCTTCTGTCCTGTTGAGCGAAGCGTTGAGGAGAGCGAAGCGAGCCTCAATGCGCAGTCGAAACATCCCTACCAGCACAAAAGTAGTCTCGACATCTCATTGACAGGCCTTTGCTTTTCCGCAACAAGGCAGTACGCTGCTACTCGACCCGCCCGAGGCCCGAATATGAATCTCATCCCTTCGTACCGTCGAATATTAATCCTCTTCTTCTTGCTCCTGGCCACGATCCGCGTTTTCGCTCAATCTCCCAAGCCGCTTCCCCAAACGATTCTCTTTGGCGCCGCCTACTACGAGGAGTACGCGCCCACCGATCGCCTCGACGAAGACGTGCGGATGATGAAGGAGACCGGGATCACCGTCGTCCGGATTGCGGAATCAACCTGGGGTACTCTTGAGCCGCAGCAGGGCGTCTTCGATTTCAGCCATGTCGATCGCGTGCTCGCGGCGATGGACAAAGCCGGCATCAAGGTGATTGTCGGCACGCCAACGTATGCAATTCCCACATGGCTGGCCCGGCAACATCCGGATATTCTCGTCGTCACTCCTCAGGGACCTGCGGAATATGGACGGCGGCAGAATATGGACATCACGAATCCGAACTTCCGCAGTGCTGCCGAGCGGGTGATCATCGCGCTGGTCGATCGCGTCAAAGATCATCCAAGCGTCATCGGATACCAATTGGACAATGAAACCAAGTCCTACGACACCAGTGGCCCGAACGTGCAGGCAGCGTTCGTGAAATGGATGCAGGAACGCCATCCGGATCTGGCAGCTCTGAATAAACAATTCGGCCTGGACTACTGGAGCAACCGGATCAATCGCTGGGAAGACTTCCCGCCGGTGAACGGGTCGATCAATGCCAGCCTGTCTTCGGCATTTGCCGAGTTTCAGCGCGGGCTGGTTACGGAGTATCTGGCGTGGCAGGCTTCGCTCGTGCGGAAACATGCGCGTGCCGATCAGTTCGTCACGCAGAACTTCGATCTGGACTGGCGCGGATATTCGTACGGCATTCAGCCGGACGTGAATCACTTCGAAGCCGCAAAGGCGCTCGACGTGGCCGGCATCGATATCTACCACCCCACGCAGGATCACCTCACGGGCACCGAGATCGCATTAGGAGGAGATATCGCGCGTTCGATGCGCGGCGGTCAGAACTACCTCGTGATCGAGACCGAAGCGCAAGGCTTCGCTGAGTGGACGCCCTATCCGGGGCAACTCCGGCTCCAGGCATTCAGTCATTTGGCGTCGGGCGCGAATATGGTCGAGTATTGGCATTGGGGCACCACGTCGAATGCGATCGAAACATATTGGCGCGGCCTGCTCAGCCAGGATTTCAAGCCGAATCCCACGTATGAAGAGGCGGGCACCATCGGCAAAGATCTGGCGCTGCTGGGCCCGGAACTGGCCAACATGCGCAAGCAGAACCGGATTGCGATTTATGTGAGCAACCGAGCCCTCACCGCCTTCAACGCGTTCAAATTCGGATGGGGCTCGAAGGTCACGTACAACGATGTGCTTCGTCCGTTCTACGACGCGCTCTACCGCATGAATGCGGAGGTCGACTTTATCGATCCTTCGACGACGGATCTGTCGCACTACAAATTGATCATCGTTCCGGCCCTGTATGCGGCTTCTGATGCCGAGATCGATCGGCTGAACGCATTTGCGAAAGCTGGAGGCAACCTGCTGTACACCTTCAAGAGCGGATTCTCTGACGAGAATGTCAAAGTTCGCTCGACCACTCAGCCCGGATTGATTGCCGAGGCAGCGGGCGTGCGCTACAGCCAGTTCACCATTCCTGAAGATGTTTCGCTGGAAGGCGATCCGTTTGGTGTCGGGAAGTCGGAAAATACGGTGCGGTGGTGGATGGAACTGCTGACGCCAACCACCGCGACAACGGAAGCGAAATATCATCATCCGGTGTGGGGCAAGTATGCGGCGATTACACGAAATACTTACGGCAAGGGAGAAGTGACGTACGTGGGCTTCATGCCGAGCGATGCCCTGGCAGAGAAGATCATGGCAGAAGCAGTGAAGCGCGCCGGCTTATGGGGAACGCCGCAGATGTACCATTTCCCCACGATTGTGCGGAGCGGGGTACTGACGAGCGGACACGCAGTACATTATTTCCTGAACTATTCGGCGGCTCCGGTCAAGGCGAATTATGGATTCGCGGCGGGTAAGGACCTGCTTTCCGGAGAAACTGTGCAACAGAACGGGAGCGTTGCTTTGCCGGCGTGGGGAATCGCGGTGATCGAGGAGGGTGCTCGATAGGGGAGGACGACGATCTATTCCAAGGTTCCATATCCGGACATCCGCTCAAGATTAATGATCGCTATCGTCGTTCGTCAGCTATGCTGATTCGTAGGCGGATGATGCAACCACTTTTGACAATAAGGCGAGCCGTACTAGGTCAACATCATCGACAACCTACCCGCGTTGGGAGGACCATTCACATGGGAGGAACGATGACGCCCGCTCCGCCACTTGTCACGTTAGAAATAGCTCGTTACCCGGGGGTGGAATCCTGTTATCTCTTCCACTTTAGTCACAATGGAGAGGGCACGGACACATTTCACGAATCGCTCAACGAAGCGTTCGAAGTGTGCTGAACAATTGTACGGAATTAAAAAAACAGAATGGGCCGAGGTAAGCTTTCCGTTCGGCTCTGACGAGGCAACAAAAGACAGGAGTCGGTAGGCACTGACATTCTATCGCTGACAATATAGGACCAACCCGATCTTGTCCCTGACAGCGGGTCGTCCACCGGGTACTGGGTATCAGGTGCTATTGCACAGGAGGACATAGGCAAATGGCGTTTCCGAACGATGATCCCACGCTCCAGCACGGTGACCGTACCATCCAACTGATCGACCTGTTGGTGGCACGACTGGAAGAGTGCCTCGGCGAGGTCCTGCCGCTCCAGACAGAAGATCTGCTGAAAGACTATGCTAGGGCCGCTCACAACAACATGGCATCCGCCATCGAGCAATTACGCATGGCACGCGCCAAGAGAGAGCGGGAGCTAATGGGTGGTGGCAGCTAACGACCGTTCCCCCTTCGCTGGGCGCCTGCCTTCGCCCAGAGTCTGCAAGAAGCTGCAAAACGCCCTTGGTATCTTCTATTACTCCTCGGCTTCATCCTCATTGACGATATCCACAACCCGTCCTCGTATCGCGAACGTCTGCTTCGCGCCCCCAACCGATTCGAACGTAACCCGAACCGGACTCCGCTGCCACGCGGGTGCGGCACAGATCGAATCAGGTGACGCATCGTCCGGAACTTCCTCAGCCACAACCTTCTTCAGAACCGGCTTCCGCCGATTGAGTTGGGCCACGACTGCGTATGCCTTCTTCCCATCGTCGCCGACTCCGCAGTACGCCACGTAATCGCGATACCACGCCGCATCGGAATAGAAGGCATCGAACTCCGGAAGATTCAGCGCAGACACACGTCCCGTCACGCGGTCGACCAGAATCCATCCGCCTCGCTCCCATTGCCATTTCGCGGTGAAATCGTCGGGAAGGCTGTCGTTAATGCGAAAGGCACGGCGCACTACAAACAACCGTTCCGTTACGTCGTGGGGAGCGCCCAGAGTGTATTCGCGTGTCCGCCCATCCACAATTAGCGGACGCACCTTAATGCTGACCGACTTCGCATCCCCGGCAATCCAGGTCACGGATGTCCATTTCCCGAAGGACACCACGTGAACCTTGGTTACAGCTGTAACCGACGTAGCGAGAGCAAAAATTAGAACAAGGAGAGAAGATAGTTTAGTTACCGGATGCCGCATAGAAAGAGCGTAGGCATGGATAAGCAGACGAAACAAGGCCGCCAATCACATTCCGGTGTTGAGGGTGCCAAAGTGGGAATAGATAAGTTTTTCAGGAAGTGATAGTGTTCTCCAACAAGAGTGGGGAAACATCCTGAGCAAAAACAAAAAAATGGCGGTAGAATTGGAAAAGTAGAATAACGATTTTTGTATGAGTCCCTCCCCTCCTTTCCCTCGTTCAGTACTACCCGGGACAACTTGGAGTGAGGAGAGCGCCTCTTATCAGGATATGGGTGATCTTCTACCAAGGCGTCGAGCCCCGCGGATTCTGGTCGTTGACGACCAGCCGAGTATTGCTGGGCTCATGAGCCAACTGCTGAGCATGCGGGGGTACAGCGTGGTCACGGCCTCAAATGCAGAGCAGGCAGAGATTGAGGTTCGCCGCCAGGCACCCGACTTAATTCTCTCGGATGTGATGATGCCCGGCAAATCGGGCTACGAACTGTGCCGCACCTTGAAAGAAAATCCGGCGACGCGCCTGATTCCGTTCGTTCTAATTACCGGGTTAAGCGACAGCAGCGACAGGGTTCGCGGGATCGAAGCCGGAGCGGACGATTTTCTGAACAAACCTGTGCTCGCGGAGGAACTGATTGCGAGGGTGAAATCGCTGCTGCGCTTGAAGGAGTTCACTGACGAACTGGAGACCGCGGATTCCGTCCTTTGCACGCTGGGACTGATCGTGGAAGGGCGCGATCCTTATACCGAGGGCCATTGCGAACGGCTTTCGGTACACGCGGCCGATCTCGGACGGCACCTTGGGATGGATCAAGATTCCATTCTGGCTTTGAAACGCGGCGGGTACCTGCACGATCTCGGCAAGATAGCTGTCCCCGATGAGATCCTGAAAAAGGGAAGCGATCTGACTCCAGCGGAGTGGGAGATTATGAAGCTGCACCCGATCACCGGTGAAAACATCTGCAAGCCACTGCACTCGCTGGGCCTAGTGCTGCCAATCATCCGGCATCATCATGAGCATTCGGATGGGTCGGGATATCCAGACGGACTCACCGCACCGGAGATTCCGGTTTTGCCCCGGGTGTTGCAGGTGGTGGACGTTTATGACGCGCTTCGGACCGCGCGTTCGTACAAGCCGGCGCTCACCCACGAGCAGGCTGCTGAGACGATGCGGGAAGAGGCAGCACGAGGCCTGTGGGATTCTGAGTTGGTCGCCGAGTATTTCACGATGTTGGAGCAGAAGCGGCAAGTGGCCTAGAGCTGGCCTCATAAACCTCTTTGCTCGACCAAAATGAGTGACCGCAGCCCAGCTCTCCGTTCTGATTCCCTTCACCCCGTAACGCTTCGCCGTCCTTGCGGCCGTCCCTGGTGCTGATCTGTTGACGGCGCGCATTCTTCCGAAACACCCAGTCCCTATCAAGGAGTTTGCCTTGGCCCGCGACCCTGTGGTTCATTCCACCAGCCACCGCCTAGTGCTTGAAACAGCGTGGCGGAGTCAGAGTAGCGTGCGGCCTGGTAAGCGACGCGATCCAGAGCGGTTTGCAGTTGCTGACGCTGTGCATCCAGAAGAGATAGCTGACTGATACCGCCGGCTTCGTAGCGCTGTGACGCGATGTTGTAAGCACCATCGGCATGGACGGCGGCTTCGCTTCGATTCTGCAGAGCTTGTGCGTCATGGTCGATGGCACGCAATGCGTCGGCAACTTCACGGAAAGCCTGGAGGACCGTCTCCCTGTAAACACCTCCCGCTTCGTCATAAACCGCGACCGCCTTGCGGCGTTCTGCACGCAATGATCCCCCGCTGAAGATGGGTTGCGTCAGAGACATTCCGACATTCCACAAAGAACCACCACTGGTGAAGCTCGTGCCTATGGCGCCTGCGCTACCGGAGAGCACAATTTGAGGATACAGGTTCGCTGTCGCCACCCCGACATTTGCGCTCGCCTGATGCAACAGAGCCTCTGCAGCACAGATATCCGGACGTTGCTGAACCAGGGAAGACGGAAGACTGACAGGCAATTCCTGGGGAAGATGCAGGCCTTCAAGGCTCACTTCCTCGACCTTGGCTTCGCCAGGCGATTTGCCCATCAGCGTGGCGAGTTGGTGATTCACAACATCGAGTTGCTGCTCGAGTGGCGGCAGCAGTGCCTGCATCTGAGCGAGGGCTGTGCGCTGACTGCGCACGTCATACTCCGAAACGCCGCCAGCGATGTAGCGATCTTCCGTGATGTGTAGCGTTTGCTCCTGTAAGGCAAGCATCTTTCGTGTAATTTGAATCTGCGAGTGCAGTTCCGCTTGGCGGATGGCGGTGGAGACCACGTTTCCGGCCAGCATCAGGCGTGCTCCCTGTAACTGCCACTTCTGATATGCGACCTGAGCGTTGAGGCCTTCGATCAGGCGCCTGTTAGAGCCAAACAGATCGAGCGCATAGGAGACGGCCACCGATCCATTGAGCAGAGCGAAGGGCGGTGGGTTTTTTATAGGAATGCCGAACGCGGCCAGATTTACCTGCTCTCCTTCGACTGAAGCCTTGCCGTTCACAGACGGATACTTCGTCGCTCCCGTGCGAGCATTAACCTCCTCCTGAGCCTCTTTGAGCCTGGCAACAGCTTCCGTCAGTGTGGGACTGTGATCGAGCGCCTCGCGCACCATAACGTCGAGCTGCGGCGATTGGAACAGCGTCCACCACCGTGCAGGAATGTCGGAGGCTGAGTTGAATCGTTGCTCTGCACCACCGGTGCCGGAAGTGCTGGCAGTTGGGGTTGGTTGCGACTCGCGAGTGTACGTTGTAACTGTCGGCTGGGCAGGAGGGTGATAGCGCGGACCTACGGCACATCCTGTCAGCGCCGCAAGCAGAAGTCCGGACGTTGCCACCTTTGTGGTCCGACACTGGTTTCGTGACTTGCTCATAGCAGCACCTCAGTCCAAAGTCTTGCGGTAAGTTGTTACCGCAACCGTCATCACTATGGCTGTGAACGCGATCAGTGGCCAAATGCTCGGCCAGGAACCGGACAGTCCATTGCCTTTGAGCATGATGCCCCGCACCAACCGGTTGAAATATGTGAGGGGCAGCAAGTCGCCCAGCACTTGGGCCCACTTGGGCATCCCTTGAAAAGGAAACATGAAACCGGATAGCAGGATGTTTGGCAAGAAATAGAAGAATGTGAGTTGCACGGCTTGCAGCTGATTTTTTGCCAGGGATGAAAGGGTGATTCCCACCGTCAAATTGGCCGCGATGAACAATAATGTGACCAGATAGAGGGTTACGACGTTGCCGAAAAAAGGAACGTCAAAAACGTAGAACGCGGCTAGAAGAATGATGCTCGCCTGGATGAGCCCGATTCCGATGTAGGGAATCAGTTTGCCGGTCATCACTTCGAGCGGCGTGGAAGGCATGGCCAGCATGTTTTCCATCGTCCCCCGTTCGCGTTCGCGCGTGATGGCCAGCCCCGTCATCATCACCGTCGTCATTGTCAGGATGACTCCCATCAGGCCCGGGACAATGTTGTAGTGCGTAATGCCTTCCGGGTTGTAGAGACGATGAACCTGGACATCGAATGGCGCAGGGGACCCTGCAAGCGGCGCAAGCGGGCCGGTCAGTTCCTTCTGGACGACCAATTGAGCGATCCCGTTCAGTGCCGCAATGGCGTTGCCCGATGCGGTCGGGTCTGTCGCATCGGCTTCCACGAGCAGAGCAGGCCTCTCATGGTGCAGCAATTTTCGCGTGAAGCCGGCGGGGATGTTAACTACGAACAGGACCTTGCCCTGTGCGAGTGCCTCGCGCCCCGCTGCTTCGTTGGGCAATTCGCCGACAAACTTGAAATAGTCGGAGTTTTTCATTCCCCACACGAAGCTGCGCGTAATGTCGGTATTGTCGGCATTAATGACGGCGCTATCGAGATGCTTGGGATCGCTGTTAATGGCGTACCCGAAGAGCGCCATCTGGACAATAGGGATGCCCACGATCATGGCAAATGTCACGCGGTCACGCCGAAGCTGCAGAAATTCCTTGAGGACGATACTCCACCAACGGCTCAGGGAGAAGCTGTTATCGCGTCTCATGCCTCACCTCCAACGTTGTCGGCGGAGCGGCTCATCATGTAAATGAAGACGTCTTCCAGTCCGGTCTCGACCTTCTCTGCCCGGAAACCTTGTCCCGTAGTAATGTTTTGCACGGTGCGTTCGAGCTCCGCAGCATTGGTTCCGCTCACATGCAATCCGTCCCCGAAGATTACGGTCTGGTCTACGCCCGGCTGGCTGCGGAGTTTGTCCTGCAGCTCGATCAAACCAGGGCCATGAATGGCCCAACTGCTGAGGTTCTGCCCGGCGATGACTTCATTCGCCGTTCCCTGTGCCAAGAGTTTCCCGTAAGCGATGTACGCGAGCTTATGACACCTGGAGGCTTCGTCCATGTAATGCGTGCTGACAAGTACTGAAATGCCACGGGCCGCCAGGCTCTGCAACTCATCCCAGAAATCACGGCGTGCCTTGGGATCAACTCCTGCGGTGGGTTCGTCCAGCAAGAGCAACATAGGATCGTGAAGCATGCACGCGGCCAATGCCATACGCTGTTTCCAGCCACCCGACAGTTCGCCTGCGAGTTGCCTAGAGCGGCTGGTCAGCCCCAGGTCCGCAATCGTCTTTCTCACAACCACTCGGCGGTCAGGAATGTCGTACATGCGGGCGACGAAATCGAGGTTCTCGGCGATGGTGAGATCGTCCCAGAACGAGAACCGCTGAGTCATGTAGCCAACGTGACGCTTAATGGCATCACTCTGGCGACGTATGTCATAGCCAAGGCAGGTTCCAGAGCCCGAATCGGGCCTCAGCAGACCACACATCATGCGAATCGTCGTAGTCTTCCCGCTTCCGTTCGGTCCAAGAAATCCGAAGATTTCTCCTTTGCGGACACGCATCGAAACATCGTTGACGACGTGTTTTTCGCCGAAGTGTTTGTTGAGTCCACGCACGTCGATGGCATACTCGGAATGGTCGGAAGGGTTCATTGCAGGGTGATTTCGACAGGTTGACCCGGGTGCAACGACAAGGATTTGTCGGCGGTCGGTTTCGCAATGATCATGAGCACCAGTTTGCTCCGGCTTTCATTGCTGTAAATCACCGGCGGAGTGTATTCGACCTGCGTAGAAATGAAGGTAATGGTGGCGGGCATATTCTGGTCGCAACCGTCGCAGTGCACGCTGACAGGTTGGCCCAGCCTCAGCTTGCCCACAATAGGCTCGGGTACGAAAAAGCGGATCTCGATGTTCTCTGGCGGAAGCAACTGGACTATGGGGCTTCCAGATGGAACCCACTCTCCCTCTCGGTAGAGGGTGTCGAAAACTAATGCGCTGCGCGGCGATGCGACCTGCTTTTGTTGCAGTTTCCATTCCGCCTGCCGGAGAGCTGCTCTGTCGGTGGCGACGACATCTGCTTGAGCCTTGATCTGAGCCTCGCGGCTGGGCAGCGCCGCCACTTCAAGATCGCTTTGGTACTGACTTACAAGGGCAGCGCTGGATTCAACTGACGCGCGTGCGCTGATGAGATCAGTCAGAGCCAACCCTCCGGCTGCGTACTGCCGTTCGTCGCTCTTGAGAATGTCAACCGACTTCTGATGTTCGATCTTCGCTTGGGCCAACTGGGCTGCGATGACGTCTTTCTCCGGCGGGCGCTTGCCCATTCTTAAATCAGCCAAGCGATTTTCATCGGACCGCAGTAACGCACGAGCTTGTGATTCGGCTGACGATTCAGGTTCGGGATCAAGCGTGAAGAGCGGTTGGCTAGGGGTGATCGTCTCTCCCCGGGTTACTGCCAGCCGATCAAGTCGGCCTGCCTGGGGAGACGCAACGTAAACAAACTTTCCCTCTACATAACCTTGGTATGCGTTGTTCGTTTGCGGCGAGCAGCTTGTAAGACAAGCTATAAGAGAGCCTACCAGTACCAGGAGACCGCATTGTGGATGTGGTTGCATGTTGCTCCAGATTCATCGCTTCTTCGTACCAGAAACAGTGTTGGACCGCAGCGGTCGCTTACGGCGCATTCCGTCCAGCAACAACGCTGTGACATGGCGCAGTACAATCCGCGTGCTGAGGGGCTTACGATGGAGCACGTGAGCCCAAATCTTTGTTGCGGCCACATTTAACATGACCAGACCAAGCGTCGAAGAGACCACAAGGAGCGGATTCACCTCAGGGTTGAACGATCCGTCGGCTTGCCCTTGGGCTATTGCGGTCGCTAACAACCGCGCCTTATCGAATCGGACGCTAGGAGCCAATTTTGCCCGCAGTAATCCGCCCTCGTTCAGGATTTCCCGTATCCATAGGGAAGGCAACCAAGGCATTTTATCGATCTGCTGAAGTAATCGTTCCGCGATGCCTCGAATCGTTTTCACGGGATCTGCATCCGGCTCGACGGGATCCCACACATGTGAAACGATTCGCAAGAGGCGCTCGTCCACCACCGCGTCGCGCAATTGATTTCGATCTTTGAAGTAATAGTGCAGCATTGCCGGTGTGAGTCCCGCACGCTTGGCGATCATCGCAAACGTCGTTGCGGCTACCCCGTGAATTGCGTAGAGCTCTGTTGCTGCATTCAACAAAAGCTCGCGCGCATCGCGGTGCACATTGGCTGCCGGACGGCCAACGTTTCCGATAGCAAGAGGAGAAGGCAAATCAGAGTTCACCTGGCAATTAATTAATGAAATAATTAATTCATGAACCATGAAAGATGTCGACTGGTAGTTCCTACAGCGGTTCATGCGAATCCGGCGTACTGAGTGCGGCCAAGCCAATGCTCCAGGTCGCTTCGTCTCTCATCCAACTGAGGCATTTTATGAGCTCGGTTCTAAACGTATGTCGTCAGCTGCAGTTCTCAGGCAAGAGTGTCGCAGGTCTGCAGCATCCGTTCACCTTACAGACTTGTCCGTACCTCTCCGAGGAGAACCCCGATTTCCTTAACCTCTTGCCTCCAAAGTACAATTGCGAAGCAAAATGGAAGCAGCCAATTTGCGCACTTGAGCATCAGTTTTCGAACTGAGACGAGAACCTTAATTGCCTCCAACTTACAGCATCGTCATTCCTGCTTATAACGAGAGCGCCCGGCTGGGAGCGAGCCTGGAGAGCGTGCTGGCCTATGTCCACAGGCAACGCTGGGATGCCGAAGTCATTGTGGTGAATGACGGTTCTCGCGACAACACACCTGACATCGTTCGAAATCATGCAGATAAAGATCCTATGCTACGGCTGGTGGAGAACCCCGGCAACCGCGGCAAGGGATACAGCGTGCGAAACGGCATGTTGCATGCGCAGGGACGAATCATCCTGTTCAGTGATGCGGACCTGTCGTCTCCGATCGAAGAGGCTTCAAAACTGCTGGACGCGCTGGACGCCGGGGCGGATATCGCAATCGGATCGCGATGGCTGCGGGCGGAGACGCAAACGCAGCGTCAACCTCTGTACCGGCAGCTCTTTGGTCGGATTTTCAATCTGATGCTGCGCGTCACCCTCGGTCTGCAATTCGCGGATACGCAGTGCGGTTTCAAAGCATTCAAGCGAGCGGCGGCGCAGGCCATTTTCCCGCTACAGAAGATAGAGCGGTGGGGATTCGATCCGGAGATTCTTTTCCTGGCGCGCAAACTGGGCTTCAGGATTCACGAAGTACCTGTGGCGTGGGGGCACAGCGGAGGAACCAGGATCAATCCGCTGGTTGACGGCACCAAGATGTTCCAGGAAATGCTGCGCGTGCGGTGGTATTCGATCACGGGGAAATACGATCAAAGTGGGCCGCCGGGCAGCGATGGGAAAACCCTGCCATTGGCCGGGAAGGGCCAGAAATAAAAGAACAGTTGAGTGCCGGCGAAAGCCCCGAACCACTGAGGACGCGAGGTGTCACGAAGGAGAACCTCCACTTCTCAAGCTTTGTTGATGGCTTCGACCACTTTGCTGCCCGTCTCCGCGGTCGAGGTGGCAGCGCGTGTCTTCCCTGCCAAATCCGCCGTTCGCACCCCTTCTAAAAATATGGCGGAAACTGCCTGCTCGATGCACGCGGCTTCCTGCTCCAGTTGGAATGAATGGCGGAGCAGCATGGCAGCCGAGAGAATCGCACCAAGCGGGTTTGCGATCCCCTTTCCGGAGATATCTGGCGCTGATCCGTGGACGGGCTCGTAAAGACCAACCTTGCCGCCGATACTGGCCGAGGCCAGAAGGCCGAGAGATCCCACGACTCCACCGGCTAGATCCGAGAGAATGTCCCCGAACATGTTCTCAGTCAGAATTACGTCAAATTCGGCCGGCCGCTGCACCAGCATCATCGCAGCAGAATCCACATACTGGTGGCTAAGCTTCACGCTGGGATAGTCTTTGCCGACGCGGGTGACCACCTCGCGCCAGAGACGCGAACACTCGAGGACGTTCGCTTTGTCCACTGACAGAATTTTCTTTTTGCGCTTCAGGGCGAGATCGAAAGCCACGCGGGAGATGCGTTCGACTTCGTGTTCGGCGTAGCGCATGGTGTTGACGGCGACGCGGGAGCCGGGCTCTCCCTCGATCGACCGTGGCTGGCCGAAGTATGCGCCGCCGAGGAGTTCCCGGACAATCATGATGTCTGTCCCGCGTACAATCTCGGAGCGCAAGGGAGAAGAATCTTCGAGCGCAGGAAAGAAAACGGCTGGGCGCAGGTTGGCGTAGGCGCCGAGTTCCCGACGGATGCGGAGCAGGCCCGCTTCAGGCCGAAGATGACCGGGATTTTTGTCGAAGACTGGACTGCCGACTGCCCCCAAAAGTACTGCCGAGGAGGACATGCAGGCTTGGAGAGTGTCGGGTGGCAGGGGATCGTTGGTGGCGGAGAGCGCCGCACCGCCGATCAACTTCTCCTGCAGTTGCAGTTGATGACCAAAACGGGTTGCTACGGCTTGCAAGACCCGGACGGCTTGTTCGGTGACTTCTGGGCCGATGCCGTCGCCGGGGAGTACTGTGATGTTCAGGTGCATTTTTCGCTTAAGTAAACGCGTAATTTCGTAATTGACTCAGTTCTGATCACGAGTGAAAGGGACATTGTATGCGCTTCGGCGCAAAGCGCGCCACGGGCGAAGATCTCGCTGCGGCCCCAAATAGGGTCGCCCCGGAATCCCCGGGGCGACATGATTCTTAATTACATAGTTTCCAAATTACGCAACCACTCAATTCTTAAACTCCCCACAGGTAGTCTTCTTGCTGTGTTTGCTCGTGGTGGGCTTCGCCGTGCGCGGGAATGGGAACCCCAAACGGATTCGTCTCGGCAGTCGGAAATGGCATGGCCGGTTCCGCCGGAGGAGCACTTACGACAGCGGCGTGGGTGGCGTCGATAACCGGCTCGATCAATGGAGTCGCTGACATTGTGGGTTTGTGCGTGTCACGAATCAGTTCAAGCAGATGATGATCCTCGACGTGCTTGATCTTGTCGGCGAGGCGAACGAACCGACGGTAGATATCGTCTAGGGCGCGGCGGTCGAACTGATATCCGAGTTGCTCGCAGCGCATGCTGAGAGCGTGGCGACCGGAATGCTTGCCCAGGACTAGCTTGGAATCGGGCACACCCACCGATTTCGGCGTCATGATCTCGTAGGTGAGTGGGTTCTTCAGGACGCCATCCTGATGGATGCCCGCCTCGTGGGCGAACGCGTTGCGTCCGGTGATGGCTTTGTTGGGTTGAACGGGAACGCCGGTGATCTCGCTGAGCATCTGGCTGGCAGCAAAGATCTGCTCGCTGACCACGCGAGTTTCGTAGGGATAGCGGTCAGGACGGACGCGCATGGCCATCACGATCTCTTCCAACGATGCGTTTCCGGCGCGCTCACCGATTCCGTTGATCGTGCACTCGACCTGGCGTGCGCCTGCGGCGACTGCGGCCAACGCGTTCGCGACAGCCATGCCGAGATCGTTATGGCAGTGGGCAGAGATTGTGACTTTGTCGATCCCCTTCACGCAGCGGCGGATCATTGCGATCAAGTCTCCGAATTCAGAGGGGACCGTATAGCCGACGGTATCCGGAATGTTCAGGGTGGTAGCACCGGCTTCGACGACGGCGTCGAGCACGCGGCATAGGAAATCGGGATCGGTTCGCGTTGCGTCTTCCGGAGAGAATTCAACGTCATCGCACAATGATTTGGCGAGTTGGATGGCTTCCCTCGCCTGCGCAGCACACTGATCGCGTGTGATGCGCAGTTTGTATTGCAGGTGAATGTCGGATGTAGCGAGGAACACGTGAATCCGCGGACGCGTGGCATGCCTCAGGGCTTCCCAAGCGCGCTCAATGTCGGGACGGCAGGCACGGGCCAGTCCAGCGATGATGGGACGCCGGACAACCTGCGCGATGGCTTTCACGGATTCGAAGTCGCCGTCAGAAGCGATGGGGAATCCGGCCTCGATGACGTCGACTCCGAGGCGGTCAAGTTGATGCGCCAAGCGGAGTTTCTCCTGCTGGTTCATGCTGCAGCCAGGAGACTGCTCGCCATCTCGAAGAGTCGTATCGAAAATCGTAACGCGCGCGTTGTCCGTAGGCATAAGGGTTCCTTGTGGCGCGGGCGCTGCACAGTGATTCCGGGGAGCCGCGCGCCTGCACACCCAAAGCTGTACGATTGGGTGACTCTTCTATGGTAAGGAGAATCCGCCCAGAAGCAAAACTTATATTTCTTCACAAATCATTAGCATTGCTTGTAATATAAGTATTGCTAATCATTCTCGGCGCTTTGTTAAGGATGCTCTATGGATCTCTCTCAACTGGAAGTCTTCCTCGCGGTGGCGCGGGAGCGGCGATTCTCCCGTGCCGCTGACAAGCTGTTTCGTACTCAGTCGGCCGTCAGCCAGACGATCCGCAAACTCGAAGATGAGCTGGGCGAGGCGCTATTCGATCGATCGTCGCGGGAGGGAGTGCTGACGGATGCCGGGAAAGTGCTGTACGAATACGCCGAGAAGCTGATCAATCTGCGGGGAGAAGCGGCAGAATCGCTCACGGAGCTGCGCGAGCTACAAAAGGGGAAGCTGGTGATCGCGGCCAACGAATTCACCGTGCTCTACCTCCTGCCGATTCTGGCGGAATTCCGGCGGCTGCACCCGATGATCAAGATTACGGTGGAACGCGCTCTGGGCAGCCACATTCCCGATGACGTGCTGAGCTACAGCGTCGAGTTCGGTGTGCTTTCCTACGAGCCGCAGGAAGACAACCTTCATTCGGTCGTGGTCTTCCTGGATGAGCTTGTATTTGTGGTGCCCCCGAAGCATCCTCTGGCATCGGCGCGCCAGATCAGCATCCGGCAGCTCGGGGCCGAATCGTTTGTAGCGCATATCGTGTCGTCGCCTTATCGCGAGAAAGTCATCCAGTTGTTCAAAAGCCACAAGACTCCTCTGCACATGGATCTGGAACTGCCAACGCTGCAGGCGATCAAACAGTTTGTGGCAATGGGAAATGGTGTGGCGTTTGTTCCGGAGATCAGCGTGGAGAATGAAATCGCGAGGGGAGAACTGGTGCGAATTCCCGTCCGGGAATTGCAGCTCAAGCGAAAATTGAGGTTGATCTACCGCAAGGGAGCGAATCTTTCGCACGCGGCGCGAGCATTCCTGAAAGTTGCCGAGGCGCTGGCGCTGGAACGCAAGGGCCGCTACCGGTTCCAGCGGGAAAACTGAGAAGACTCCCGTCAAAAAACAAGAGGAGCAAAGGTATCTTCGCTCCTCTCGACTCAAGCCTTGGGTCTACGGTCTCAGAAGTCCGCGCACACATGCTCTGCCTCGAACGATTGCAGAGCCGATTCCACCGTTGCGTGCAATTCGAGCACCGAATCGAGATTCGTCAGATCGAGAAGCGTGCGGACGACCGCGCTGGGTTGAGCACACTTGAGTACGGCGTTTCGCTCCTGCGCCCAGGTCTGCAGCAAGGCCAATTCGCCGATCCCGGCGCTGTCCATCGAATTCACACCACTGAGATCGAGAACGACTTTGCTCCCACCGTGCAGGATCTCGCCGACAACGCGCGACAGCGCAGCAGCCTCATCGCGATACACAATGCGGCCCTGGCAGTGCACTACAATGACATCGCCGTGGTTATATGCTTCTACGCTCAGCTTCAACTTCGACTCCTTCTCCAGATCAAAGGCGACCGGCACCACCGGTTGCTCCCACATTTGCCAATTTGTGTTCGTGTTTTCCATGGTACTGAATAGACGAATATGGTCCGCTTTTGGCACCATGAAAATTCGGTAAATTTTTGTGAATGCTGGGATTGCAGGTTCCAGCGATTGCAAGGGTCATTGGAGCATAGAAGATATTGCGGACAAATTTTGTCCTCCGATACATCTTTGGCATCCGGTACACTGCATCTAAAGGACTTCGTTGATTAAAATGATTGTTTTTGCCGGCTCGGATGCCGGAAAGGAGTAATTTGTGTCAAAAACCGCTGCCGCCGTGCTGGGGCTGTTGAGCCTGGCATTCTGTTCGATCCCGATGTCAGCCCAATTTGGCGGTCTGCTACCCACTGGCAATGTTTATGCCGGTGTTTCCTATGGCCAACTTACGAATGTAATCAACAAGCAGAGTTATAAAGGGTGGAACGGATCGTTTGAGGCGCTGCCGTTCACGCGCTTCCCGCGCCTGGGCTTGGTGGTTGATGGTAGTGGTTTCTATCGCGAAGGCGTTACGCAGTACAACATCCTGGGCGGAGCACGCTTCTCGGCGAATATGGACAAGTGGCGTCCATTCATACATGTCATGGGTGGCATTCGTCACCTGGATTCGAGCGGCTTCACGTATCGCCCGGCAGTATTGGATGTCGGCGGCGGCATCGACTACAAACTCTGGTTCAAGAACTTCTCCTGGAGATTCCAGGGTGACTACATGCACACGCACTATGCCAGCGCTACGCAACACGATTACCGAGTATCGACGGGAATCGTCTGGAGATTCTGAAGGGCATCCACCTTCCCATTCAAGTTTTGCACTATCCAGTTGCTCTTCAGAGTGCATCCAAGAACTTTCAGCGTCGGGTTGGGTTGGGTTGGGTTGGACGCTGAAGGAGGACAAGCATGCGCAAGTTTGCTCTAATTCTGCTGACCGTTCTCATATTCACGGCGTTGGGTGCGGCGCAGATCCCGACTTCTGGAAACATCTATTTCGGGTATTCGTACTACAACACAGATCTCTCTTCCTTGGGTCGTTCCGGCACAAACGGCTGGGAAGGCTCACTTGAAGGAAAGGTATTTCTGCTGTTGGGAATTGTGGCAGACCTGAGCGGGCACTACGGCAAGGTGACATTTCCTATCGCCTGCGGGCTGCCCCCGTGTACTACCGACAATCATTTCGACACTGCGGAGTACAATGCACTGTTTGGACCAAGGCTATCGGTATCGGTTGGGAGATTCCCTCCATTTGCGGAAGCATTATTTGGTGTGGGACACGTGAACGCTCACGGTGCAGGGTCGGGCACGTCATTCGCCTCAGCGTACGGAGGCGGGCTTGATTTCAAACTAATATCGCTGGTGCACTGGCGTTTTGAAGGCGACTATGTGCATACGAGTTTCTTCGGAGCGCGTCAGAACAACTACCAGTTTTCTACGGGAATCGCTTTTCATTTTTGATTTTGTGTCTGCCACGCAAAAACAGGGTTCAGTTGGTTGGCTGAACCCCGTTTCTCGTGGCCACAAACAAAAACGTGCAAAAGGCAGGAGCTAGGCGCGAGGCAGACCGTCTGCTTCGTTGGCCCAGTATTTGTGATCCCGCAGGAAATGCCGTTCGTTCCAGAAATTCAGCATCGTCCACAGGAACAGCCATCCCACTCGTAGATGGCCCATGCGCTTGAACCTGCGGTTCGTCGTGTAGACGCCGCCGCGCACGATCGCGAAGCGCTTCTGTTCCACCTTCTGGCTCAAGCGATAGTCTTCGGCAAACAGGATCTGCTCATGAAATCCGCCGAGCTTCCAAAATTTCTTTCGATCGAACAACATGAACATCCCGGTCGCAAATGGACGATGCAAGTATGAAAGATACTGAAAGAAATCGTTCCCTGCATAGAACAGCCGGTCAACCCAGCTGCCGTCCTTGCAGACGATGTTGGTCGTCACACAGTGCAATTGCTTGGCTTCTGCTTTCTCGACGCAGCGCCGGATAAGCGAGCGATCGGCCAGTTCGATGTCTGCGTCGAGAAACAGGACATAGGCAGTATCGGCCAGGGCGGCACCCTGGTTGCGTCCGAAAGCCGGCATTCCGCCGCGAATCACGCTCACGTTCAGGCGATCGCGAAAACTCATGACGATATCGGAAGTGCCGTCGGTGGAATTCGCGTCAGCGACCAATATTCTCGTACTCGACATCTTCGAGTAGTCCTGATTCGTCAGAGAGGTCAACAAGCGCGGAATCAGTTTCGCTTCGTTCCTCGCCGGAATCACGATGGTCAAGTCGTTCGCGGTAATCTTCGCTGTTGAAATCATGGATTTGTACCCCCGTTTCATCGACTGTCAGGTAAGTGAGGCGCGAATCGACCCACCCGCCAGAGTTGTAATAACTGATGCCGTCTTTCTCGGCGTGCAGAGCCTCGTGCGTATGTCCGCAAAAGATACGCTGCGCTTCACGGTGTTTAGCGAATGCAATCGCTCCCGCAGCAACTTTCGATGACATGCGCAGCCAGCGCGTGTTGAGGCGGTCGATCATGCGGGCGATCGGCTTGCTCTTGAAATCGACCTTTTGGAGTTGCAGATACAGCGACGTTCCCCAGCGGCTCAACCGTACCCGGTTAACCTGGAAACCATCGAACTGGTGGCCGTGAATTGCGATGTGGCGCAGACCACGAAACTCCCACTCGTAATGCTGGTACACGCGCACGCCCACCAGGTGCGACATGATGTTGGCGAGGCCGTGATCGTGATTGCCCTCGACCCAGACAACTTCAATTCCACGCTTGGGATTGGAAAGCTTCCGGATGTGGCTGAGAAACTTCCAGTGTTCTTTGGTAAGGCGGGCAAAATTGAGGTCGGCAAAGATATCGCCCAGCAGGATCAACCGCTGGAACAGTGTCGCCTTGAGCAGGGTGGTAGCTTCCTGCGCTCGACTCGTTTCGGAGCCGAGGTGCAGGTCCGAGAGGATCAGCGTGTTGACAGGCAGATCCATACTTTTCTTCTATCAATCCATTGTTAAGGGGTTATTACAATTGCATCAATATTGGTGCATAGGGTAACTAAGGGGTAATGCCGGGGAAAACGGTTGGACTGCAAGGCCATTCAGTCGCGGAGAAGGGTTTCTCAGGTCCTTGTGCCCTCAGCTACCTCAAAGCTGGAAAGCCCGCGCATTGTTCCGCGCCGGGAGGCGTCATGCTTCCACTCGCATTCAGATCCACACGGATCACATTCTTGTCAGTGGAACAGAAAAGACGTTTGCCGGTGCGATCAAAGACCTCTGGAGCCGCCCCAACGACGTAACTGGTGTTGAGACCCCCTGAAGGATTCATGCCGGCTGCGGCAAACCGATATCCCGCCTTCACCGCTCCGGCGAGACTCTGATCGAGGAGACAGGCGTGTTCCGCGGATTTGGTGCAAGGATCCGTTCCGCCTAGATTGGCAAGGGAATCTGCATACCCGCCATAGGCAGCCTGGTATGAGACTTCCACAGTATTGATGGCCCGGATGGAAGCAACGGCCGAGGCTTCATGCGCAGCGATTCTCGAGTCGACGATGGAAGGAATGGCCATCGCTGCAAGGATCAGAATCAGGACAACGACAATCATTAACTCCAGCAGAGTGAAGCCCTGCGCTCGATCCATCTGAGTTCACCTCTCAGCGCAGGAACGGCAAGCTTGATTGAACTTGCGAGGGAAAAGCAAAATTTTGTCCGCAGCCGCAGGCTGGCATCAGCAGCCTTACGAAGAATCACCCGGGAATAGCACCGGGGTAACTTGCCATGTTATATAGGATTTCTATATTCTTAATATAGGAATCCGATATAGGGGGCGTGAAAACAATGACGAAACGCATCCGCTCCAAGATTGCGCGTGGCAGCGCAGAACTGGCCATCCTTTCGCTACTGGCGGAGAAGCCTCTTTACGGCTTTGAGATCTCGAAGCAAATCGGCGAACGCACCAGCGGCGCGCTGAAATTCACCCTGGCGTCGCTCTATCCGTTGCTTTACGAGATGGAGAAGCGCGGATGGGTGGAAGCCCATTGGGAAGCGAACGCGGCCGGACGCGACCGCCGATATTATCGGCTCACGACCAGCGGTAGGCGTCAACTCGCTCCCTTGCGTCAGGAATGGCGCTCCTTCTTTGAGGCGCTCGACGCACTCGCTGGAGTCAGCCATGCATGATTGGCAACGGTTTGTGAAGGAGAATCTCGTGTCCGCGGGGGTGCAAGAGGTCTTACCTGAAGTGGTTACCGAACTCGCGGATCATCTGGAGGAACTTTACGACGAGGCGCGTTCGCAAGGCATATCGGAGTCCGCGGCATTTCATAAGGCGTTGCAAGAGGTGCGGGACTGGCGCGTTCTGGCGAAAGAAATCCGCCGGACAAAGTCGGAGGAGAATCGTATGAATCAGCGCACCAGGAGTTTATGGATTCCGGGAATGGTCTCGCTGCTGGGCTCAAACGCTGTGTTGATGATCCTGCAGTGTGTTGGTTTCCAACCGAGATTGTTGTGGGTCGGCCATGTAGGGATGCAGTTTTATTGGCATTGGCTGGCAGCTTTGCCACTGTTCGGTGCGCTGGGAGCGTTCTTGTCACAGCGGGCACAGGGTTCGTTACGGGTTCGTCTGGCCGCAGGACTGTCGCCCGCTTTGGTCCTGCTCGCTACGCTGTGCCTGATTCTGCCGTGGGGACTGGCGCTTCACGGATTCTCCTTCTTCCGGATGGTCCGCTTTGGGATTGGAGTAACGAATTGGGTCCTGCTACCTGCGCTCTCCCTGCTGGTCGGTGTGATACCGTTCCTGCGAGAACCGCAGAGTGTGCGCTGACGGCCAAGCGTTCTAATGGCCCCTTAGTTGGGTCCTCACGTGGTGGGCGGTACATACTCCTTCGGCTTGGCCGACCCCTCGCCGAAGAAAAACATCTCCAACTGTTTCACAATCACTTCCTGATCCTCGCGCCGGGCGGGGTTCAGACGGTACTCGTTCAGCAACATCTTGCAGTGCTCCGTCCACATGCGCCAGGCTTCCTGCGAAACGTTGTCATAGACCTTCCTGCCCAACTCATTGTCGAACGGAGGCTCATCGAGTCCCGGCATTTCTCTGTTGAGCTTCACACAATGCACCATGTGTGCCATAAGTCCCTCACGCAGATGAATTCGAACCGCCAAAGGCGGGATCTTTATCTTACATCGCTATTGGATGTGCGGACAGCGGTCGGGTCGCGAGTGTAGATGCTCCAAGATAATGTCACCCCATAACTGCAACGAGACTTTGTCACCCTCTCAGGATGGTGACGATGAGTCAGAAAGAGCTCCAACGGGTG
>Ga0335085_10004686_pt1 | contig 22469 bp, 18 predicted proteins | sample Lox_Sample_45_FD_206712 | JGI IMG/M metagenome (GOLD analysis project Ga0335085, IMG submission 206712) | Soil microbial communities from Loxahatchee National Wildlife Refuge, Florida, United States - Lox_Sample_4.5 | ecosystem: Environmental > Terrestrial > Soil > Wetlands | place: USA...
CACTTCAAGGAAGCTTCCTTTACCTGGGCGGCCACAAGGGCCGCCCCTACGTCAGCTTGACCGATGTGAACTATGGACAAATTCCGTATCGAAGGCGGACGGCCGCTGGAGGGCCGGGTGACCATCGGAGGCGCCAAGAACGCCGCTCTGCCGGCCATGGCGGCGTCGCTCCTCACCGCAAAGCGAGTGGTCCTTCACAATATTCCGCGAGTCCGCGACATCATCACCATGCGCAGCCTGCTTGACGAAATGGGGACCGATTCGTCACTGAAAGGCGAGAAGCAGGGCAACCGTCTCGCACTCCAGGCGAGGAAGATTCCCGATCCGACGGCGCCCTACGAACTCGTAAAGCAGATGCGGGCTTCGGTGCTGGTGCTCGGGCCGCTGGTCGCGCGCTTCGGACACGCTCGCGTCTCGCTTCCGGGCGGCTGCGCCATCGGCGCGCGGCCCATCAATCTTCACCTTAAGGGGCTTGAGAAGCTCGGCGCGAAAGTCAGCATCGAACACGGCTACGTCGAGGCCCGAGCCGATCGTCTCAAGGGCGACGTCTTCCATTTCGATACCATCACCGTCACCGGCACCGAGAACCTGATGATGGCCGCGACCCTCGCGGACGGGGTCACCGTTCTGGAGAACGCCGCCTTGGAACCCGAGATCGAAGACTTGGCCGCTCTACTCAATAAAATGGGCGCCGATATCACAGGCGCCGGCACACCGACCATTCAGGTGCGCGGCGTGAGCAAGCTGGACGGGGCCGAACACAGGATTATTCCGGACCGCATCGAGACAGGAACCTTCCTGGCGGCGGCGGCAATCACGGCAGGCCAGCTGGTCCTTGACGCAGTGGAATCCCGGCACCTGACAGCCGTCATCGCCAAACTGGCGGAGGCCGGCGTCGAGATTCGCGTGACGGCTCCGCCTCGCGCTGCCGGCGGAGTCCAGTCAATTGAAGTGAAGATGAGGGCTCCTGCCCGCGCCGCGGACGTGACAACGCAGGAATATCCCGGCTTCCCCACCGACATGCAGGCGCAGTACATGGCGCTGGCCACGCAGGCTCAAGGGTCGTCCGTCATTACGGAGACGATTTTCGAGAACAGATATCTGCACGCCCTGGAACTGGCGCGCATGGGGGCGGATATTACGGTGGATGGGCGCCGGGCCGTGGTGCGGGGTCCTGCGCGGCTCAGCGGCGCCAGCGTACAGGCCTCCGATCTCCGCGCCAGCGCCTCACTGGTGCTGGCGGCTCTCGCCGCCGAAGGAGAAAGCGTGATCGACCGCGTTTATCACATCGATCGCGGCTATGAGCGGATTGAAGGCAAGCTCAAGCGAGTGGGCGGAAGAATTCAAAGGTTCTCGGACGATTGAGCGATTTACCAGCTCAATCCACCCCTGTTAGAGCAGCGCAAAATCCGGCGCGTGCTGCCCCGCCGTGCGCAGGTTCCTCCCCAGTCAAGAAGCAAAACGGAGCAGAGACTCCTGTGGTCTCTGCTCCGCTCGGACTCCTTCATGGCCGGCTCGGTAGTAGCTTGGGGCAAAAAACTCCGAGCCTCTTGGGGCAGATCTCGTGTCGAGCTTCAGGCCAGACTACGATGGCAAGCCATCCCGAACCCTGCTACGGGCCGAGAGGGTTAACCGTCAGTCCCGGGCAAGTGTAGCCAGCAGGCGGCGTGTACGGGCTGGGATAAACGCCGGGACCGAACAGCTCCTGGTTGAAATTGTTCAGCGCGCAACCGGCCAAGTTGGCATTCGTGGCCGCTTGTAACGCCGAAGAGTTTGCTGCGTTGGCCGCTGAGGTCGCCGAGTTGGCCGCTGCGCCGGCGGCGTTAGCCGCGGCGGTTGCCGCTTCAGCGTCTGTTTCGGCACCGTTAGCGCGAGAGATGGCGACGCCGGCCAGGATGGCTGCGACGACGCCCGCTCCCAAGGCGCCCACATCCAGCCACATATCCGCCGAGCTTCCCAGCTTCTGAGAGCCTCCGGTCTGCGGGGCGGGTGTGCGAGCCGTTGTTGTGCTCAGCGTGATTGACTTGCCCTGAGCCACTTGCACCGTCCGGCCATTGCCGGCCACGTTCAACGACCCTTGCTTCGAGGTCACGGTGACCACGCCGTTCAGCATGGCCACTTCGCCCAGTGTCGCGTAACCACCGGCCGGCGCGATCTCGTAATCGCCTGCCTTTACCGCCAGACCCGTCCGCCCATCGGCCTCATACATCGAGACGTTCCCGTGGGCCAGCATAACCTCGACCGCGTTGGTCTCCCGCAGGAACGAGGCTTCGGTCTCACGGCCAAGCGCCATACGGTTACCGTTCGCGAGGGCGATGACCGCGGCTCCGTCCTTCACTTGGAGACTATCGCCACTGAAGATCACCGTATTCGGCGCCAAGGTCTGACCGCCCACGGTGGCATTCAAGCTCCCCGCGACAGAACCGACGACCGCTGAACCGGCATATAGCGGAGCTGCTGCCATCACTCCCAGCAAGAGAAGCATGATCAGAGTCCGTGCTGTGTGTTTCTTGGACATGCTCTATTCTCCTTTTTGAAGATCGGGCACTCGCAAGCTCCACCCGAACTTTAATGCCCCCTTCCCCAAGTTCCCAAGTAGTTTAGTGACGAAGGTGGCGCTTGTCAAGGCCCTTTTCGAGAAAATTTAATTCACTGGTAAAGAATGCTTCGATCTAATCGCCCGCTCCGCGGCGTCATCAGGTGGGCGGCGCCAGAGCCCATTCGTGCAATTCGAGCCGCCGCGCACCGTGACTCACGTACGGGTCAGATTCTGCCAGCGCGGCTGCCGCCTCCGGTGACTCCGCCAAATAGATTACCAAGCCTCCGCTTCCGTCTGCAAATGGTCCGCGCGCGTAAATTCGGCCCTGCGCTTCCTGCTCCCTTAGAAAATCCAAATGCTGAGGACGCAGCCTAACATTCTTCTCCTGGTCCAGGACACGCAGGATGGCGGCGAAATACTTCATGTCAGGACCTTGCCACAGCCGTAGTCATGCCCCGAGCTCGACGGTAGGCAGGAATTGAGGCCCGCGCCGGAAGCGCGTCGCCTGCTCAAAGGCGTAGGCGATTCGGATTAATGCCGGCTCGCTGTACGCTCTGCCGAAGAAGGAAATGCCGACCGGCAAGCCTCGGACGAATCCGGCGGGCACGTTAATGTTCGGATAGCCCGCCACCGCGGCCGGCGTCGAGCTTCCGCCGGAATCGTGGTCGCCATCGATCAGATCGGTAAGCCATGCCGGTCCTGACGTCGGCGCCGCCAGGGCGTCGAGCTGGAACTTATCCATGACAGCGTCCACTCCTTCGGCACGCGACTGTTTCACGTCATTCGCCAGCGCGTCCAAGTAAGCCTTCTCCGTCAGTGGTCCTTTGGCCTCAGCCTTGATGAAGATGTCCTGCCCAAAGTACGGCATCTCGCGATCGCGATGCTTTTCGTTAAACGCGATAACATCCGCCAGCGTGTGGACGGGCGCCTCGGGTCCGAGTCCCTCCAGGTACTTGTTCAGGTCAGCTTTGAGTTCGTAGAGCAGGACCTCAAATTCCGAGTCGCCGAATTTCCCCAAGCTTGGAATATCCGCCGGATCCACGAGGATTGCGCCCTGGCTCTTAAGAGCCGCGAGCGCGTCGTCCATGAGCTTGTCCACGGCCTCGCCGATCCCAAAGAACTTGCGCGCCACGCCGATGCGCGCCCCGTTCAAACCTCTGATGTCGAGATGCTGGGTGTAGTCTGCATCGGCGCGCCCCTGCGAAGCAAGGGTGGCGCTGTCGTCCGAATCGACTCCCGCAAGGGCGGTCAACAAAGCCGCAGCGTCGGCCACCGTGCGTGCCATGGGGCCGGCGGTATCCTGGGTGTGGGAGATCGGGATAATCCCGCTGCGGCTCACCAGTCCAACGGTGGGCTTGATCCCCACCACGCCATTTACCGAAGAGGGACAGACCACCGACCCGTCCGTTTCCGTGCCCACGGCGACGGCGCAAAGACTCGCTGACACCGCGGCACCCGAGCCCGAACTCGATCCGCAAGCGTTGCGGTCCAGGGCATAGGGATTACGAGTCAGGCCGCCGCGTCCGCTCCAGCCGCTGGTGGAGTGGCTGGAACGAATATTGGCCCACTCGCTGAGGTTCGTCTTGCCCAGGATCACGGCGCCCGAGTCACGCAGGCGACGCGCCACAAAGGAGTCGCGCGGGGGCTTCGATCCAACCAGAGCCAGCGACCCGGCTGTAGTCATCATGCGATCTGCGGTGGCGATGTTGTCCTTGATCAGCACCGGAATGCCATGCATCGGCCCGCGCGGACCCCGCTCGCGCCGCTCGCGATCCAGTTGATCGGCGATGGCAAGGGCATCCGGATTCAGCTCGATCACCGAGTTCACTCCCGGTCCGTGACCGGGCGGGTCGATCTTCTCGATGCGCTCCAGGTACTTCTCGGCAATCGACCGGGCCGTGTACTTGCCAGACTTCATCGCGTCCTGCAGTTCCTGGATGGTCGTCTCTTCCAGTTCGAATTTCGGGGGACTGGCGGCGGATTTCAATGCTCGACCGGCAATGCCGGAGACGTGCGCCGCGGCCAGCGCTGCGGGCGCGACACCCAGGAATTCTCTGCGACTTGGTCTTGAATCCCCCGGCAACGCCATCTCTACCGAAGCCCCCCGCCAGCCCCAGGCGATTCGGCGTGGGGGGCGGCGATAAGTTCCTTCCTTTTCCGTTTATCGCTGCCTGCCAACAATGTCAACACAAAATCCCGCCAATAGTTGCGCTGAACATTCTCTATGCAAGAATCAGCGAAGCAGACGTCCATAATAATGGGAGCGGTCCTCGGCTGCTCAAGGAGGCTTCATGCCGATTCAACGAACCCACGCCACCGCCCGACGATGGAGCACGAGCGTCACGCTCGCATTGCTGGCCTTTGCGATTGCCCCAGTTCCCGGAGCATCCGCCCAGGCTGCCGCTTCCGCTGAAGCGCAGCACGACCGGCGTGCCACCATCAGAGCGACCATGGATGACCAGAGGGAAGTCGCAGTAACGGTCTACAACCAGAATCTGGGTCTCGTCCGCGACGTCCGCCGGTTGCAGTTGCCGGCCGGCGAGTTTGACCTGCGCTTTATGGACATTGCCGCCAAGGTGAATCCTGCCACCGTGCACATCATTTCTGAAACCGCGCCCCACGACCTCGACGTGCTCGAGCAGAACTACGAATATGACCTGCTCAGTCCCGACAAGCTGCTGAGCAAGTACGTCGGGCGCGAGGTTACGCTGGTGCAGTTCCACAATGAGAACAACTCCACGCGTGAGGTCGAAATCAAGGCGACGCTCCTCGCCGACAATGACAACCAGCCGGTGTGGAGGCTGGGCGACCAGATCGCGACCGGCATCGGCCACGACCGCATCATCTTTCCCGACGTGCCCGCGAACCTCTATAGCAAGCCCACGTTGATCTGGCTGCTCTCGAACCGGCAGGCCGGCGAGCAGACGGTCGAGGCATCTTATCTGACCGGCGATATGAACTGGTCAGCCGATTACGTCCTGACCCTGGCTAGCAGCCAGAAGACGGCTGACCTCAACGGATGGGTGACTGTGGCGAATAATTCCGGGACCGAGTTTCGCAATGCGCTGCTGCAACTCGTGGCGGGCGCCGTCAACGTGGTGCAGCCCCCCGCGCCGCGCCCGATGTACGAAGCGCGCGCCATGGCTGTGCCTGCAGCTCCGCCCCAATTCGCCCAGGAGAATATCTCGGAGTATCACCTTTATACTCTCGATCGCCGCACCACGCTCCAGGACAACGAATCCAAGCAGATCAGCCTGCTGGAAGCTGCCAATTTCCCCATCGAGAAGCTTTTCGAGGTGAACGGGCAGAGTTACTACTATCAGCAGCAGATGACGCCCGGCCAGCCGGCGAAGGACCCCGTCGAGGTTCATCTCAAGTTCAAAAACTCGCAGACGAATTCGCTGGGCATGCCGCTGCCCGCAGGCACAATCCGCGTCTATCAGGGGGACTCCAAGGGGCGAATGCAATTCGTCGGCGAAGATCACATCGACCATACTCCAAAAGACGAAATGCTCGACCTGCATATCGGCAATGCCTTCGATGTCGTGGAGGAGCGCAAGCAGACGGACTTCCAGAGGGTCGACCGGCACACCACAGAGGCGGCGTTCGAGATCCGGCTGCGCAATCACAAATCCGAACCGGTCACGGTGGAAGTGAACGAGCCTGTCCCGGGCGACTGGACCATCACCGATTCGAGCTTCAAATACCAGAAGACATCGTCATCCTCGGCGCGATTCCTCGTCCCGGTGGCGGCGGACGGCGAAGCGGTGCTAACGTATCGCGTGCGGATAAAATGGTGAGGGTCTGTAGTGGCAGACTGCATAGATCTCTTCAGGGCGCTGGCCGTGGGTTTAATCCTGCTGGTCACCGCCACACAGTCCTCCGGTGTTGATCACGCCGTTTACGTGCGCTTAGTGGACGCGAGATCGGGTCGCCCGGTTCCTGAGAAAACGGTCGAAGTAAGCTGGTTCGTCCCCCACCAGCAACACCCGCAAACGCTCAGAGAGCGAGCAGATCGTGATGGAGTCGCCGTCTTTCATCTGACCGACCCTGTACCCGGCCAGCTCAGCTTTGACGTGAAATCGGGCTACTGGGACTCATGTTCTCCAGGTCCGTACGACTCAAGCGAAGTACTTATGACAGGGGTGTCCAAAGAAGGAGGCCGTTGGGCGGCGAAGTTTCCGAATGTCAGTGACCGGTTTCATCCTAAGCAGGGAGAGGTTTTCCTTTTCATTTGTCACGTGTCTTTCGGTGAGTGGCTCAGGGAGTACTTTAAAGGTCTCGAATAGCCTCTTGTCCGAAGTTGCAACTCCAAGAGGTCCGCTAAACTACCAACATGCAATCTCCGTAACTGTAGAAGCGGTAGCGCTCGTCGACGGCGTGCTGATACGCTCGTAAGACGAAATCGCGTCCGGCGAAGGCTGACACCAACATCAGCAGGGTCGAGCGCGGCAAGTGGAAATTAGTGAGCAGCGCGCCCACCACACGAAACGCGAATCCCGGGTAGATGAACAGATTCGTCTCACCACGGCCGGGTTGGACGCGCGCACGATCCGGCCGCCCCGTGGCCGCGCCTGCGGCATGTTCGAGCGTTCGCACGCAGGTTGTTCCTACGGCCACCACGCGGCGGCCCTCCGATAGCGCCCGATTGATGCGTTCCGCCGCCTCTTCGCTGATCTCGAACGTCTCCGGCTCCATGCGGTAATCTTCCACGCGCTCGGCTTGCACCGGGCGGAACGTGCCCGGCCCAACATGCAATGTAATCTCGGCCGTCTCGATACCGCGCTGCGAAAGATCGCTGAGAACCTGTGGCGTAAAGTGCAACCCGGCTGTGGGGGCGGCGACGGCGCCGCGGACCTTGGCGTAGACCGTCTGGTAAGTCTCGCGATCCTGCGGCTGATCGGCGCGATGAATGTAGGGCGGCAGTGGGACGTGCCCTAGGCGGTCGATCATCCGATCAATCACCGGTCCGACAGCTCCGGCTGGCGCAGACCTTGTCCCGATGCCCGTGGAGTCGAACTGTGATGCGTGAAGGTCTGCGCCAGCCGGGCCGATTCCGGCAGGAGTAGTCGACGCCTTGGCCCCCACCCTCAGGCGCACGCGGCGCAACCCGCGCTCGCCCCGGTCCAGCACTTCAGCCTCGAGTTCATCATCGCCGAACACCAGCACTTCGCCGGTGCGGATCTTGCGTCCCGGATGCACGAGACCGTGCCACACGTCGGCGCTTTCACGGCGCGTCAGCAGGAGTTCAGCTTCTCCGGTCAGATACTCGTGCGCGGCGGGATTGCCTTTGCCGATCGGCTGCGACCGTGTGCCGCGGCGCCGGCCGAGCAGTCGCGCGGGGAACACGCGCGTGTTGTTAACCACGAGCAGATCACCGCTGCGAAGCAACTCCGGGAGATCGGCGAACCGGCGATCCTCAAAACGCTGCTCAGACCGGGAAACCACCAGCATTCGCGAAGCTGAGCGATCTGAGAGCGGCTGCTGCGCGATCAATTCCGGCGGCAATTCGTAGTCAAAGTCGCTGAGGTGCATAACGGATCGAGCAGCTCGCTTATTATCCGCTGGATGCCAGACTTAGTCGATCTTTGCGACGGTACGGTCGCAGTCCCTAACACAGGCATGCCTTAACCTGAAGCTGGAACGTCGAACTCCGAACTCCGAACCCGACCGCCGTGATAACGTCAACCTGTGAGCGACGTGACCGTCACCATCACCGACCGTGGCGCCGACCGGATTCTCAGCGGCCATCCGTGGATCTATCGCACGGACGTGCTGGAGGCGTCGAAAGCGGAGCCGGGCGCCGTGGTGCGCATCCGGGACCGCCGCCGGCGCTATCTCGGTCAGGCGCTCTATAGCAGCAAGTCACAAATCGCGCTGAGACTTCTCACGCGTGAGCGCCGCACCTTCGATCGATCCTTTCTGGCGGAGCGCATCGCCGCGGCTGCTCAGTACCGTGAGGTCATCGCGGCGGGCGCGGGCGCCTGCCGGATGGTATCGAGCGAAGGCGATCTGCTGCCGTCGCTGACCATCGACCGCTACGGCGACTGCTACGTCATCCAGACGCTGAGCCAGGGCATGGACCGGCTGAAGCCGATGCTGGTTGAGATTCTGCAGGAACAATTCTCGCCGCGATGCATCATCGAGCGCAATGATTCGCCCGTGCGCGCGCTCGAAGAGCTTCCCGAGGCCAGGGGCGTGATCGCCGGCGAAGAGGTCCGCGAGGTCGTGGCGGAAGACAACGGAGTGCGCTTCGTCTACGATCTTCTGGGCGGACAGAAGACCGGGGGATACCTCGACCAGCGCGAGAATCGGGCGGCGGCGCTCCAGTACGCCCGCGGCACGCTGCTCGATTGCTTTACCTACGCGGGCGGATTCGCCATTACGCTGGCCCGCGCCTCGAAATCAGTCCTCGGAATTGACAGCTCCGCGGATGCTCTGGCCACGGCGCGCCGCAACCACGAGCTGAACGGGATTACCAACATCGAGTGGCGTGAGGCCAACTGCTTCGACTACCTCAAGTCCGCGGACCAGTCCGGCGAACGCTTTGAAACCGTGGTGCTCGATCCGCCCGCTTTCGCGCGCCACAAGTCAGACCTGGAAGGCGCGTTGCGCGGCTACAAAGAGCTGAACCTGCGGGCCCTGAAGATTCTGAATCGTGGCGGATTTCTGATCACCTGCTCCTGCTCTTATCACGTCAGCGAAGCCGAGTTCATCGAAACGGTCGCCGGCGCCGCCCTCGACGCCCACCGGTCTGTGCAAGTTGTGGAGCGGCGGACGCAGGCGCGAGATCATCCCATACTGTTAACCGTCCCCGAGACTCACTATTTGAAATGCCTGATTCTGCGGGTGGCGGAGTAGGCCAGGCTCGGCGAAGATCGCAGTGAGGGCGGCGGTACGACAGTACGTCAGTGCGTCAGTCTGTCAGTAAAGCAGGCTGCAGCTTGGTTCAGCTGCATTGACGAACTGACATACTGACGAACTGAATGCAAAAATTAATAGTTTATTCCGCAATTTCATTGCTTCGCAGTGACGGCGCTCACAATCGCTCAAAAAAATAAACTTTCTCACCATTCTCACCTTTCTCCCCTGTCCCGCGCGGATGTGTTGAGCTTATCAGTACGTCAGTACATCAGTGCCTCAGTACGTCAGATGACGTACTGACGTACTGACAAACGAACCAGGAGCACGATGATGATGATCGATCTTCAACCCGCCACTTCCCGCCCCAACCCGCACCCGAAGCGAAACTACACCGTCACCGCCCGGGTGCTCGCCGCCAACCGCGCGAACCTCGCACTCGCCAACGCGGTGCCGCGCGAGATCCGCTTCCGTTCCACCGAACGCCGGCGCCAGGCTTGTTATCGCAATCTGAAGCAGGCGCTGATCGCCAAGAAGCGCGACCGCTCGCTCTATTACGCGACCTCGTTCCATCACGGGTGGTATGTGGCCGACCCGGAGCGCGCGCTCGATCTGGTGGGCGCGACGCCGGAGGAGTACCATCGTCACCTCGAGGCGTGGCGCCGCGAGATCGCACCGCGGGATGCCGCGGAGCGGAAATTGGCGCGCGCCATGGGCATGCTGAGCTGGCGCTGGATCGCCGGCGTGCGCCTGGAATGCGACCTGGAAGCGCTCGCCACTTTCCGGCTGCTCGAGGGGCTGGCCGCCGAACGCCGCCCCGACGGACCCGGCGCGGCGCCCCTGCCGGTGGCCTGGGACCAGTTGTCATTGCTGGGCCTTCGTCTCAGTGGAGTGCTGGGCGGCTATGACGCTCTCCTGGCGCCCCTGGAGAGCATCCGCCATCGCCTGCTGCGGCTCTGGCAGGAACTGCTGCGCGGCCGCGGCGAGCCGCTGATCGATCCGAGCGAGGTGGGGTGCCCGGCCCATAGCCAGCCGGTGGTGGTCGATTATGAGGCGCATTCGCCCTTCGTGCTCGCCGATCCGTTCGCTTCCTGCGATCGGACCGAGGCGGCCTGCCGCCCCGGCCCGAAGGAACTCCTTGCCGTCGAGCAATGGACGGATGTGCCTTCTCCGGCCGGCTCCGGCGAGTCATCAGGAGCCTACATAACTGGGCCAGGCGTCGCCGGCTCTGATAGTCAAGATGCCCCCGGCCCGCCCCCGGCGTCATCCGGCGGACCGGTCTCGCCGGAGCCGGTTGCAGACCGTCTTCAGGCCTATCAACGCCAACTTCGCGCCTCCGGGCTTGAAATGCTGCGCGAGGCCCGACGTTTGGGACGGGACCTGCCCGGCAGCTTCGACAGTTTCCTGCGGCGGGTGCAGGCGGCCCTCGGCGAGCCGTGTGCGGCCGCCTTGGATCCGGCCGCGCGGAGATGGGATCGGCGGGTACGGCTGTTTGCGCGCGCCGTGTGGAACAGCCTGCGGGCCCTCGAAGATCACGCCGGCGATCTGCTCTCGTGGCTCAACGCGCGCCTCGGCGATTACAAGCACAGCTTCCGGCCCAAACCCTGGTTAGGCTCGTTGTTTGCGGGAATTCGCTCCACGCGCCGACTCAAGGAGCTCAAGAGCGGCCAGGCTGGAAAGCCGGTGCAGGACTGTGAGCGCGGCGAAGTCCTGATGGACTTCTACTACGAGCTCCGCATGAAGTTCTGGGATCGAATGCAGCGGCTGCGGCTGCGGTGCCGGGCGGCGGTCGAGGTGATGCGGAGGACCGGAATCGGGGTAGGGAGTAGGGAGTAGGGAGTAGGGAGTAGCGAATAGCGAGTAAAACCTAACAAGGGGATCGAACATGCTGGAACTGGATTATGGGCACGCTGGGTTATGGGGGACGATGCGAAGCAGAAGTCCGAAATCTCGAATCCCCATCCCCGACTCCCGACTCGCTATTCGCTACTCGCTACTCGCTACTCCCGACTCCCGACTCCCGACTCCCGCGCCCCGCTAATCCGCAATTGGACCAAGCCGCTTCTGGTCAACTGTGAACTGTCGACTGTCAACTGACGTGCTACCATTTCTCTTTACAGGGGGATTCGCCATGAAACTCCGTCATCATCGGCGTTACCGGAACTTCGCGGCGCGACATGACCGTGGACGCGAGCTGACCAGAACCGCGCTGCTCGCGGCGATCACCCTCACGCTGCTCGCCCTGACCTGGCGCGTGGTGTTTCCGTCGACGTTCGGCGCCGGCGACAGCGCTTCGTCGGCGTTCTCAGCCCAACGATTCCTCGAACCCATCAAGTACCTCTCCAGCGACGAACTGCGTGGGCGCGGCAACGGTACCCCTGAGCTTGACAAGGCGGCGCACTATATCGCCGACGATTTCCGGGCCGACGGCTTGACGCCTGCCGGCGATGAGGGCGGTTATCTGCAGCATTACCAGGTGACCGTAGGCGCGGAGCTGGGCAAGTCGAATTCGTTCACAGGCGAGTTCGGCGGGACACATCAGGACCTGGTGCTGAACCGGGACTATATTCCGCTGAGTTTCTCCGAGGACGGTCATTTTGAGGGGGAAGTCGTTTTCGCCGGATATGGGATCACCGCGCCCGAAAACCATTACGACGACTATCAGGGGATCGATGCCAAGGGAAAACTCGTGCTGGTTTTGCGGCATTATCCGCAGGAGACCGATCCCAAGAGCGCCGGCGCGCAACTGGCCACCCGCGCGGACCTGGTCAGCAAATCGATCAATGCGCGCAATCACGGCGCCATCGGCATGATCCTGGTGAACGACACGGCGAATCATCCCGGCGAACCTGACAACCTGATCAAGTTCGGCGAGCTGGCGGGGCCTGACGCGCTAAGCATTGCTGCTGTCCAGGTGACCGCGTCCGTGGCTGACGAATGGCTCAAGGCTAACGGACACACCCTTGCCGATCTCTCCGGCGCCATCAACAAGGATCTTTCCAGCCAGTCCATGGGCTTGACGTCGAGTCCGGTATTGGCGCTGGACGTGGATGTGGAACGCATTCGCAAGCCGGAATCGAACGTGATTGCGATGCTCCCGGGCAGCGATCCGGCGCTCGCGGCGCAATGCCTGGTGATCGGCGCTCACTACGATCACCTGGGCCTCGGCGACCAGCATTCGCTCGCGCCCAGCCAGATCGGCCAGATCCACCACGGCGCCGACGATAACGCGTCCGGCACGTCGGCGGTGCTCGAAATCGCCTCCTACTTCGCGCATCGCACGCCGCGGCCGCGCCACACCCTGGTCTTCGTCACTTTCGCGGGCGAAGAACTGGGCCTGCTCGGGTCAAATTACTACACCGAACATCCGCCGGCCGCCTGTCCCATGGCGCAGACTTTCGCCATGATCAACATGGACATGGTCGGGCGGATTCGCGACAACCGGCTTTACGTGGGCGGCGCGGGCACGTCGCCGGGATTCCAAAAGCTGGTCGAGGACGCGAACCAGTCCGACGGCGCAGCCCACTTCGCCATCAGCTTTTCGGCCTCGGGTTACGGCGCGAGCGATCACACGTCGTTCACTATCAAGAGTGTTCCAGTGCTGTTCTTCTTCTCCGGACTCCATTCCGATTATCACAAGCCCTCCGACACCTGGGACAAGATCGACGCCGCGGCCGGCGCGCGTGTGGCGGAGCTGGTGGCGGATAGCGCCGTGGCGCTCGACAATCTGAACGAGAAGCCGCAGTACGTCCGGGTGGCTGAGCCCACTCCGTCGGCGGCGGGAGGCGGCAGCGGCTACGGGCCTTATTTCGGGTCCATTCCCGACTTCGGCCAGGTGGAGCACGGCGGCGTGAAGTTCGGCGACGTTCGCGACGGCAGCCCGGCGGCCAAGGCGGGATTTAAAGCCGGCGACGTGCTGATCGACTTCGGCGGCATGAAAATCGACAATCTCTACGATTTCACCTACGCCCTGCGCGCCCACAAGCCCGGCGACAAGGTGATGGTCACCGTGCTGCGCAACGGGGCGAAGGTTAGTCGCGAGGTGACGCTCGACGTACGGAAGTAGATGACGGGGCGTAACAGGGTGGGACGCATCCTGGTTGTGCTGGGCAGCATTGTGCTGTTCGCGAGCGCCGCAGTCCATTGGTTCGCCGCCTACCCCGGAATATCGAAGGCGCTTGGTGCGTCGAACTTGAATGCGGGTTTGCCGGCTGCTTTACGCGCCGTTTTTCTCCTAGTGGGATGGGACTGGGTGGTGGTTGCGGTGGTCGCGCTACTGGCCGCCTTTACGGAAACGAGCCTGCGCAAGATTCTCGTTCTGATCTGCGGCCTGGCGGTTCTGGCCGAAACCGCATTGACCCTGGCCTTCATCGGGATTTTTGTGGGCAACGAGATGATTGGTTCCGCGGCGGTGTTACTGATTATCGGAGGGGTACTGCTTCAAAACAGCCCCGCCACGCCATGACGGGCAGGGCAGCGCAGCGGTTCGCTCAAGTAGTTCGGCCGGGAGGTTCCGCATGAAGCCGGGCGAGCTAAGCATCTCCGTGAACTCTGTGCCTGCAGGGCCTCCAACACAGAGATCACGGAGCCTCTGTGGCCTCTGCGTTGAGGATTTCTGGACACGGAGAACGCAGAGAGCCCGCACTCCAGCAGAACTGCAGCGAGAAATGAACTGTTAGAGGAGCTTATGAAGACGCCTATCGGTCAGTGCAGGATAGCTTGGTTAGCGATTACCCTCTGTGCGGTCGCGGCGATTCCCTCGCGCGCGCAAACCTTCAGCACAGTAGCAAATTTCGACGGTAAGAACGGCGCCCTGCCGTATTCCATGTCAGTGGTCCAGGGCACGGACGGCAATCTCTACGGAACCACAACGTCCGGAGGCAGTAAGGCGTGCGGCTTTTCTAACGGATGCGGGACGATATTCGAAATGACACCAGCAGGAGCCTTGAAGACCGTCTACACCTTTTGTCGCCAGGCCAACTGCGCCGACGGCGATTTTCCAAACGGGCTGGTTTTGGGAACAGACGGGAACTTTTATGGGACCACGTTCGGGGGTGGCGCCAACAGCACTTGCGTTAATGGCTCGTTTGTTGGCTGTGGGACGGTGTTCAAGATCACCCGCGAGGGCATCCTCACAACCTTGCAGAGCTTCAATTCCACCGATGGCAGCCTGCCGGCCGCTGCACTCGTTCTGGGGATTGACGGCAACTTTTACGGCACGACGGAGTATGGCGGGACCTTGTGTGCCAACCCCGGCTGCGGAACCGTGTTTAAGGTCACTCCATCTGGCAAGCTGACGACGCTGTACAGTTTCGGTACTTACGCCGGTGGCTCTCAGCCGATCGCACCCTTGATTCAGGGCAGCGATGGAAGTTTCTACGGGACCACCCAATATGGCGGAGGAGGCTTCTGCCTCGGCGGGTGCGGTACCGTCTTCAAAATCACGCCGAGCGGCACCTTCACCGCATTGCACAGCTTCAACGGCGACAGCGACGGGGCCTACCCGTACGCCCCTCTGATTCAGGCCAGCGATGGCAACTTCGACGGAACCACCGAGTCGGGCGGCGGGTACAACTACGGCACCGTCTTTAAGATGACGCCTTCGGGTAAGTTGACCACGATCGTGAATTTCAACGGGGGTAACGGCCAGCAGCCCTCTGCTCCTCTCGTTCAAGCCACCGACGGAAATTTCTACGGGACCACCAACATTGGAGGCGGATGGGCTTGTGGCACCGTGTTTGAGATCGCTCCGGGAGGTCTCGTTACCACCCTTCACACCTTCACAGACGATTCGAATAACAATGATGACGGCTGTGCGCCGTACGGAGGGTTCTTCCAGGCGACCAACGGCGTCTTGTACGGCGACACGTACGGGGGCGGAAACTTCTTCAACAGAAATCTGTGCCCCGGTGGCTGTGGCACGGTCTTCAGCGAGAACATCGGCGCCCCTCCGTTTGTGATCACCGTCCCGACTGCGGCAAAGTCGGGCGGCTCAGTCATCATTTTGGGAACAAACCTGACCGGCGCAACCAGCGTGACCTTCAACGGCACCGCGGCGACGTTCAAGGTGGTGTCGCCCACGGAAATCACCACGACCGTTCCATCCGGTGCCACCACGGGTGCGGTCCAAGTGGTTATCCCGGGAGGGACGCTGAAAAGCAATGTCGCCTTTCGAGTGATCCAGTAGCAAGAGCACTCCTGACTGCGCGGGATAGAGAGCCGGATGGCAAGACCCGGGAGATTTGACGACGATCGAACTGCAGGCCAGGTGGACATGGGAAGATCTTTCACGGCTGGGATTGCTCTAGCCGCCACATTCGCTCTCGTTTCAGGCGCGCGTGCCGCGAAACCGGCGGCCGCGCCCGAGCTGACGGTCTCGCTGGCGGTGGAGCACGAGGCGATCGCGCAGCCCTTCCCGATGCGCGTGATGCTGCGATTCCACAACGCGGCGTCGCATCCGCTGTGGCTCTACCGGCACGTTCGCGATCCCATGGATCGGGCGCGCACTGCGGAGACGAATCAGAACACACCCGGCGCGACGAATGGCGGATCACGCCTGGTGGTGCATCTCGAGCGTACGCAGGCGCCGGAATGGAGCCAGCCGCCCCGGGGCGCTGTGCTCGCCAGCGTCGACATGCCTCGTCCTCACATGGTCGCGCTCGCCGCAGGCGCCGAGACCACAGAGGGAGCGGTAATCGCGCTTGAGCCCGGTTCCGTGGCGAGCGGAGGAAAGGCGCAACCGGTATGGGGAAAGTACGAGCTTTCCGTAAGCTACCAGGCGAGCTACTCGAACGGGAGCGCGCTATCGCGCGATCTCGGCCTCGACATCTGGCAAGGCGAGGCCCTCAGCAACACCGTCGAGGTCGACCTCGAGCCGGCGCCTCCGTCGTCTTCGGGTACCGTTGAAGGCAAGGTGACGAATCGCGACGGACAGCCGCTGACTTATGTGCTGGTATCGCTGAGCGATCATGAGAGCCACGTGCTCAGCCAGATCATCACGGACATTGACGGAGCATTCTCGTTTCCACACCTGCCCGCAGGCACATACTGGATCACGGCACGGAGAGTCGCCGCGACTTATGAGACGGCAGCCTTTGAGCACACCGACGTCGGGACCGGTGCGACGGCCAACGTCCATCTGGTGATCCTCGAACCGGAGCTCTACCAGGGCAAACAGTTCTGGCACAAGCCCGTCTTGCTTCGAGTGACGAATAATGCCGGCGATCCGATTGAGGGAGTCGGAATTGAGGCGCTGAAGACGAATGGCGAAGTGGCGGAGACCGTCAAGGGCGAGACCGATAGGACCGGCACCGCCGCGCTCGACTTGCTGCCGGGAACCAACTACGTCACGCTGAAACGTCGCAAATGCCCGACGGCCGACAGCCGCGTGGAAATCTCGGAAGGCGACGGCATCGATGGCCAGATTCTACAGATGGATTGCAAGTAGCCGGCAAGAGAGGTGGTCGTATCATTCCGGACGAGGCGATTCCATCAGCAAATGAAACCACTAGCCGAAGAGGGCGCAGGGAACGAATCTCTCGAGACATGAGAAATAGGCATCCATTCCGTTTCACTTGGACCGCGCTTGCGGCCGCCCTTGGATTCGCGACCTTGACCGTCGCGATCGGCCTTAAGACCCGCGCCGGAGAACGGCAGAGCAAACCCGCCCCGTCTGCCCAGAGCACGGGCAGCAGTTCCACCGGACTCGGCGGCGTCGGCCCTCGTGTTCACGGCACGCCCGGCGATCCACTGCGCGATCCGCGCGAAGTCCATCTGCGCCACGTCCGGCAGCTCACCTTCGGTGGCCAGAACGCGGAGGCGTACTTCAGCTACGATAATCGCCGCCTGATCTTCCAATCCACGCGTCCGCCTTACGAATGCGATCAGATGTTTGTGATGAACACCAGCGGCTCAGACGTTCACCTGGTCTCGACCGGGAAAGGCCGGACCACCTGCGGATTCTTCTACCCCGGCGGCCAGCACATTTTGTATGCTTCGACGCACGCCGCGGATCCCGCCTGCCCGCCGCGCCCTGACTACTCCAAAGGCTACGTCTGGGGCGTGTATTCGACCTATCGCATTTATTACGCGACAGCGGAAGGGAAGATCCTCAAGGACCTCACACCGTGGAAGGGCTACAATGCCGAGGCGACGATCTCCGCCGACGGCCGCAAGATCGTCTTCACTTCCTCGCGCGACGGCGATCTCGACATCTACACCATGAACGCCGACGGCAGCGGCCTAAAACAACTCACCCGTGAGCTGGGCTACGACGGCGGGCCTACCTTCTCGCCGGACGGGCAATGGATCGTCTATCGCGCGCACCATCCGCAGGGCGCCGATGAAGTCGCCCGCTACAAATCGCTGCTGGCCAGCGATCTGGTCTCGCCCCTCGAGATGGACCTCTACGTGATGCGCGCCGACGGCTCCGATCAGCGGCAGATCACGCGTCTGCCCGGAGCGAGTTTCGCGCCGGCGTTTTATCCCGACAGCCGGCACATCATCTTCTCATCGAACTACCAGAAGCCCGCCTCGAGCGAGTTCGAGCTTTACACCGTCGACCGCAGCGGCAAGGGTCTCGAACCTCTCACATTCACCGGCGGCTTCAATGCGTTCCCGATGTTTTCCTGGGACGGAAAGAAGCTCGTCTTCATCTCCAATCGAAACGCCAAGGCGCCGCACGAAATCAATGTCTTCATCGCCGACTGGGTGAATTGATGCAATCGCAGCAAGCCGTTCAAGCTGAAGCTGATTTGCGGACCAGGTTTTCGATACGGCCGGCGAGAATCGAAGACGCTGAAGCACTGGCGGATCTTTCGGGCCAACTCGGCTACCCGTCTTCGCCCGACGAGGTCAAGCGGCGGCTGGTTCCCCTGCTCGGCCAGGCGGAGCACGCGATCTTCGTTGCCGAAGCAAACGAACTGGAACCTCGTCAACAGTGCGTCGGGTGGATTCACGGCTTCGTCAAACACACCCTCGAGGCCGATCCTGCGGCCGAGCTCGCCGGTCTCGTCGTGGACGAGGCCTGGCGCGGACGCGGCGTAGGGCGATCGCTCATCGACGCGGTGGAGCGTTGGGCGCGCAGCGTCGAGTGCGGCACGCTCACGATCCGCTGCAATGCGATCCGCGAACGTGCTCACGTCTTTTATCAGAACCTCGGGTACAGCGTGGTGAAGACGCAGCGGATATTCCGCAAGAACATCTCCTCCTGATGCTGGGAACCGGGAGACGCACGCGTGGTGTGACTCAAGATAGCGCATGTCAGAAGCGACGATCGGCAAAGTGGTCCTCGTCACCGGCGGAACCTCGGGCATCGGACGCGCGGCGGCGGTCGCCTTCGCGCGACGCGGAGATTGCGTCGCGATCGCGGGCCGGCGGGCGGCCGAAGGCGAGGAGACGGCGCGGCTGGCTCGGCGAGCGGGCGGCGACGCTTTCTTCGTTCGGACCGACGTCACGATTCCTGGTGAAGTGGAGACCATGGTCGCGCGCACCGCGGAGCGCTGGGGACGCCTGGACTACGCCTTCAACAACGCCGGCATCACGGGCGAAGTGGCGCGCACCGCCGACTGCACGGAGGAAAACTGGCATCGCACGCTCGCGGTCAATCTCACTGCCGTCTGGCTCTCGATGAAATACGAGCTCCGCCAGATGCTGAAGCAATCGGGCGGCGTGATTGTGAACGATGCGTCGGCAGCGGGACTCGTGGGGATGCGCGGCGGCCCGGCGTATTCGGCCGCAAAGGGCGGCGTGATCCAGTTGACGCGCACGGCGGCCCTGGAGTACGCGAAACACGGCATCCGGGTGAACGCCGTCTGCCCCGGATTCATCGAGACCCCGATGACCGAGGCGCACGCGCGGGTTAATCCCGATCTCGAGCCGTGGATTCGCAAGATCCAGCCGATGGGTCGGCTGGGCGCAGCCGAGGAAGTCGCCGAAGCCGTGGTATGGCTCTGCTCCGATGCCGCGTCTTTCATCACCGGACACGCGCTGGCCATCGACGGCGGAATGACCGCGCAATAGGCTAGTTATGTATGCTGTATGACGGCGGCGTCCCCACCGCCGCTACATCCCCTACCTCAGGCTCTCCATCACCTCGTCGAGCGCGCTCCTGGGCGGACGCACCTTCGATTCGGGCAGCGTCGCCAGCGGCTCGTCCACAATGTTCAGCAGGTCGAGGAAGTTCGGCTGGCCGGTCTTGACGTAGAACAAGCCGGTGATCACTTCGCCGCCCTCGTGGGCCGCGCTCAACACGCGCAGGGCCTCCAGCTTGTTCGTTGGATCATAGCTCTCATGGAGCTTTTTGAGCAGCAGCCGCGAGCCGTCGTGCAGCGTAACTTCGGTGGTCGAGCCGGGATCGTATTCGACCGAAATATCGCCGAAGAACGGAATGAAGCTCACCTCGCCCAGCGGCTCGTCGTGATCTTTGACGTAGCTGTAACTCTTGGTCGATCCCTCGTGGTCGTTGAAAGTGACGCAAGGCGAGATCACGTCCAGCATGGCGGTGCCGCGATGCGCGATGGCGCCCTCGAGCAGCGCCAGAAGCTGTTTCTTGTCGCCCGAAAACGACCGCGCCACGTAGGTGGCGCCGAGCTCGATGGCGAGCGCGCAGGTATCGATCGGCGGCAGGTCGTTCACCACGCCGTTCTTGAGCACGCTGCCGCGGTCGGCAGTGGCGGAAAACTGCCCCTTGGTCAATCCGTAGCAGCCGTTGTCTTCAATGATGTAAATCAACGGCAGATTGCGGCGCATGAGGTGGACGAACTGGCCGATGCCGATCGACGCCGTGTCGCCGTCGCCGCTCACGCCGATGCCGAGCAGTGTCCGGTTCGCGAGCAGCGTCCCGGTGGCCACGGACGGCATGCGTCCATGGACGGCGTTGAACCCGTGCGTGCTGCCCAGAAAATAAGCCGGGCTCTTCGACGAGCATCCGATGCCGGAGAACTTGGCCACGCGGTGCGGCTCAACGCCCATCTCGTAGAACGCCTCGATGATGCGCTCGGTGATGGCGTTGTGGCCGCAGCCGGCGCAGAGCGTGCTCTTGCTGCCCTTATAGGCGGCCGGCTCCAGGCCGATCCGATTTGTCTTTCGCGGGGGAACGACGGTGGTGGTGGCCATTAGTTTCCCACCTCCTGAGTCATGATGGAATCCGTGATGCTGCGGGCGTCGATCGGCAGCCCGTCATAGTGCAGCACGCTGCGCAGGCGCCCGATTTCGCCGCCGGGCAGCGCCAACCGCAGCAGACCCGCAAGCTGCGCGTCCCGATTCTGCTCGACCACGTAGACGCGAGCGTGCGAGCGGACGAACGCTGCCACTTCGTCGGCAAACGGGAAAGCGCGGACTCGGCAGTAGTCCGTCTCGACGCCGAACTCGCGCGCCAGTTGGTCCTGGCACTCCTTCGCCGCCCAATGCGTGGTGCCGTAGGCGATGACGCCGATTTCGTGACCGGCCTGCTCGATCACCGCCCCCGGCACCATACGCCGCGCCGTTTCGAATTTGCGATCCAGCCGGTCCATGTTGCGAACGTAGAGCTCGCCCTTCTCGGTGTAAAGCGCGTCTTCGTTGTGGCCGCTGCCGCGCGTAAAATATCCCGCGGCGGGATGATTGGTGCCCGGCAGCGTCCGGTAGCCGATGCCGTCGCCCTGCACGTCCTTGTAACGCTGGAAGCCGCCCAGCCGGTTCAAATCTTCGGCGTCCAGGACCTTGCCGCGCTTCAGCGGCTTCTCCGGATAAGGGAACGCATCGGACATCCAGTAGTTCATGCCCAGATCGAGATCGCTCATCACGAAGATCGGCGTTTGCAGTTCCTCGGCCAGATCGAACGCTTCCATGGCCATCGAATAGCATTCGCCAGCTGAGGCGGGAAACAACAGCGGATGCCTGGTGTCGCCGTGCGAGAGCAGAGCCGTGGAGAGGACGTCGCCCTGCGCGGTGCGCGTCGGCAGACCTGTGGACGGTCCCACGCGCTGGATGTCAAAGATCACGCCCGGAACCTCGGCGTAGTAGCCGAGTCCCACGAATTCGGCCATCAGGGAAATGCCGGGCCCGGCCGTAGATGTCATGGCGCGCGCGCCCGCCCAGCCGGCGCCCATCACCATGCCGATCGCCGCCAGCTCGTCTTCGGCCTGCACGATGGCGAACGTCGCCTTGCCGGTTTCGGGATCCATGCGATAACGCTTCATGTAGCTGATCAGCATCTCGCAGAGCGAGGAGGAGGGCGTGATCGGATACCAGGTGACCACCGTGACGCCGGCCATCATGCAGCCCAGCGCCGCCGCCGCATTGCCCTCGATCAGGACCTTGCCCGCGTTCTCGTTCATGCGCTCCACGAAGAAACGGTCGCGCTTCTCCAGGCTCTCCGCAAACTCGTATCCGGCGAGCACAGCTTTGAAATTCAGATCCGCAGCCTTAACTTTCTTCTTGAACTGCTTGCGGAGCGCGCGCTCCACCTCACCCATATCGATCCCGAGCAGGCGCGCGACCACGCCCACGTAGATCATGTTGCGGACGAGCTTGCGCAGCTTGGCCTCGGGGCAAACCGGCGCCACGAGCTTGTCAAAAGGCACGGGGTAGAAGATGAGGTCGTCGCGCAGCCGGCCGAGGTTGAGCTTCTCGTCGTAGACGCAGGCCGCGCCCGGTTCGAGCCCGCGGACGTCCTCTTCGGCGGTCTCGGCATTCATGGCCACCAAGAAGTCGATCTCCTTGCGTCGCGCGATCCAGCCGTGTTTTGACGCGCGAATCGTGAACCAGGTGGGCAGGCCCTCGATGTTCGAGGGAAAGAGATTTTTGCCGGAGATCGGAATGCCCATCTGAAACAGGGCCCTGAGCAGCACCATGTTGGAGCTTTGGCTGCCGGAGCCGTTCACGGTTGCCACCTGAATGCTCAGATCGTTGACCACGCGGTCCTGCTGCGGAGCGACCTCGCTTTCGGCGGGCGCTATATGCGTAGTTGCCATGCAATATCCCCTATACCCGTACTCGGAAGCGCCAGTGGTGCCCAATTTGACGTAGGAGCGGCCCTTGTGGCCGCCCATTTCAAGAAAGCCCCGTCTATTTGGGCGGCCACAAGGGC
>Ga0335085_10004687_pt1 | contig 22468 bp, 28 predicted proteins | sample Lox_Sample_45_FD_206712 | JGI IMG/M metagenome (GOLD analysis project Ga0335085, IMG submission 206712) | Soil microbial communities from Loxahatchee National Wildlife Refuge, Florida, United States - Lox_Sample_4.5 | ecosystem: Environmental > Terrestrial > Soil > Wetlands | place: USA...
CGCCGGGACCGCCTTCGCGGCCCGCGCCGGGTCCGCCGGGACGAGGTCCGCGGCGATCTCCGCCGGGACGATCTCCGCCAGAGGGACGGTCTCCACCCGAAGGGCGGTCTCCGGCAGGGCGTTCCGCTGCCGGAGCTTGTTCTGCATTTGCTTTGATTTCGTCAGCCATAAATCTCCTTCAATGTGGTCGTGTTAGCCGCCGGTCTCTGGTGGTTGGCGAAATCGTAGGCTGCTGGTTTTGCCAATGGCCAACGACAACGACCAACGACTCGCTTTTAAGCCGTGACCGCTGCGGTTTCTCCGCCCGCTTCCGGCGCCGCTGCGGGAGCAGGGGACGCCTTTTTGCGCGCTTCCTTGATCTTCTTGATCTTCTCGAGACGCTTCTGTTCTTCGTCGATGCGCACCGTCAGGAACTTGATGACCGGCTCGGTGACGCGCAGACGGCGCTCGAGTTCATGCATCAGTCCACCGCTGCCCTCGACCGTCAGCAGGATGTAAATGCCTTCGTGAAAGCGGCGCACCATGTAGGCCAGACGCCGCTTGCCCATTTTCTCGACGCTCTTCATGGTCCCGCCCGAGCTGGTAACGGCGGATTCCAGCGTCGAAATCAGCTTGTCCTGATCTTCTTCCGGCATGTCGGGCCGGACGATAAACATCAGTTCGTAAGTTCGATTCATTCCACTCTCCAAAATCTAAGCTTCCGCGTCAGGCTTGCGGTTAAAGCGGTTCATCGCCTTGGCCACGCCTTGCTTGACGATCACGTTGACGGCTTCGGCGGCCGTATCGAGCACGGCGTCCACCGTCTTGAGCTGTCCCTTGCGGAACGGCGTAAGCACATACTTCGCGCCGTCGGAAATCTTGCGTTCCGGCGCCGCTCCCAGCCGAACCCGCAGGAACTCCTGCGTGCCCAGCGCGCCGATTAACGACTCCATGCCGTTATGGCCCGCCGAACTGCCGCGCTCGCGAATGCGGATCGTGCCGAAGGGCAAATCCAGCTCGTCGTAGATCACGATCAGATCGCTCGCGACGTTTACCTGGTGTTCCTGCACGAGCTCGCGGACGGAAAGGCCGCTGAGATTCATGTAGGTTTCTGGCTTTGCCAGGAGCACCGGCTCCTGACCGATGACTGCTCGCGCGGTCAGCGCCCGGCAGTGCCGGTTCCTCACTTCCACCTTGCACTGATCGGCTAAACGATCAATGGTGAGGAAGCCCAGGTTGTGCGGCGTGAACTGATATTTGATACCCGGATTGCCCAGTCCGACGATCAGTTTCACGCTTTCCAGCTCTCAGCTATCGGCTTTCAGCTCTCAGCTCAAACCGAGAACCCGCTGGCCACAAAGCGATCCGGCCAACGACCAAGACCAACGACCGTTACTTCTTTTCCTTCTTCTCGGCCGGAGCCTCGGCAGCTTCCTCGCCCTCCACTTCCTGCTTGCCTTTCTTGATGACCTCGGGCTCGGCCGGGGCTGCGCCGGCTTCGGCCGCTGCCGCTTCCGGAGTGACCGCCACTTCTTCCTTGATCGAGATGACGTGCGCCACCGGCTGATTTTCGTCGGTGAGGAACTTCAGCTTCTCGTTGTGGGGAAGGTCGGCCACACGCAGCACCTTGCCAAAGGTGAGGTGCGTGACCTCGACTTCGATCGAATCTGGAATATCGCCGGGGAGACATTCAATTTCGACTTCGCGCAGGATCTGCTCGAGGATGCCGCCTTCCTGCTTCACGCCCGCCGCCTCGCCTTTCAGGACGATGGGAACTTCGACCTTGAGCTTCTGATCCATGGCGATGCGCTTAAGGTCGATGTGCAGCAACGCGCCCTTGATCGGCTCATATTGCCAATCAACGATCATGGCTTTGGTGCGTTCGCCGCCGTCGAGGGCCAGGTCGAAAATGGTGTTGTAACCGGTCTTGGAGTGCAGAATGCGCGATACCTGGCGCGGATCGACCGTCAGCGAAGCAGCGTCCTTGCCGGCGCCATAGAGCACTGCGGGAACCTTGCCTGCGGCGCGCACGCGGCGCGCATCGTTTTTATTGCCGGGAGTGCGCGCTTGCGCCTCCAAGATGTTCTGTTCAGTAGCGGTTGCCATAAGTTCAATTCCTGTCTACAAAAACAATTTGCTGACGGACGTTTCTTCGTGAATCGACTGGATCGCACGTCCGATCAGGCCCGCGATCGTCAGTACTCGAATCTTCGGTTCCGCCTTGGCCTCGGGGGTCAGGGGAATGGTGTTGGTTACCACCACTTCGGTGATGCAGGATTTCGAAATGTTTTCGACCGCCGGGCCCGAGAGCACGGGGTGAGAGGCGCAGGCATAGACCGCGCTGGCGCCGTTTTCCATCAGGGCAGCAGCGGTCTTGACCAGGGTGCCCGCGGTATCGATCAAATCGTCGATGACCAGGCAAGTGCGCCCGTGGACGTCGCCGATCACGTGCATGACTTCGGCCACGTTCATCTCGACCCGGCGTTTATCGACAATGGCCAGCGCTGAATCCATCTTTTTGGCGAAGAAACGCGCGCGCTCCACGCCCCCGGCGTCCGGGGAAACCACGGTCAGGTTCGGCAGATTCAAGCGCTTGAAGTGGTCCACCAGCACCGGCGAGGCGAATAAATGGTCCACCGGGATATTGAAAAAACCCTGCAACTGGGGCGCATGCAGATCCACGATTAAAGCGCGGTCGGCGCCGGCTGCGGTCAGCAGATCGGCCACCAGCTTCGACGATATGGGCACGCGCGGCTTGTCTTTGCGGTCCTGGCGCGCATAGCCGAAATACGGAATCACCGCAGTGATGCGCCGGGCCGACGCCCGCTTCAGCGCATCCATCATCAGCAGCAACTCCATCAGGTGTTCGTCCACCGGGCGGCAGGTCGGCTGCAACACGAACACATCGGCGCCGCGGACATTTTCCTGGATCTGGACATACGCCTCTCCATCCTTGAAGCGCGTGACCAGGGCCTGGCCGCGAGTCAGTCCCAGAAAGGCGCAGACTTCGTCGGCGAGGGGTTCGTTCGCCGTGCCGCAGAAGATCTTGAACTTATCGTCTACGCGGCTACGCTGAGGCTTGCGCTCGGTCTTTTCGTCGGCGCTCACCTGGGCCTTTTTCTCCGTTGCTGTCGCCAAAGTTGCCATGTGTCAGTTCTCAGTTCTCAGTTCCCAGCTCTCAGGTTCTTCGGGGCGTTCACCTCGCCGAGAACTGAGAACTGACTGCTGAGAACTGGTGTTTTGGCTGGGCCGCTAGGATTCGAACCTAGACAAAGTGCTCCAAAGGCACTTGACCTACCATTAGTCGACGGCCCAGTAGGATTGACGATTTAGTAATTTCGATTGTCGATTGGAAAACCGTGCGTAACGATGTTCAATCGGCAAGCGCAAATCGTCAATCAAAAATTCTCTTCCAGTACTGCCGCCGCGTCAGGGTGGAGGTCGCCACCGCCGGGACTCCCTTCGCCCTCAGCCTGCCCGCAGCTTTGGCCGCGGCCTCGCGAGTGCGAAACAGCCCGTAAATCGCCGAACCAGAGCCCGACAACGATGCGTAAAAAGCGCCCTCGCGCTCAAACGCACCCTTCACCTCACGTAGTGCGGGATACTGCGGAAAGACGACTTGTTCGAAGTCGTTTTCAATCCCGGTACGGACGAGGTCGAGAAGCAGGGTCTCGGCCCGGCCCCCGCGCCGACTGCCGGGGACACCGGATACACCACTCAGCCAAGCAGATACTCTGCGGCTGAACTCAACTATTCTATCGGAGGCCTCAAACGCCGTCAATTTGTCCGGGCGGCTAACCGCCAGGGACGGTTCGCGGGCGACGGCACCACGCATGAGCAAGTCCCAGTCAGCAAAGGCCTTGGGGGTCGAGACGCCAATCTCGGGAGCGGCGATGACGCAAGGTGTCGCCGGCAGGTCGGAGAGCGGGTAAACGTCTTCGCCGCGGCCGATGCCGAGCGTTGTGCCGCCGACGAGAAACAGCGGCAGGTCCGATCCCACCTCTGCGGCTATACGCAGGCGTTCGGTTTCGGAAAGGTGCTTCTTGGCTGCTTTTTCAAGAGCCAGGAGAGTTGCGACGGCGTTGGCGGAAGCTCCGCCAAGCCCACCCTGCACCGGAAGTTTCTTGTGAATTTCGATGAATACGTGAGAGGTGATGCCAAGCGCCGCCATCGCCCGCTCGACGATGCGGTAACAGGTGTTGGTGGAATCCGCGGGAACTCGTCGATCTTCGCAATGGATTTCGATGCCTTCGCCGCGTTGAATACTCACCCGAATCCGGTCGTGGAGAGCGATGGTCTGGTAAACGGTGCGAAGTTCGTGAAAGCCGTCCGGACGCAGGCCGCCGATGTGCAGGCCGAGGTTGATCTTGGCGAAGGAGCGGACGGTCACGGTCATGGCTGGCATTAAAACACAGCCCGCGTCGGCCCTGCGTATACTTCATGATCTATCTATGTCGCGCAGGACAGCGACCATCGTTCTGTTCGCGGTCACGACGGCGGTTATTGCGGCCGCGTTGCTCGCTCCCCGAGTCGCGCAGCCGCTCTCTTACCACAACTTTGCCGACCAGCGACGTTGGCTTGGGATTCCTCGCTTTGGCGATGTGGTTTCAAATGTCCCGTTCGCCATAGTTGGTGTGCTGGGACTGATTTTCCTGTTCCGTCAGCGCCGCAAGACGTTTATTGATCCGCGCGAGCGCTGGCCTTTCTACTTTGTTTTTCTTGGCCTGGTGCTCACCGCTGCCGGATCGTCGTATTACCATCTTGCCCCCGATAATGCCCGGCTGGTCTGGGACCGGTTGCCCATGACGGTGGTTTTCATGGCGATGGTGGCAGCGATGATCACCGAAAGAATCAGTATTCGGGCGGGATTGCGGCTTTTGTCAGTGCTGCTGGGTGTCGGAATCGCCAGCGTCATTCAGTGGCATCTCAGCGAGGTTCGGGGCGCGGGAGACTTGCGCTTCTACGGTGCGGTGCAGGTTTATGCCGGCCTGGTACTGCTTTTCATTCTTCTTTTTCCGCCGTGCTACAGCCGGGGTTCAGACCTCGCGGTCGTCGTAGGGTTCTATCTTTTGGCCAAAATCCTGGAGACTTTCGATCGCCAAATCTTCGATACTTTGCACGTGGTCAGTGGGCATACGCTGAAACATTTGGCGGGCGCGGCGGCGGGCTATTGGATTCTGCGAATGTTGCAGAAAAGACAGGCGCTCTCCCCCATTTGACGAGAGCTTTGGGGAGAGAAGAAATACCCTATCTTTGGTAACGAAATCGGCTGTTCCACCCGGTCCGCCCTGCGCGATTTGGTGCTATGGTGTGGGTGTTCGTCGCTGCTCGGGCGGCAGGAGAATCCGTACTTGGCCGATTTCCTCATGGTTGCGCTGGTGCCGGTGGCTCTGTGGCCTCTGATCCTGGTGTTCCTGTTGAAAGACCGGTCCCACAAACGGGTCGCCCGCAATTGGCCTGCAACCCGGGGACGGGTCGACCACGTGGATGTGCACTGGATGGTCGGCAACGATTGCTACTACGCCGCTCAGGTCGGCTACAGCTATAAAGTCGGAGGCCATGTCTATAACGGGAGCCTAGCGAGTCGTTGCGCCGACGAGACTGCGGGACGGAGATTTGTTGAAAGTCTGAAGGATAAGCCGGTGGTGGTGCGCTACCAACCCGGACGTCCCACCGAGAACGTTCTTTTCATCGATGAGAACCCGATGTTCAAACGCGCCGCTGCAGTTTTGCCCCGCCCCTCGCTGAATTAACTTCCTACGCTCGCCGTTTGTAGTAGATCGCGAATTCGTATCCCGGATTCGGGGGGAACAGCTCCGCGACCTTGCGCAGCCGCTCGGCCATTTGCGTAGGCGCGAGCAGGGGATAATCGCGCTCGCGCAGATCGTAGTAATCCACATCAATGAACAGAGACAGCAAGTAAATGGAGATGGCATCGGCAAAAGCCGCCGAGAAATACTCGTTCTTGTGTCTTTCCACCTCGGGGCCGGGCTCGCTGGCCAGCTTGCGCGACTCCCAGGCGTCGAGCGAAGTTTCTCCACGAACCCCGGCTTCGGCCTGCTTCCAGGCCAGATCAGCGAATGCCTGCGCGACCCCGGCCTTTTCGACTACCGCGTGACCGACGTTGATATAGAACTCGAAGGCGACCGAGAACTTGTCGTCCATCAGGCGGGTAGAAATGAACACGCACTGGGAGTCTCCCAGATCGAGATTGCGATGACAGACCGCGTTGTCGCTGAGTGCCACATCGTAGCGCTCCGCGATCAAGGTTTCGTCTCCCTGGTTGACGGTGAGGGGGACGAAATAATAGGCCTTGCGCCGCAGGGCGGCGGCTGCCGCATCGGGGACCGCGGCAATCATGCGTTCCAAATCCGGGGCGGAAACGGTAACTTCGCCGGCGACGGCATAGCAAATGCCATTAGGCGCCTGCGAGACGGGGCTCTGCCGGACGACCTCCGCCGGCGAACGGGTGATAGGTGGCGCGGCCTGAGACATGCGGCTATTCTAGCGCACCCCGCAGCCGCGCCCATGCCAGGCAAGCTGGCGATACAATGAGGCGGTGCCCGCCACGTCAAAATCCGCTCCCCGAAAACCTCGCTGGTATCTCATTCCCTTTCGAGCGCTGCTGGTGACTTTTCTCCTGACGTTGCTTGCATTTGCGGTCAGCCTGCTGCTTGGCATCGTTGGAGTGGTGCTGGGCGCAAAGCTGCGCGGAGGCACGCCCAATATGCAGATTGCCTATCGCGATGTGGCGGCCCCGGTAGCCGCGGCGGTGGGTGCGATCGTGCTGGTATCCGCTCTCTTCATGGAGATTCGCAATTACCGCCAGGCCAAGGCGCTGGCAGGAATCGAGAGAATGGAAGCGTCACGCTCCTGAGCCATTGACGGCAACCTGAGTTGTCATAATCATGGAGTAGATATGCGCCCTCGTATTGCCATTCCCGTCCCGCATTCGGGCGATCCCGAGTACGCCGAGCGCGCCTTGCCGCAGTACGAGGAGGCGGTCGCGATGGCGGGAGGCGAGCCGACGCGTATTCCCCTCGACCAGACTCCGGCCGAAGTGATGAAGTTGATTGAGCGCTGCGACGCGGTGTTGTTGCCCGGCAGCAAGGCCGATGTGGACCCCGCGAAGTATGAGGCCGCGCGCCAGCCCGAAACCGCCCCCCCGGATCCGAAACGAGACACGGTTGACGAGCTGCTGCTGCAGGACGCTTACAACATGCGCAAACCGGTGCTGGGTATTTGTTACGGACTGCAGATTTTGAACGTCTACCGCAGCGGCACTTTGCTGCAGCATATTGAATCAAAGATCAATCATGAAGCGGGGCGGAAGGTTCCGCTGGCGCACAAGATAGAAGTGGACCCGAGTTCGAAGCTGGGTGAAATCATCGCTGAAGCCAGCGGCAAGCTGGAAATACCGGTGAACTCAAGTCATCACCAGTCGGCGGACGTGGTCGGGGACGGCCTGCGCGTGGTGGCCCGCTCCCCGGAAGATGGAATCGTCGAAGCTCTGGAGGGTACATCGCCCGACCATTTTGTGCTCGCAGTGCAATGGCATCCGGAGAGGTCGGTGAAAGACGACGAGCCCTCGCGAGCGATCTTCCGCGCACTGATCGAAGCGGCGGGCGCCAGACACGGGAAACTGGTAGGAGAATTCGAAGGGCTGTAGGAGTGGGTTGCCGCCTTCTTACGGGCCTTTCCTGGGCGCCGTTTTCTTGATCCGGCCTAACAAGACTGCTACATGTGCCACGGCGGCGTTGTCGGTTCCCATGCCCTCCGGAGTTTTCGCCTTAACCCCCACTGCGTCCTTGGGAATTCCGAGCAACTCGGCCACACGGGCTCGAATCGCCGCTGCGTGGGGCCCGATCTTGGGCGCCATCAGGATGAGCGTGGAGTCAAGATTCATGACGGTATAGCCTGCCGCCCGGACTCTGCGCAAGGCCTCTTTCAGAAAGACGACGGAATCCGCGCCTTTCCACTGCGGGTCGGACGGCGGGAAGAGCGAGCCGATGTCCGGACCGGCAATGGCGCCGAGCAACGCATCGGTGACGGCGTGGAGCAGGACGTCGCCGTCGGAATGCCCGCCCAGACCTTTGAGATGGTCGATGGCGACGCCGCCAATACGCAAGGGGACTCCGCGCTTAAACTCGTGCGAATCCCAACCAAAGCCGATGCGATTTTCCAGTTTCACAGTGAACGCTTCCGAATATTCAAGAAAAATTCTGCCAATTCCATATCGCTGGGGGTCGTGATCTTGATGTTTCGCGGCGAGCCCATGACGACCGCGACTTGATGCCCGGAGCGCTCGATGAGGGAGGCTTCGTCCGTCCCCAGAAATCCATCGGCGGACGCTTCATCAAACGCCCGTTTCAAAAGATGAAAAAGGAAGCCCTGCGGGGTCTGTGCCATCACGACGCGTTCGCGGGGAATGGTTGCGGTGATAAGAGCTCCATCGGCGGTGCGCTCCACCTGTTTGACCGTGTCTACGGCCGGCATACCCGCGATCGCGGCGCCGTGCTTTTGTGCCGCTTGGATGACCCCTTGAATGATTTCTTCGGTCACAAACGGGCGGACAGCGTCATGCACGAGGACGATGTCTTCGGGCCCGGCGATCACCGCCGCGAGAGCATTGGCGACGGATTGCTGCCGGTGCTCACCGCCTACGACGAAAGAGACCTTTTTCCTAAGGATCTCTTTGCCCTCTTTTTCAAGGCGCTCGCGGAACCCGGCGATCTCATTCTCCCGAAGCGCGATATAGATCTCCGCAACTTCGGGACTGGCGGCAAACTTGCGCAGCGTGTGAATGAGGATGGGCGTACCGTCGAGCTCCGTAAACTGCTTTGAGGGCGTAGCTTTCTTGCCTTTACCACTGGGCACGGGAGCCATGCGAGTGCCCAGGCCGGCTGCGGGAATGATGACGACAACCTTCATCGCGGTCGTCAAGTATACGAGCCCCGCAAGGCCGGTTCAAATCCTGACCAGGTCCGGCGACGGACTGCCGGTGACGGGGCTGTTTTCGCGCCTCTGATCTGTTAACTGATGTCGCAATTGCCTCGGCCCCGCAGCCGCGATATTCTGCCAAGGATCGCGAGCCCCCGAGACCCATGGCCAATCTCTTTGAGCTGCCCCGTTACATAGCAGTAGAAGGACCCATAAGAGTCGGCAAGAGCACGCTTTCCCGAGTGCTGGCTGAGCGCTTGAACGCGCAGCGGGTAATGGAACCCGAGGATAATCCCTTCCTGTCGGCATTTTATGAAGGCGAACCGGGGGCGGCCTTTCAGGCGCAGTTCGCATTTTTGATCCGACGCTTTGAACAGCTGCGCAGCCTGGATCTGGGACCGCAATCGCAGAAGATCGTTGTTACTGATTTCATTTTTGAAAAAGACAAGTTGTTTGCCTGCCTGAACCTGAACGATCAGGAACTGGAAACCTATAACCGCTACTACAACTACTTCCGTGAGCAGTTGCCGACGCCTGACCTGGTAATTTATCTGCAAGCCAGCTCAGAGGTGCTGAAGAAGCGTCTCAAGAAGAAGAATGCGCCGGGGGAACGGGCGCTCAACGAAGATTACCTGGAAGAAGTGATCAAGGCGTACGAGCACTTTTTCTATCACTACACTTCGTCGGACCTGCTGATCGTAAATACCTCAGAGATCGATTTTGTGGAGCGCAACGAGGACTTACAACAACTTCTGCGGAAGGTTTCAGCCCCGATCAAGGGTACCCAGTATTTCCTGCCGCTGGGGAATCGGGAAGCGGCCAGCGCGTGAATTTATCGCCACTGTAACTTGTTGATTATAAATGCTCTAATCGCTGGTCACTCGATGTCTTACCAAACGATGGTCACAATTCCTGCCGGGAATTCTTATTTGCGACTAGAATAACCGCGGTTGTATCCAAAGATGTGGACGGGCTCTATCCGCCAAGGTGCGGAGGGGCACTGGAGGTTAATGTGAGTCTCACCCCGATCGGCGAACCTCGCCACAAGATCACCGTTGCCTCACTGCACGAAAAGAAAGTCCATCACGAACCCATCACTTGTCTGACCGCCTATGACTATCCCAGCGCTCGCCTGGTCGATGAAGCGGGAATTGACATGGTTTTGGTAGGCGATTCTCTGGCGCAGACCATGCTGGGTTACGAAAACACGCTTTCCGTGACCGTGGATGAAATGCTGCACCACACGCGAGCCGCGCGCCGGGGAGTGAAGCATGCATTTCTGGTCGCAGACATGCCCTATGGCTCATACCACCTCGGAGTGGACGAGGCCGTGCGCAACGCGGCGCGATTCGTAAAAGAGGCGGGCGCGGAGGCGGTCAAAATCGAAGGCGGAGAAAAGCGCGCCGACATGATTCGGCGCATCATTGACGCCGAGATCCCGGTTACAGGGCACATCGGCTTGACGCCGCAGTCGGTGAACGTCATGGGCGGCTACAAAGTGCAGGGCAAGACGCTGTCGGCCATCGAACAGCTCATGCGCGACGCTGTTGCACTCGACCGCGCGGGCGTGGCATGTATTTTTCTGGAAGGAATTCCGCGCGAAGTTGCGGCGATGATCACCGCGGAGGTACACAGCCCCACGATCGGAATCGGGGCCGGTCCCGAGTGCGACGGGCAAGTGCTGGTCTTCCACGATTTGTTGAATTTAACCTTCGGACCGCCTGCGAAATTTGTGCGGCGTTACGGGGATGCGGCGGCGCTGATCAGCGAGGCGGTGCACCACTACCGGGCCGATGTGCAGTCGCGGCAGTATCCTTCCGATCAGGAGTCCTATCACCTGCCGAAGGAAACACAAGCTGCGCTTGAGACCGTGTTGGCGCGCAAGCGGGCGATGGCGCGTTAAAATTTGCACATGGTACGACGGTATTTGCCGTGGTTGACTGCATTTGCGACTCTTACGCTGGGGGCGTGTTCGCACAGCGCTCCTGATCCTGCCGCTCAAGAAGCGGCGGCGGCGGCACACATCGCATCGATCCCGGCTGCGAATCCGGCGAAATTCCACGATATACACGGGAGCAAATCCTGGAAGAATCCCTACCTCATCGTCAAACCCGATGGCGTGGCGCTGCTCGACGTCGCCAACAACGAAGAACACATCCTTAACCCGGACGAATTGACGCAAAAGCTGGCTCAATTGCCCGAGACGGCCTGGCCTTACGGGCGCACGGTGGCGGTGACGGAGGCGGTAGTGACTTCCGAGCATGACAAAGCTGAAATTCGCAAGAATAAGGCGATCGTCGCGGGAACCCTCGAAGGCATGCACGTGACGATCAACTGGATCCCGGCGGCGTAGGCTTTTTCATGGAAGTTTTCAGCTCCATTTCTGAAACTCGAGCCATATGTTGCGCGGCGAAGAAGCGCGGGCGCCTGGGGCTGGTTCCAACCATGGGTGCGCTGCATGAGGGGCACCTTTCACTGGTGCGTGCTGCCAGGGGGCAATGCGATGCGGTTGCGGTGTCGCTTTTTGTAAATCCCACGCAGTTCTCACCCAATGAAGATTTGGCCAAATATCCCCGGACCTTTGAGCGCGATTGCGAGCTCCTCGAAAAAGAAAATGTAGACATCCTCTTCGCGCCGGCCGCGGCCGAGATGTATCCCAAGGGCGCGAGCACCTTTGTCAGTGTGGAAGGCTTGAGCGAGAAACTCGATGGCAAATCGCGTCCCGGCCACTTCCGTGGAGTCACCACCGTGGTCTCGAAGCTGTTTCACATCTTCGAGCCGGATCGTGCATTCTTCGGACAGAAAGATGCGGCGCAGGTGGCTGTCATCCGCCGCATGGTGGATGATCTGGATATTCCGGTGGAAATTGTGGTTTGCCCGATCGTGCGCGAACCGGATGGTCTTGCGATGAGTTCACGGAATATCTACCTCGACGTCGCGCAGCGAAAGTCGGCGCTGGTTCTTTCAAGATCGCTGCGCGAGGTTGAAGCGGAATTCAAGGCCGGCCAGCGGGAAGCGCCGGTTCTTGCCGCCGCAGGCAGCAAAGCCGTTGCCTCTGAACCCGGGGTTCGCCTTGATTATTTTGAGATCGTTGATCCTGACACGCTTGATCCTGTAGACAAGGTCGCGAAACCCGCTCTAGTCGCGGTCGCGGCTTATGTGGGAAACACACGCCTGATCGACAACACGGTACTCGCAGACGCTTCACCTGATCTTCTTCGGCCCTGAAACGAAGGGGTTGCCGGGGATCACGTAGCGCCATTCGCGATCGGCAGCCTTAGTGATCCCGATGCGCTTGGTGGCAGCGATTTGGCCGGGAACAAACCCGTCGTCCGCCAGCCAGAGATCCGAACGCGAGGAAGTGAGATCTTTGCCGTTGTCGCGTTCCCGCGTTACGTCAAAAGCCTCGGCCATGCGGCCGGGTCCGCTGGTGAGCCGGCGAAGATCGCGGGGGTTTTTCACCGTCACGCCCCGCGCCCGTGCCATCTCTTTGATTCCCGCGAGAGGTTCGAGAGCACGGAAGAGCACCGCCGCGGCGTTTCCCTCCGGTTGGCAAGAAACATTCAGGCAATAGTGATTCCCATAGATGAAATAGACGTAGGCGAAGCCTGGAGGGCCAAACATGACCAGATTTCGGGGCGTGGGACCTCCGAAGGAATGCGCCGCAGGGTCAGCTTTTCCGAGGTAAGCTTCCACCTCAACGATTCGTCCGACGAGTTTTTTTCTCCCTTCGCGCCGGATAAGCAGCTTTCCCAGCAATTCGCGGCCCACTACCCGAGAATCGCGATTGAAGAATGCGCGTGGCAGCGGCGTGCCGAGTGCAGACATCGAGAACGAACGGTGCAGGTTCATGACTTGGGCATGCTGTCTTCAAGATATCGCGAGAGACTGATATCCTCACACACTTAAGGAGGTCTTGTGATCCGGAAAATAATGAAGATCTACGCTCTTGTTCTGCTGTCGGCAGCGCTCGCCGCGGCCCAAACCATCCCTGCAGGTACGCACCTGACAATAAGAACGAATTCAGCGATCAGTTCGGCCGACGCCAAAGTGGGAGACAAGTTTGAAGGGACTTTGTCGAAAGACCTGATAGTGGGCGGCCAGACGGCGGCAAAGGCCGGCGCGCCGGTCCGCGGAAAGGTAACCCTGGCGAAATCGAGCGGACGCTTGCATGCTCCCGGGCAGCTAAGCGTACGGCTGACTTCGGTGGAGGTGAACGGCAAGATGCTGCCGGTGAGCACCGGAAGCTACCACATCGAAGGTAAGAGCCATACCAAGAGCAATGCCACCAAGATCGGTGGAGGCACCGCAGCGGGGGCGCTCATCGGTGGCATCGCCGGGGGCGGCAAAGGTGCTTTGATCGGAAGTGCGGTCGGCGCGGGCGCGGGTACCGGAGTGGCAGCCGCCACGGGCAAGGAAGAAGCGGTGATCAAGGAAGAAACGGCTCTCACCTTCACCACCACGGTTGCGGCCACTGTGAAGTAATCCACTATGACTAGCAGAGACGCAGGTTCGGCCTGCGCCTCTGCATCCCTCACCTTTCTTTCAGCACGGCGAGCACTTCTTCGGCGTGACCCTCGGGTTTTACCTTCTCGAAAATGTGCCTGAATTTTCCGTCGGGTCCGATGAGAAACGTGGTTCGCCCGATTCCCATCACCTTCTTGCCGTACATATTCTTCTCTTTCATGACGCCATATGCGTTGCAGACTTTCTTGTCGACGTCGGCCAGCAAGGTGTACGGCAAATCGTATTTCTCTTGAAATTTCCTTTGTTTGGCGGGAGTATCGGCGGAAATTCCCAGAATGACCGCACCGGTTTTCTGAATCTGCTTGTATGCGTCGCGAAACTCGGACGCCTCAATCGTTCAACCCGGGGTGTCGGCCTTGGGATAAAAGAACAAGACTACCGTCTTGCCGCGGAAGTCTTTGAGGGAGACGTCTTTGCCATCTTCGTCGGGCAAAGTGAACTCGGGGGCTTTATCATTGACTTGCATGCGCTTGTTTTCCTCTGGTGGAAAGTTATATCGCAGGGCCCGAAGCCTCGTCACCTGGGCAGGGCTGAGTTTGATCCTGGGACAAATCGGATGGGCGCAGTATTCCCAGCGTCCGGCCGAGCGAAGAACCAGTCAGGGCCCACGCGCCCTAGCTCTGCTGGAACTTAATGCGAACGGCAAGCGACGCCTGATTCCCATCTGCATTCTGATTGACGGGAAGTATTACGACGCGTCGGCTTACAAAGCGGATCCGGTTCCGATGGCTCTCGAAAACGGTACGGTTTATGAAGCAGAACGGACCGGGACCTCTCTCGGCCTCTTCACCGTGACCACCGCGATGCAGACCAAGGATTCCTGGTGGGGCAACGGGACATGGGAGGCCAACGGCACTGCGAAAGCAAAAAAGAAACCTGCTCCGATCAAAGCACTCGAAGAAGATGCCGATGCGCCTCCCGTTTTGCGGCGATCGAGCCCGGCTCCCAAGGCGCCGGAGGCGAGCGATACGGCGAAGGCCTCTCCTCCGCCAACGTCCCTTCCCGCCAGCCCCCCTGCTCCTGCGGCGACTCCCGCCCCGGAGGCACCGAGCACGGAGGACCATCCTGTACTAAAGCGTGGCAAGCAAGAGACCTTCGAACCGAAGGAAACTGAACCGATCAAGCCCGCCGGCAAGACAGGGGCTCCGGCAGCTTCCTCCAAGGCAAACGCGGTGCAGTTAATCCCTGCGATCTCCGACTCGCATGGACCGCAGCCACTCTCGTTCAAATACGAGATCACGCCGGAAGAAGAAGCAGCTTTTCGCAAGAAAATCCTGGCGATGGCCTCGGACGAAGTGCTTGCCCGGGAGAAAACGCTGGCGGCCGAAACCATTCCCGCCGAACAGCCGCACAAGCCTGTCCGCCGCTCGAGAAACGCCCCGAAACCACCCCAGCCTGCTTTTGACAATGTGGATGTTCACGCCTTTGACTTGACCAGCAGCAATGAACCGATCGTTGTGCTCACCGCCACCGCGCACATGCCGCAGACGGCAGCCGCCCCTGCGGATAACCGGGAATACTTCGTTACCCTGGTGGGAAGGCAAGACATCTACGGCGACCTGCACAAGGCCTTCGTCAACATTAGTGACACGCAGCATCTCGATATCCTGCCGCGGATGGACCTGATCGATGCCGTGGATGCTGACGGAGATGGCCGCGGCGAACTCTTGTTCCGGCAGACTTACGATGCGGGCAAAGCGTTCGTCGTCTATCGTGTGATCGGCGACAGCGTTTACCCGCTGTACCAGGGGACACCCACCGGTGGATAAGGCATAGAAAAATACTTGTGGCTGGCATCTGGCTTCAAACTCACAGGGAGGATCAGGCCTACGACAGGGCTTGCTAAATCGAGGGATGACGGTCGCACTGTCATGGTCAGCGCTCCGTCGGAACGCCGCTATCGCTTTCCCACCGGATTTGCCTGGGGGGCTTCCACCGCTGCCTACCAGGTGGAGGGCGCCTGGAATGAAGACGGCAAAGGGGAATCGGTCTGGGACCGCTTTTCACACACGCCGGGAATGATTGCCAACGGCGACCACGGCGACCGGGCGTGCGAGCACTACCACCGCTTTCGCGACGACATTGCCTTGATGCGGGCGATGAACCTGAACAGCTACCGCTTTTCGATTTCCTGGCCGCGGATTCAGCCGCACGGTCTTGGGAAACCGAATTCCAAAGGGCTCGACTTTTATTCCCGCCTGACCGACGCGCTTCTGGAAGCCGGCATCCGCCCCCTGGTCACGCTCTATCACTGGGATCTTCCCCAGGCGCTTGAGGACGCCGGGGGCTGGCCCAAGCGAGAGACCGCGGGGCGATTCGCTGACTATTGCGAGATTGTTACGAAAGCTCTGGGCGATCGCGTCTCGTATTGGCTGCTCTTCAACGAACCGGCGGCATTTACCAGCATGGGATATCTGCGCGGGATTCATGCGCCCGGAAAAAAGAGCGTTCGGGGCTTTCTACGCGCTGCCCACACGGTGAATCTGGCCCAGGCTGCGGGATTCCGGGCGGTAAAGGCAACGTGGCCGCGGGCATCCGTCGGCTCGGCTTTCAGCATGTCCCCCTGCGAACCGGCTACTTTGTCGGAAGCGGATGGTTTAGCGGCTGAGCGTGCTCACCGCATCATTAACTGCTGGTTTCTCGATCCCGCGCTGCGGGGAAAGTATCCGCACGCGTTTCCCTTCCTCCCCGAATTTCTCATCGGGATGAATTCAGACGATCTGGATCAAATGCGGACGCCGCTCGATTTCATCGGGGTGAACCTTTACTACCGCACCATGGCGGCGTCGGCAAAGTGGTCCAAACGCTTATCCGATCCCGGTTTTGCGTTGTTTCCGGTGAAGATGTTCCCAGCAAGTGAGGGTCCGGCTACGGACATCGGATGGGAAGTCTGGCCGCGCGCCATCTACGACCTGCTGATGCGCATCACGCGCGAGTACAACCGTCCGGTCATCGAGATTACCGAGAGCGGTTGTTCCTACAACGACGGCCCTGATCACGATGGCACGGTTCATGACACCCGCCGTCTCGCGTATCACCAGGCCTATCTCACTCACCTTGCCAGGGCGATTCAGGATGGCGCCGACGTCCGCGGTTATCACGCCTGGACGCTGATGGATAATTTTGAGTGGGCTGAGGGCTACGGGCAGCGCTTCGGACTGGTCTACGTCGATTTCCTTACACAGAAACGGACGATCAAGCAGTCGGGGAGGTGGTATGCCGAAGTGGCTGCGGCCAATGCCCTGGCTATTTCTGAGTCATGACCAGCTGACCGTTTTCCACCTTGATGCCGCCCACGTTGTCAGGCAGCTTCAACCGGTCGCGCTGCTCCAACAATTTCTTCTGCAGCGCGTCGTTGACCAGCGAAACCGGAACATTGAGGTCTCCGACTTTGAACTCTGTGGGATCGAACGTGGCATAGCCGTCCTTTGATCCCAGATGTCCAGCGAGAGTTACCCAGACATCCTTTCCACCGATCTGGGTCAGGAACTGGCCCTGCGCCACATCACCGTCGAAGTTTACCTGATAGTCCTTCACGTCGGGCGCTCCCGCGGCCACGAAGGAATTGGCTGAGTCGAGTGAAGCAGTGCCGCTGGCGGGCTCAGCCGAGGTTGGTCCACTCTCGAGCGCAGGAAGCGCCCCGGCGGCTTGCGCGATGGCGGCGCTTACCTCATCGGCGCTCACGTGTACCTCGGCAGGTGGTTGACCGGGGTCCTTTGGCTGATCGAGTTGCTGTAGCTTTTGCTGGAAAGACTGTGCCTTTTGCGCGGCGGCGGCTGCGGGCATGGGTTGAGCGACGGGGGTGGGTCTCTTCATCACCAGCAGCAGCGCCAGCCCCGAAGTCAACAAAGTGGCAATGCTGATGATGCGATCAATTTTCAAATTGCCGAGTTTCATGCCAAACCTCCGCTCGAACCGCCCCCGATTCATGCTACCCGGGAAGGCGCGCGAAGTTGAGATCACCGAAGATACTGGCCACAGGATGGTTACTACCGGTTACCAGCGGGGATGCTTTTCTCTCGCACTTGCTCGGAAGTCAGTCCGTATAAAGGAGGTGTGGGAACCCCCAGGATGGCGAGATAGATGTAAATCTGCCCGCGATGGTGGATTTCGTGCTCCACCATCGAGCGCAGCCACTTCCACACCGTGATTTGCGAGCCGTCAGGGGTTATGCATTTGCGATTCAGGGCGTCGCCGCTGAGGCTGGAGATGATCTCGACTGTCTCGCCATGCATGCGCTCCATGAACATGATGACGTTCTCGTAGCCGTCGGCTAGATCTTTGCTGCACCCCCGGGTAGCAGCTTGGGCGCCCGGCAACCGTTTCGGCGAACATGTAGCGTTCGATTGCCGCTATGTGGCGCAGCAGATCTCCGAGCGTGAACTTGCCTTCACGATAGGCCCACTCGAGCTTGTCAGGAGGAATCACGCGCGCTACCCGCATGGTCCGTTGATGAACCTTGTCGAGATAGTCGAGAAAAATTTCCGGGCTGCGGATCTCCATGGTTCAGGGCTCCAGTTTCCTGACCAGCAGTTCATTCACGATTTGGGGGCTGGCCTGGCCCTTGGAAGCCTTCATGACCTGTCCTACAAAAAATCCCAGGACGGTCTTCTTGCCTGCCCGGTACTGCTCGACTTGCTTCGGATTCGCTGCAATGAGTTCTTCAATGATTCTCTCAAGCGCGGAAGTGTCGGTTGACTGCTGTGGGCGTCCCTCTTGCTCGTAAACGACAGGAAAATCCTTGCCGCGCTTGAAACTGAGGTCGTAAAGGTCTTTAAGCATCTTGCCGGAGATGACGCCGCTCTCGACCAGGTCGGCCGACATAGCGACGCCCTTCATCGAGACCGGAGACCGCTCAATCTCAAGGCCGCCTGCCTTCAATCGGCCTGCGAGTTCGCTCTGCACCAGGTTGGCAACGCGCTTGGGATTTTTGGCGGCCTGCGCGGCCTCCTCAAATTGATCCGCCAGGGACTTGCTGCCGGTCAAAACCGCAGCGTCTTTTTCCGTGATGCCATATTCGCTCACCATGCGCTTGCGGCGGGCTTCGGGAAGTTCTGGAAGATTCAGGCGAATTTCGCTTTGCCATTTCTCGTCGACCAGCACTGGCATCAGGTCGGGCTCGGGAAAATAGCGATAGTCGTGCGCCTGCTCTTTCGAGCGCATGCTGTAGGTCCTGCCTTCGTTCGCGTTGTAAAGACGCGTCTCCTGATGGATGGTTCCGCCGGCTTCGAGCACGCCGATCTGGCGGTCGATCTCGTACTCCAGGGCCTCGCGGATGAAGCGGAACGAATTCACGTTCTTGATCTCGGCTTTCGTGCCGAATTCTCGTTGCCCTCGCGGACGCACGCTAACGTTGGCGTCGGCGCGCAGCGAGCCCTCTTCCATGTTGCAGTCGCTCACTCCGGTGTAAAGGATGATCTCCTTCAGCCGGGTCAGGTATTCGTAAGCCTCGTCAGGGGACGAGATATCGGGTTCGCTGACAATTTCAATCAGCGGGACCCCGGTGCGATTCAAATCGATGGCGGTTGTGTCGGCGGCCCCCGGAAAACCATCGTGCAGGCTCTTCCCCGCGTCCTCTTCGAGGTGCAGGCGGGTGATCCCGATTTTCTTTTTTCCTTCAGCGCTGGGCACTTCGATAGCTCCGAATTCCGCCACTGGCTTGTCGTACTGCGAGATCTGGTATCCCTTCGGCAAGTCGGGATAAAAGTAGTTCTTTCGCGCGAAGATCGACGTTGCATTTACGCGACAACCCAGAGCCATCGCTGCCAGCGCTGCGAACTCTACCGCTTTCCGGTTCAGCACCGGCAGAGCGCCCGGCAGGCCAAGGCAGACCGGGCAAACGTTGGTGTTTGGAGGATCGCCGAAGCGGGTGGAACAGGAGCAAAAGATCTTGCTGGCGGTCAGCAGTTGGACGTGAACCTCGAGGCCAATCACCGGTTCGTACTTGGCGCGAACCTCGGGGGAAACTGCGGACGTGGTCGCCATCTCGGCGATTATAAAGCTTCACCGCACGGGGCGCTTTGGCAACGGCAGTTGGTTTTCTTGCGGTCCCTCCGTCCCGCTGCTCACTTCTGCAGATATTTATCCATGGGAATTTCGAAGTAGAGCAGTTCATTGCCTTTGGCATCGCGAACTCCGGTCAGGAACAGTCGCGAGCCCGGTAACGGATCTGAGATTCCGCTTACATCGAAAAACATGAAGCCCGCCTGCGAGGCATGCGGTTCCACTGCCTTCGCGGTGAACTGGGAATTTGTGATCTCTTCCTGAGTTTGCTTACTGACCCCGCCTTTTACCTTCTTGGTCGGAAAGGGCAGTGGGTATGTCCGGCCCGCATTGGTCGTGGGGTGCGAGAGACGGCGGTAGATATCATCGGTCGAGGAGGGGGCCAACTTGGCGCGGCTCCCGGTTACGAACTGGGCTTGCATGTTTCCGAGCGAGACCGGCTGATCGCCGTCGTTGGTAATGACGACGAAGATGGGAAGAAAGCCCTCCTCGGCATAATGGGCGGTAAAGATGCTGGCTTTCTCCACGGTGTCGTAAGGGTCGGCTGCGGCAGTTACGTTCTCCGTAGGGTGCTCATCGTGCGCAGGATACGTCTTAGCGGGCTTGGCCGAGGGCATTACGAATTGCTTGGCCGCCTGGCAAACGATCGCCAAGGCAACGACGCCAAACAGAACGGTGGCCGGACGTATACGGAGGAAACCTGAAAATGACATGATTTCGAATTATAGGATGCCTGGGGGTGCCTCGATAGCTGCTCGCCCGGTGAGCGGGTAGAATGTCCGTTTCCATGTACTGGATTTACAGCGCGCTGCTGGGCATCTCCCTGCTTGTCAGCCTGCCCTATTGGTTGTGGCAGCGGATCCGCCATGGCAAGTACCGCGTCGGGCTCGGGCAGCGGCTGGGGGGGGTCCCCGAGCACTTGAAAGGCGGCTCGCCCACGATCTGGCTGCATGCCGTCTCGCTGGGCGAGGTTCTGGCGGTTACGCCGCTGGTGGAGGGGTTGAAGCAGCGCTTCCCCGCTTTTCGCGTAGCGGTTTCAACTACAACCGATACCGGTCAAGAACTCGCTCGGGCCAGGTTCGGTGAAAGCAACACGTTTTACTTCCCCTTGGATTTTGTGTCTACCATTCGCCCTTATCTGGACGTCCTAAAACCGAAGCTGGTGATTGTTGCAGAGACAGAGTTCTGGCCTAATTTTCTCCATTGGACCCGTCGAAGCGGAGCGCGCATCGCCATTGTGAATGCACGCATATCCGACAAGTCCTGGCCCGGATACCGCCGCTTCCGAGGCTTGCTCAAGCGTGTGCTGCAAGAAGTGGATTTATTTCTTACGCAGACTGAAGAAGACCGGCGTCGCCTGATTGATATTGGCGCGCCCGCCGAACGAGTCGCCGTCAGCGGAAACCTCAAGTTCGATAGTCCACCTCCCTCGCCTACAGCCATTGTCGCCAGCTTGGGTGCCGCGTTTGCGAAATCGGGTTCGACGCCAGTTCTGGTCTGCGGCAGCACGGTGGAAGGTGAGGAACCGCTGGTGCTGCAGGCGTTCGTGAATATTTTGGCGAGTTATCCAAGGGCGGTGATGGTCCTTGCCCCGCGGCATCCGGAACGCTTTGCTGAAGTCGCCGCCCTGCTCAACGATTTGGGACTACAGTTCTGGAAGCGCTCCCTGTGGAGCGGCGAGCCCATTGCAGGAGGAGTGCTTTTGCTTGACACCATCGGCGAACTCTCGTCGTTATATGGCTTAGCCGATGTGGCCTTCGTGGGCGGAAGCCTCGTCCCAAAAGGGGGACACAACATTATCGAGCCTGCCCAACATGGCGTTCCCATCGTCGTGGGCAATCACACGGAAAACTTCCGCGATATCGTGGGACTCTTTCAGAGCCGTGATGCAGTGCGCGTGGTGGGCCCGGCGGAGTTTCCTTTGGTGCTCATGGAACTGATCTCGAACCCCGCCGAGCGTGCCGCCCTGGGCAAACGAGCTGCGGAAACGCTGCAGTCGCAGACCGGTGCAACCGAGCGTACATTGGCGGCCCTGCAAGCCTTGATGAACCGATGAATCCACTGGCCTCTCTCTTCGGACTCGGCGTTCGCGTGCGCAATGCGCTCTACGACCGCTCAGTCCTGCCTGGGCAAAGGCTTCAGGGGCCGGTCGTGAGCATCGGGAATCTTTCAGTCGGGGGCTCGGGGAAGACGCCTTTTGTCATTCTGTTGGGGGGGCTGCTCAAATCGCGCGGCCTGAAGTTCGATATTCTCTCCCGCGGATATGGCCGCCAGACGAAAGGCGTCCTGCTCGTCAATCCCGCCGGTGCGGCCAGGGATTTCGGCGATGAACCGCTGCTCATGGCGCGGAAGCTGGAAGTCCCGGTGGTCGTGAGCGAAGACCGCCATCAGGCGGGAGTGTTCGCAGAACAGAAGTTCGGCCCTCATTGGCATCTGCTCGATGACGGTTTTCAGCACCGCGCTCTGGCCCGCGATTTCGACATCGTCCTGGTTACGCCCGACGACGCTCGCGACCGCCTTCTTCCCGCCGGACGCCTACGCGAGCCGTTGCGTTCCCTCCGGCGAGCTGACGCTGTGGTTCTAACCAGCGGAGCCTCGCCGGATGCGTTCCCCCTAACTGGAAAGCTGGTTTGGCGCGTGCGCCGCGGCATCCTGCCGAAAAATGTTCCCTCCGAGCCCATTGTCTTTTGCGGGATCGCCCGGCCGCAGAATTTCGTCCTGCAGCTTCGGACCGCCGGCGTCGAACCCATAGCCGAAGCCTTTTTTCGCGATCATCACGCTTACACCGAATCCGACGTTCGCGACCTGCTCCAATTGCGGGCGAAAAGCGGCGCCGGCGGCTTTGTTACCACCGAAAAAGACGCCGTCAATCTCGGTGAGAAGCTGAAGGCCCTGGCGCCGGTGGCGGTTGTTCCGGTGAAAATGGACCTGGCCGACGCGGCTAACGCTGTGGATACCATGCTGCGCATGGTTGAGGAACGCAGGCGCAAGGCATGAGAAAATTCATCCAGCCTTCAAT
>Ga0335085_10004688_pt1 | contig 22466 bp, 16 predicted proteins | sample Lox_Sample_45_FD_206712 | JGI IMG/M metagenome (GOLD analysis project Ga0335085, IMG submission 206712) | Soil microbial communities from Loxahatchee National Wildlife Refuge, Florida, United States - Lox_Sample_4.5 | ecosystem: Environmental > Terrestrial > Soil > Wetlands | place: USA...
GGAGTCGGTGATGTGCGTGCCGGTCAGCAGGGTGATCGTGGTGGCGAAGACCCAGGTGCCCAGGCGGCGCACCGGGTCCTTGGTCTCCTGGCTGCCCAGCTTGCGTGAGCCGGTGACGAAGTCGGCGTCGCCCGCTACCACCGGGGCCAGCACCCGCTCCATCTCGGCCGGGTTGTACTGGCCGTCCGCGTCGGTGGTCACGATGTACTGGGCGCCACCCTCACGGGCCAGCCGGTAGCCGAGCCGCAGCGCGGCCCCCTGGCCGCGGTTGACCTGCACGTCCGCGACCAGCGCGCCATGCTCGCGGCCCTCGGCCACGGTCTCGTCCCGCGAGCCGTCCGACACCACCACGGCGGCGGTGCTCAGGCCGCAGATGGCCGCGGGGAGCGCGTCCACCACCGAGCCGAGCACACCCTGCTCGTTGTAGGCGGCGATGACGATGGCCACCGGGGGCAGATGCTCCGCGCGATCGCCATATTCGGCCAGGAAAGCCTTGGCCGCAGCATCGTCGGTGGCTTCGTCCGCTGCCCACTGGGAACGCTCCACAGCGCCCATCAACTCTCCATTCGCAACTCACGCCGTTCAGTTGCCCCCCGGTTGTACCGGGTTGCACCGGATTCCGCCACCTGACCGGCTGAGAATTACCTGACGGCAGGGCCGGGTGATTCAGATTGTGCCCAGGACCGTGCCAGTGACTGCCCGCTATTCGCGGGTTCGCGTGGACAGTGTAGCGGGGGTGGGCTGTGTTGGTTCCGATGACGAAGCGTCTGAGCCCCTGGTTGTGCCATCCTGGCTGGATGGCGGAGGGTCTGGCAGCGGAAGATGAGTCGTACCGGATCCTGCGATCCCGGATTGACCTGAGCCGTCTTCCACCGCTGTGCCGCACCGTGACCGAGCACGTCATCGCGGCCAGCGCCGACTTCGACTACGCCACTGACCTGCTCTGCGACGAGCAGGTGCTGGCCGCCGCCACCGCGGAACTGGCCGCCGGGGCGGCCGTGGTCACGGACAGCGCCATGGTCGCCGCCGGGATCAGCGGGTATCCGGTGATCTGCAAGAGCGAGGACGCGCTCACCGCGCGGCTGGCCCGGACCGCCGGGATCAGCCTGCCCGCGGCCGCGGTGCGGCTGGCGTTCGGCCAGGCCGGCCCGGGTGCGATCTGGGTGGTGGGCTCCGAGCCCGCCGCGCTGGGCGAGATCATGGCCAGGAACGTCCAGCCGTCGCTGATCATCGGCCTGCCCGCCGGGCTGGCCGGGGCCGCGGAAGCCAAGGACGCGGTGCGCGCCAGCGGCCTGCCGGCGCTGACCAACGTGTCGGAGAAGGGCGGTGCGGCCGTGGCGGCCGCGGCGTTCTGCGCGCTGGCCACCGCGGCGCTGGCCAGCGGCGAGCTGGATGCCACTACGCTCAATAGCCGATGATCCGGCCGCAGCTAGGCTGACCTGCTGAACTGCTCGACCCGGGCGCACCCCCGCCCGGTTCGCGGCTGAACCGTTACCCGACCGTTGCTCAACCCCTTACCCGGTCCGGGGCTCGATCCCATGCTGAATGTTGCTGACCTCGCTGGGTGCGCCCAGCCGTAGCCGAAGGAGGGCGGACCGCCATGGTCGCCGACGCGGCTGCGCCCTACCTGCTCGCACTCCGGCTAACCGGACGCCGGGTGCTGGTCGTCGGCGGTGGCTCGGTGGCCGCCCGGCGGGTGCCTGGGCTGCTCGACGCGGCCGCGGACGTGGTGCTCATCTCGCCTGAGGTAACCCCCTCGCTGCATGACCTGGTCCTGGCCGGCCGGATCAGCTGGCAGTCCCGGCGGTACGCGCCCGGCGACTGCGCCGCCGCCTGGCTGGTCTGCGCCTGCACCGACGACCCGGGGGTGAACGCGGCGGTCGCCGCGGAGGCCGAGGCGGCCGGGATCTGGTCCGTCCGGGCCGACGACGCGGCCGCCAGCGCGGCCTGGACCCCGGCCTCCGGGCACGCGGGGGACCTGCGCTTCGGTGTGGTCAGCGGCGACCCGCAGCGCAGCGCCGGGATCCGCGACGCCGTGCTGGCCGGCCTGCAGGACGGAACGCTGCGCACCAGGCGCCGCCGCCGGCTGCGGGTCGGCCGGGTCGCCCTGGTCGGTGGCGGGCCCGGTGACCCAGGCCTGATCACCGTGCGGGGACGGCAGTTGCTGGCCGAGGCGGATGTGGTGGTGGCCGACCACCTCGCCCCCCGCGCGCTGCTCGACGAACTGGGCCCCGGCGTGGAACTGGTCGACGCGGGCAAGATCCCGCGGGGCCGGGCGATGACCCAGGAGGACATCAACGCGCTGCTGGTGGAGCGGGCGCGGCAGGGCCTGGCCGTGGTCCGGCTCAAGGGTGGCGACCCGTTCGTCTTCGGCCGGGGCGGCGAGGAGGTGCTGGCCTGCCTGGCGGAAGGCATCCCGGTCACCGTGGTGCCCGGGGTGACCAGCGCGGTGGGGGTGCCCGCCGTGGCCGGCATCCCGGTCACCCACCGTGGCGTTACCCAGGAATTCCGCGTGATTTCCGCGCATCTTCCGCCGGGTGACCCGCGTTCCACGGTGGACTGGGCTGAGCTGGCCATATCCCAGGCCACGCTGGTGCTGCTGATGGGCCTGGAGTACCTGGGCCAGGTAGCCGAGACGCTTATCCGGGCCGGCGCGGATTCCCAGACCCCAGTTTCGGTCATTGCGGACGGTACCCTGCCCACGCAGCACATAATTACCACAGGGCTTAGCGCCGTAGCCGCAGCGGTCAGTGCGGCCGGCCTGCGCCCGCCAGCAATTGTTGTGATAGGTGAAGTAGTGCAGGTCGGGGCAGAGATCGCTGAACTGTCCCGGGATGTGCTTAGCAACGACCGGAGTGTAGCTGTGCCCACGTCACCGGGGGGATCTGCCGGAACGAAACCGACGCGGGAAGGGCAGTGACGGAGAACCATGACGGAACGGCCGGGCCTCGCCGCCACCGGCGCACGTGCTGCCGGGGCAGATGCGGCCGTCTCAGCTGACCCCGCACCCCCGGGGCCGCAGTCGCAGGTCAGCCAGCCGGGGCAGCCGCCCGCCGGCCAGCCGCCCGCCAGCCGGCCGGGGGAGCCGGCGGCCGGCCCGCAGGCGCCGCCAGGTACCGGGCCACCGCCCCGGGCCGCGGACTCCGGGCGGCACCGCCGCGTGGATGCCCGCCTGCTCGAGGCGGCCCTGCTCGAACTGCGCCGCCGCATCGTCGACGTCAGCCTGGTCTTCGAGACGGCCGGTGCGGAGGGCGCACGGGCCGAGCGGGTCAAACTGCTCAGCCAGATCGACGACTACCTGCTGCCCCGGGTGCGGCAGTCCGGCGCGCCGCTGCTGGTAGCCCTGGTCGGCTCCACCGGCGCGGGTAAGTCGACGCTGGTCAACAGCATCGTCGGGGCTCAGGTCAGCAACACCGGCATCCGCCGCCCGACGACCAACAGCCCGGTGCTCGCCTCGCACCCGGACGACGTGGACTGGTTCGCGGAGAACGTGTTCCTGCCCACGGTGCCCCGGGTCCGCCAGGAAGGGCTGGCCCGGTCCGGCCGGGATGGGCTGCTGGTGCTGGCGGCCAACGAGGGCATGCCCAAGGGCGTCGCCCTGCTGGACACCCCGGACATCGACTCGGTGGTGCAGGCGCACCGTGAGTTCGCCCACCAGTTCCTGGACGCGTCGGACCTGTGGCTGTTCATGACCACATCGAGCCGGTACGCCGATGCGGCCGTGTGGGAACTGCTGGAGTACGCCAAGGAGCGCGGCGCCGCGCTGGGCATCGTGCTGTCCCGGGTGCCGCCGTCCAGCAGCGCCGAGCTGACCAAGCACTTCGGGGACATGCTGGAGGCCAACGGGCTGGCCGACAACCAGCGTTTCGTGATCAACGAGACGGTCATCACGGACGCCCGGCTGCCCGTCGAGGTGTCGGCCCCGGTGCGTGAGTGGCTGGAGGAGATGGCGGTCAAAGCCGACCGCCGGGTGGCCATCCTGACCCAGACCATGGCCGGCGCGCTGGACACGTTCCGCAGCCGGGTGCCCGCCCTGGCCGCCGAGGTGGAAGCTCAGCTCGCCATCAGGGCCGAGCTGAAGGCCACGGTGGAAGGCGCGTATGCGGCCGGGCTGGCCGAAGCCGACCAGGCGCTGTCCAACGGTTCGCTGCTTCGTGGCGAGGCGCTGGCCCGCTGGCAGGACTTCGCCGGCACCGGCGAACTCCTGCGCGGCCTGCAGGCGCCCCGGGGGCGGCAGCCCGGGCGCCAGCGCAAGCGCGGCGCGCAGGCCCGCGCCCGCGCACTGAAGAGCGCGCTACGCACCGGCATCGAGTCTCTGATCATCTCGGTGGCCAGCCAGGCCGCGGAGGAATCGGTCCGGCGCTGGCGCAACGACCCGGCCGGCGTGGCCCTGCTGGACCGGGTCGCCGCCGCCGAGAACGACGACACCTGGACCGGGTCGCAGTTCGCCGCCGACGCCGGGCTGGTGCTCGGCCTGACCAGCGAGCCCGCGCTGGCCGACGACGCGCCGGACGCCGCGGACGGCCAGCTCCGCCAGGCGGCGCTGTCCCTGTCCCGCTGCTCACCCGACCTGCCCACCCGGGCCGCCCGCGCGGTCAGCGGCTGGCAGGATCACATGATGCGGCTGGTCCAGGCGGAGAGCGTGACCAAGCGGTCGATCGCCCGGGTGATGTCCTTCGACGACGACTCGCTGTCCACCGTGCTGGCCGTGGCCATGCTCGGCCAGCGGGAGGGCGAGGGTACCGCCGAGGGCACCGGGGCCGTCCCGCAGCTGCTGCTGACGTCGCTGTTCGGCGCCGGCCCGGTGCGCGACATCCGCACCCGGGCCCGGGCCGACCTGCGGGACCGGATGCGCAGGCTGTTCGATGAGGAGCTGCTGCGGTTCGTGCAGGTGGCTGACTCGGCTGGCGACCTGGACGCAGCCGTCCCGGTCCGGCTGTACCAGGCAACCTATTCACTAGAGATGGCGCGATGAGTATTGGCGAATACCGGTCGGCCTGGCTGGCTAGTCCCGGGCTGGCCACCGCCGGGCCGGGCGCCGCCGTGGCGGCCACCCCGCAGCCAGGCGAGGCGGCCCCGGCTGACCTGTCCACCCGGCTGACCGCGCTGGCGCGGGTGATCCAGATCGGGTCGGCCCGCAGCGGCCCGGACGGCTTCAGCCCGGCCCTGCTGGCCGACGCGGAGCTGCTGGTGGGCCGGGCCGGGGAGCGCCTGCGGATGTCCGCCAACCACACCGTGGCCGTGCTGGCCGGCGGCACCGGGAGCGGCAAATCTTCGCTGTTCAACCGGCTGGCCGGGGCGGACTTCTCGGCCGTCGGCGTGATCCGGCCGTTCACCAAGGACCCGCATGCCTGCGTATGGGGCATGGACGGCGCCGCTCAGCTCCTGGAATGGCTGCGCATCCCGTCGCGGAACCGCTACGCCCGGTCCAGCGCGCTCGGCGAGGGTGAGGCGTCGCTGCGCGGCCTGATCCTCATCGACCTGCCGGACCATGACTCGGTGGCGGCGGCCGCGTCGGATGAGACGAACCGCCTGGTCGGCGTGGCCGACCTGATGGTCTGGGTGCTCGATCCGCAGAAGTACGCGGACGCCGCCGTGCACAGCCGCTACCTCACCCCGCTGGCCGGCCACTCGTCGGTCATCGCGGTGGTGCTCAACCAGTCGGACCTGCTCACCCCCGACCAGGTGGCGGACTGCCAGGCCGACCTGGTCCGGCTGCTCGACTCCGAGGGCCTGCACGAGGCCCAGGTCCTGGTGACCTCGGCACGGACCGGGGCCGGCGTGGAGGAGCTGCGCAAGCTGCTGGCCCGCACGGTGGCCGAGCGGCAGGCGGCCAGCAACCGGATCGCGGCCGACCTGGAGGTCATGGCCGTGCGGTTCCTGCCGTACGCCGGTGATGGCCGTGGCAGCGGCGAGGACGATGATTTCTCCGAGGTGCCGCCGAACAGCGTGGCCACGCTGGCCGAGGCGTTCGGCCGGGCGGCCGGGACGGCTGGCGTCGGCCAGGCCCTGCAGAGCGCCCGCGAGCTGCGGGCCATCGACTACGTGGGGTGGCCGGTGTCCTGGCTGGTGGACCGGGTGCTGGGCCGCGACCCGGTGCGCAAGCTCCGGCTCGGCAACCTGTGGGAAGAACTGCGCGGCGTGTCCGCCGGGCCGGCCGGCGCGCAGCAGGCGGAGATCGACAACGCGCTGACCGTGCTCGGCGACCAGATCGGGCCCACCCTGCCGAAACCGTGGTCGCAGACGGTCCGCGCGGCGGCCCGGTCCCGGCGCGACGAGATCACCGGCGCGCTCGGCACGGTGATCGGCGACACGCTGCCCGCCGAGAACAGCGCGGAGCCGTGGTGGCGGATGGTGGCCGTGTGGCAGGGGCTGCTGCTCGGCTGTGTGGTGGCCGGCCTGGCCTGGGTGGTCGCCCTGGTGGTCATCGGCGTGTTCCACGCCACCCCGCACGCGGTGGCCATCTTCAGCGATGCCGCCCTGCTGCCCTGGGTGATCCTGCTGATCGCCGCCATTCTCACCCTGGGCTGGCTGACCGCCCAGGGCTGTATGAGCGTGGTCAACTCGGCTGCGGTACGCGAGCGCAGCCAGGTCGAGCAGCAGATGCATACGGCCATGGAACAGGTGGCTGAGCAGTACGTGCTGGTCCCGGTCAAGCAGGAGCTGTCCGAGTACAGCCGGTTCTGCACCGCCCTCCGCACCGCCCGCCAGTAACAACCCCCGCTGGCCGGTTCCCGCACCCAGGGGGCTGGTCTCCGCCCTTCCCGGCCGCTCTCCGCGCCGCCGCCCCGCGCTCGCCTCCGCTTCCCGGACACGCCAGCCCGTCACCCCGCAATCGTGATCATGACTTAAGGGCTAAAAGAGCCCAACGCCGCTGATTTAGGACGATCCGCCTCCCGCGCACCCCCTGTGCGCGGGCACGGGCCGGCGGGGCCCTGGCTGGTGATGCCGGAGGTGCTGGTGTGACCAGTCAAGGGCCGGATGAGATGTTGATGTTGACATAGGTGCTGCTATAGCGACATCTAGGTCAACATCAACAACGGAGTGATCACCTCCGACCCCTCAATAAGTCGGCGGCGTTGGAATCTAGTAGCACCAAACTCATGATCACGGACTTGGTCCTGGGCGCATTTACCACGGGTGTCTCTGGTGTCACAGGTGACCCCGGGCGCGTGGGGAGTGTGGCCGGGGCGTCCGCTGGGGGCGTAACGCGGAAGAGGGGCCGGCTGGCCGGCGTTTGCTTTTTCATCGACTGGTGTAATCATGTAATTGGTGAATGAGCGATGAGGCAGACAGCATGACCGATCCTCAGCCGCTCGACGCCTACTCGCAGATCGTGGCGGGGGTGGCGGCCGAGCTCACCGGCAAGGTGGCCAGTCTCCGGGTGCCCAGAACGGGCCGGCAGGGCGAAAGCCACGGCTCGGGCGTGGTGTTCACCGGGGACGGGTTCCTGCTGACCAACGCGCACGTGGTGGGCAGCGCGAGCGCGGGCACTGCCGCCTTCTCCGACGGTTCCACCAGCCCGTTCCGCGTGGTCGGCGCGGACCCGCTGTCCGACCTGGCCGTGCTGCGCACCGCCGGGCAGACTCCCTCGCCCGCCGAGCTGGGCGAGGCGGACGGCCTCGTCGTCGGCCAGCTGGTGGTGGCCGTGGGCAACCCACTCGGCCTGGCCGGCTCGGTGACCGCGGGCGTGGTCAGCGCGCTGGGCCGGTCGCTGCCGACCCGCAGTGGCACCGCGGCCCGTCTGGTCGAGGACGTGATCCAGACCGACGCGGCGCTCAACCCGGGGAACTCCGGCGGCGCGCTGGCCGACAGCCATGCCCGGGTGGTCGGCATCAACACCGCGGTGGCCGGCCTGGGCGTGGGGCTGGCCGTCCCGGTCAACGCCACCACCCGCCGGATCATCTCGGCGCTGATGCGGCACGGCCGGGTCAGGCGGGCCTACCTGGGCCTGGTCAGCGCGCCCGCGCCGCTCCCCTCGGTGCTGGCCGAGCGGGTCGGCCGCGACAGCGGCCTGCGGGTGGTCGAGGTGGTGTCCGGCGGGCCGGCCGACCGGGCCGGGCTGCGCGCCGGGGACCTGCTGGTCAGTGCGGGCGGCAACCCGGTGAGCACGGCTCAGGACCTGCAGCGGCTGATGTTCGCCGAGGCGATCGGACGCCCGATGGCGATCACCGTGATGAGAAACGGGGCCCTGGTCGATGTGATCGCCGAGCCCTCCGAGCTGGTCGCAGCCTGAGGCCTCCGCGCCGGAGGCGCAAAGCAAGCACAGCATTCTCGCATCTGGTACCGCCAATTCCGGCCCTGGTTATCCACAGGGCGGCCGGATGAGTGCCCGCATCCACAGGACCGCGATTGGTCTGGGGCGGCCCGGCTGCGCCGGTGATCGTGGACTCACCGGCGGCATGGGGCCGCTGGCCGGCGCCCCCGGCTGGGGCCGCCGGGACAGCCCAGGATGACGGGATGGTGCGTGATGAACGAGGCGCAGGTGGTCCTGGCGGGTTATGTGGCCCGCGAACCGAAGTACCGCAAGACGCACAACGGCTATTCGTACACATCGCTCCGGGTCGGCTATACCCCGCGCCGGATGGACCGGGACAGCGGCGAGTGGTCCGATGCCGGCACGTCGTTCGTGACCGTGTTCTGCTGGCGGGGGCTGGCCGAGAACGTCGCGATGTGCGTGCGCAAGGGCGACCCGGTGCTGCTCAAGGGGAAGCTGCAGGTGCGGCCGTACACCGACAAGGACGGCGGCAAGCGGGTGGCGGTGGAGGTCGAGGCCAGCTCGATCGGGCACGACCTGAACCGGGGAGTGGCGATGTTCCAGCGGGCTCAGCGGCCGACGGGGGAGACGGCGCTGGAGCGGGCGGCCAGCGTGGCCCCAGCGGGCGAGCCGGGCAGCAGCGAACCGCCCAGGCCGGAAGCGCGGCCCGGGGAGGCGGAGCCCGGGGAGGCGGCGGCCGGTGACGGCATCGACGGCATGCCGCCGGACGGGATGTTCGCCGAGGACGCCGTGGCCGCGCTGGCCGGCGCGGAGGGGCCCGATGGCCCGGACGGCCCGGACGGCGACGCCGTGATGCCGCCGGCCGCGGACCCGGACGAGCCCGGCCCAGGTGGGGAGGTCGTTGCGGCGGCATCGCCATTCTGATCGGGATCCGCGGAAAGCGCCGCCCGGCGGGCCCCATGCCTCTACGCTGTTACCCAGCGTTATAGCTCGGCCGCTTCTCGAATACGGAATGTGACCGGGGCGGGGGCACCAGGGGCCCGCCTGCGGCGGTCATGGACAGGTGGCATGTCGGCAGTCCAAGGCACGATGCACGCTGATCCCGGCTACCCGCCGGGCTCCCCTACCGAAGCACCGTGGTCCTGGGAACGCCTTCCCGGACGGCCGCGGCTCGCCGCTTACCTGCTGGCGGTGATCGCCACTGAAGTGGCGCTGGCCAGCTGGCAGATCGGCGGGACCCGGCTGCGGCCCAGCCAGCTGGTCCTGTTCGCCGCGTTGCTGGGCTGCGCCGCGGCCTGCGTCGAGGCGACCCGGCGCTGGGGCGTACCACAGCCCGGTCCCCGTGACCTGCTGACCGCGTGGTGGCTGCCGGCCGCGCTGCTCCTGCCGCCGGCCTGCGCGCTGGCCGGGCCCGCGCTGATCGGTGGCTTCGCGCACTGGCGGGCCAGGCAGGGACCGCTGTACTGGCGGGCGTTCACGGCGGCGTCGCTGGGCCTGGCCGGCGGGGCCAGTTCGGCCCTGTTCCAGCAGGTGCACGCGCACGGCCACTGGCCGCTGAACCCGGCGACGATGGCCGTGGCGGCCGGCTGCGCGGGGTTGTTCGTGCTGGTCAACGGCGTCCTGGTGGGCATCGCCGGGCGGGCCGCGCAGTCCGGCCCGGCTGGGCCGGGCGGTGCGCCCCGGCCCGGGCAGGCCGGGGCCCACCAGCCCGGGCTGGCGGCTGGCGCGCCCCGGCTGTGCTCCGGCTGGGACTCCGAGGGTGTGCTGATCGGCCTGGCCGGGCTGTGCGCCGGGCTGCTGGTCACCATCGCCTGCGCGCTGAACCCGGTCCTGCTCGCCGTGGCGCTGCCGCCGGTGATCCTGCTCCAGCGCAGCCTGCTGCACCAGCAACTGCGCGCGGCGGCCCGGACCGACGCCAAGACCGGCCTGCTCAACGCCGTGGCCTGGCAGCGGGAGGCGGACGGCTGGGTGCGCCGGGCCCGGCGGGCCGGGGTGCCGGCCGCCGTCCTGCTGGTGGACATCGACCATTTCAAGCGGGTCAACGACCGCTACGGCCACCTGGCCGGGGATGACCTGCTGGCCGCGACGGCCAGCACCCTGATCAGCCACGTGCGGGCCGGCGACGTGCTGGGCCGGTTCGGGGGCGAGGAGTTCGTCGCGCTGCTGCCCGGGGCCGGCCAGGAGCAGGCGTGCTGGATCGCGGAACGCCTGCGCGAGCGGGTGCGGGCCAGCGCGATCCCGTCGCTCGGCGCCGAGGCCACGGTCACCGTGTCGATCGGGGTGGCCGCCCTCGGCCGGGACGGGAACGAGCTGTTCGAGCTGCTGGCCGCGGCGGACGCCGCGCTATACCGGGCCAAGCAGTCCGGCCGGGACCGGGTGTGCACGCTGCCGTTGGGCGCATGCCCGTCCGACCCTCGGCACCGCTGCCCCTAACCTTGAACCATGCCTGAATTTATCTATCAAATGCATGCCGCCCGGCTGGTCAAGGGCGACAAGGTGCTCCTTGACGATGTGACGCTGGCGTTCTTCCCCGGAGCCAAGATCGGCGTGGTGGGGCCGAACGGCGCGGGCAAGTCCACGTTGCTGAAGATGATGGCTGGCCTGGAGCACCCGTCCAACGGCGACGCGCGGCTGTTCCCGGGCTTCACGGTGGGGCTGCTCAGCCAGGAGCCGCAGCTTGACGACAGCAAGAACGTGCTGGAAAACGTCCAGGAGGGGGTGGCCGGGACCAAGGGACTCCTGGACCGGTACAACGCGATCGCCGAGCAGATGGCGACCGACTACTCCGACGAGTTGCTCGAAGAGATGGGCCGCCTGCAGGAGGAACTCGACCGCCGCGAGGCCTGGGACCTGGACAGCCAGCTTGAGCAGGCGATGGACGCGCTGCGCTGCCCGCCCCCCGACGCGGATGTGACCACGCTGTCCGGCGGCGAGCGGCGGCGGGTGGCGTTGTGCAAGCTGCTGCTGTCCACGCCGGACCTGCTGCTGCTCGACGAGCCCACCAACCACCTGGACGCGGAGAGCGTGCAGTGGCTGGAGCAGCACCTGGAGAAGTACGCCGGGACCGTGGTGGCGGTCACCCACGACCGGTACTTCCTGGACAACGTGGCGCAGTGGATCCTCGAGCTGGACCGCGGCCACGCCTACCCCTACCAGGGCAACTACTCGACCTACCTGGAGACCAAGGCGGGCCGGATCAAGGTCGAGGGGGCCAAGGACGCGAAGCGGCGCAAGCGGCTGGAAGATGAGCTGGAGTGGGTCCGGTCCAGCCCGCGGGCCCGCCAGGCCAAGAGCCGGTCCCGGCTGGCGCGCTACGAGGAGATGGCCACCGAGGCGGACAAGTACCGCAAGCTGGATTTCGAGGAGATCCAGATCCCGCCGGGCCCGCGGCTGGGCAGCCAGGTCGTGGAGGTGACCGACCTGGCCAAGGGCTTCGGCGACCGGCAGCTCATCGAGGGGCTGAGCTTCTCGCTGCCGCGCAACGGCCTGGTCGGCGTGATCGGCCCGAACGGCGTGGGCAAGACCACCCTGTTCAAGATGCTGGTCGGCGACGAGAAGCCGGACTCGGGCAGCATCCGGGTCGGCGACACGGTCAAGATCTCCTACGTGGACCAGCTGCGGTCCGGGATCGAACCGGACAAGACGGTCTGGGAGGCCATTTCCGGCGGCGACGCCACCATCCGGGTGGGCAACGTGGAGATCCCCAGCCGGGCCTACGTCGCGGCGTTCGGGTTCAAGGGCCCCGACCAGCAGAAGCCGGCCGGGCTGATGTCCGGTGGCGAGCGGGGCCGGATGAACCTGGCCCTCACCCTGCGCCAGGGCGGCAACCTGCTGCTGCTCGACGAGCCCGCCAACGACCTGGATGTGGAGACGCTCGCTTCGCTGGAGCGGGCGCTGCTCGACTTCCCGGGCTGCGCCGTGATCACCAGCCACGACCGGTGGTTCCTGGACCGGATCGCCACGCACATCCTGGCCTGGGAGGGCGGCCCGGACTGGTTCTGGTTCGAGGGCAACTTCGAGGCCTACGAGAAGAACAAGATCGAGCGGCTGGGCCCGGACGCGGCCCGCCCGCACCGCGTCACCTACCGCAAGCTCACCAGAGGCTGAACGGCCAGTACCCGCGGCTCGCCCCGCCTGGGTCCCAGACTCAGGTGGGGCTGAGCCCCAGGTCTGGGCGTCTCGGCTCAGTGGGTGCGTTGACCAGGCTGTGCGCCGCCATGACCAGGTAATCCCACAGCTGGGCGTCCAGCTCGGGGGCCAGGCCGATCTCGTCCAGCGCGGCCCGCATGTGCCGCAGCCAGGCGTCCCGCTCGGCCTCGCCGATGACGAAGTGCCGGTGCCGCATCCGCAGCCGCGGGTGGCCGCGCAGTTCGTTGTAGGTGGCCGGGCCGCCCCAGTACTGCATCAGGAACAGCCGCAGGTGCTCCTCGGCGGGCCCGAGATCCTTGCTCGGGTAGACCGCGCGCAGTTCCGGGTCGGTGGCCACACCCTGGTAGAAGAGGTGGGTCAGGCGGCGGAACGTCTCCTCGCCGCCGACCGCCTCGTAGAAGCTGATCTCTTTGGTGTCGTCCATCGCAGGCTCCAGGCTAGTGGCTCGCCCGGCTAACTCTGGTCTTCGGTGAGGTCGTCGGGGTCGGCCTGGCTGGCGGTGGCGTGGGCGTCACCGGCCGCCGCGTGCGCTTGCGCCTCGGCCTTGGCGGCGGTGCCGGCGCTGATCGCGGAGGCCATCGGCTCGCCGGGCACGGCCACGTCATCCAGCGCGATCTTCAGCCGCTCGCGCAGCTCGCGGGCCACCTCCCACTGGCGCAGCGGCAGCGTCCGGGCCACCAGCCGCATCACGATGGCGTCGCTGGTCACCGACTCGACCCCCCAGACCTCAGGCTCTTCCGTGATCACGTCATGCCAGCGTGGCTCCTGCCACATCTGCGTCGCGGTGTCCTTCATGGTCTCCCGGACCCGGGGCAGGTCCTGGTCGTAGGCGACCGGGAAGTCGATCACGGCCCGGGCCCAGCCCTGGGACTCGTTGCCGATCCGGTTGATGGTGCCGTTGCGCACGTGCCAGACCACGCCGTTCACGTCGCGGAGCCGGGTCACCCGCAGGCTGACCCCCTCGACCGTGCCAGTGGCGGAGCCCGCGTCGATGACGTCGCCGACGCCGTACTGGTCCTCCAGCATCATGAAGATGCCAGACAGGTAGTCACGGACCAGGCTCTGCGCGCCGAAGCCAATGGCCAGGCCGAGCACCCCGGCGCTGGCCAGCACCGGGGCCAGGTTCAGCCCGAGATCGCCGGCGATGGTCACCGCGGCGATGCCGAAGATGATCACCGACGCCGCGTTGCCCAGCACCGAGCCGAGCGCCTGGGCGCGCTGCCGCCGCCGCTCGCCGACCAGCACGTGCGCCGGGTCGCCCTTGCCGTTGCCCACCTCGGCCGCGTGCTTGGTGACCTTGCTGATCAGCCGGAGCGCGATCAGCCGGATGATGATGGCCACCAGCACCACCAGGATGATCTGCAGGACCAGGGTGACCGGGCGGGCCAGCCACACGTTGACCAGCTGGGCCGCCGTCTCGCTGTGCGTCACATTCCAGGTCAGGCGGCAGGCGATGCCGGGGTTCTTCCCGCAGGCGTTCGTGAGCGAGTCTCCGGCGTGGGCGGCGAGGCGGAGCGCCGTGCCGAGCGCTTGCGAGGTCACGGGGGACAGTCCTTCCGGGGTTGGCTGGGGGCAGGCCGACTCCCCATAGTGGCCGGCCATCGCGGGTGACCTGGCCAGCTCGCCCCAGCTCGCCCCCCGGACGTGCCATCGGGGCAGTTTTTGGGATCAGTCAGCCGGATTGTGATGACGACGCCACGTAGACCGTGCAGTATGCAACGTGTAGAGAGAGAATTGCATGTTCTACTTCGTAGTTAGTGCACATAATTCGGATATTTCTCCGGAATGATCGGCGCAGAGTAATCGGCCGATCGCTGTGAGTCGGATATCCGGGCCGGGCGGTCGCAGGGGCGCGCCCAGAGGAGGGGATGAGGATGGGAGTACGGCGCGCCCAGTCGGTCGCTGAGCTCGGGCACACGCGGCACCTGCCCCGCGGTGACGATGGCCGGCCCGGCACCGAGGCGGACGGCGACGCCGACGGCGACGGCAGCCCGGAACCCGGCACCGGGGAGGCACGCCAGGAGGTCTCCATGGCCCGGGGGATCCGGGCGCAGTGCCTGGCTGACGGGCTCCCACCCGCCGAGATCGCGCTGGCCATCCATGGCCGCTGCGAGCCGACGTTCGGCACCACGCTGATCCGGGCCCACCGGCTCGCGCTCGGTATCGCGCTGGCCGATGTGGTGGCTCAGGTCCGGGCCAGGTACGTGACCGAAGGGCGGATGCCGCCCCGGTTCAGTGAGACCCTGCTGTCGTCGTACGAGAGCGGGCAGAAGCGGCCCGGTCCTGAGTACCTGCACTACCTGTGCTGCGTGTACCGGGCCGAGCCGGCCGATCTCGGCTACCCGGGACAGTGCCTGTGCGGCCGGACGCACCGCGCACCAGCCTGCATGCCCGCGGACACCGGGTCCGGCCAGTCGCCAGGCGCGGCGGCCGCGCCACCGCAGGCCGGGCTCCAGCCGGCTGGGCTCCAGCAGGCCGGGCCGGTGCTGGCGGCTGGGGCCGGCCGGCCGGCCGGGGCCGACGGGGCGGCTGTCCCGGTCGCGCAGCCCAGCCCGGGCGAGGCCGACGACGACCTGGTCCGGCGGAACCTGCTCCGGCTGATGGCCGATCCCGGTGCCGCCGCCGAGGGGCGGTTCTTCGGCGCGGCCGAGCGGATCCGGCGGCGGCTGGACGACGCGCTGCTCGGGGCCACGGTGTCGGTCACCATGCTGGACCACTGGGAGGAGATGGCCGGCGAGTACGGCCGGCTGTACATGACGGTGCCGCCGATGCGGCTGCTCTGCGACGTGCTGCTCGATCTCGGTGACGTGCGCCGGATGTGCGAGCAGCGGCAGCCGCTGGAGTTCGCGGAGCGGCTGTGCCAGCTGGCCGCCCGGCTGGCCGGGCTGGCCGGCATGACCATGATCGACGTGGGTGACCAGCGGCTGGCCCGGTCGTTCTTCAACACCGCGCGGACCGCCGCCGACGAGACCGGCGACCGGCAGCTGCGCGCCTGGGTGGCGGTGCGCGAGGCGCTGGTCCCGCTGTATTACGGCGACCCGGCGCAGGCCGCCGCGGCCGCCCGGGCCAGCGCCGACCTGGCCGGCCAGCGGCCCTGCGTGGCCAGCGCGATGGCGCCCATCGTGGAGGCGCGGGCGCTGGCCCGGCTGGCCCGGGCCCGTGGCAAGGGCGGCCCGGCCGGCCGGGGTGGGGCCGGTGGCGCGGGTGGCCTGGCCGGCGGAGCGGTGTCCCGTGTCAACGCGGCCCTGGAACAGGCCCAGCAGGCGCTGGACGGGCTGCCCGCGGAAGAGCGGCGCGGCACCGCGTTCGGCTACACCGAGCGTCAGCTGCTGTTCCACTCCGGCGACGCGCTGGTCACCCTGGGCGACTACCGGGGCGCGGACGACGCGTTCGGGCAGGCGCTGCGGCTGTACTCACCGGCCGAGTTCCTGGACCGGTCGCTGATCACGCTGGGCCAGGCCCGGTGCCGGCTGTCGGCCGGGGAGCCCGAGGAAGCGCTGCGGCTGAGCCGGGAGACCCTGGCCCGGCTGCCCAGCCAGCACCGGCCCGGGCTGGTGCTGCGCGCGGCGTACTCGCTGGGCGAGACGGTGGCGGCCAAGCACGGCGACTTCCCGGCTCTGCGCGACTACCGGGAGGCCCTGGTCACCAGCTGAGACCGGTGTGGAAGGCCAGGAAGGCCAGGGTGTCCGCGGACAGCGCGATGGACCGGCTCACGCCGCGGGCGCCGTGCCCCACCTCCGCTTCCCGGCGCAGCAGGACCGGCCGGTCCGGCCACCGGGCCGAGGTGGCGTACTGCATCGCCGCACACATCTTGCGGGCGTGCACCGGATCCACCCGGGTGTCGTTGTCGAACACCGTGAACACGGTGGCCGGGTAGCGGGTCCCGGGCCGGACGTGGTGGTAGGGGGAGTAGCCGAGCAGCCAGCCCAGCTCGTCCGCCCTGGCCGCCGTGCCGTACTCGTCGTTCCAGGTCTGGCCGAGACCGAACCGCTCGTAGCGGACCATGTCGAGCAGCGGCGCGGAGCAGGCCGCGGCGGCGAACTGGTCCGGCCACTGGGTGATGGCCGCGCCGACCAGCAGGCCGCCGTTGGAGCCGCCGGAGATGCCCAGCTGGCCCTCGGTGGTCCAGCCGCCGGAGATGAGCGTGGCCGCGGCGGCATGGAAGTCGTCGAACACGTTCTGCTTGTGCTCCCGCATGCCGGCCCGGTGCCAGTCCTCGCCTTCCTCGCCGCCGCCGCGCAGCGCGGCGATCGCGTACACCCCGCCGGCTTCCACCCAGGCCAGGATCGACGCCGAGTAGGCGGGCGACATGCTGATGTCAAATCCGCCGTACCCGTAAAGGATCGTGGGTCGTGGGCGGGCCGGTGCCGAATGTGCCGCGGCGGCTGCGCTACCCCGGGGGGGCGACCCCCCGGACCCCCCGACCGCCGCTTCGCGCCGGGGGCCGGCGCCGCCGGCCGGAGCCACCCCCAAATCCCCCTGGCTGATCACCAGCATGCGGACCTCGGTGCCGTCCTTGGAGGCGAAGGTCAGCTGCCGGGTGCTGACGTCCGGCACCTGCACCGCGCCCGGCGCGGTGGCCCAGACCTGGGCAGAGCCGTCCCGCGCGTCGTAGTGATAGATCATCAGCGGAGTGGTGTTGTCGGTGTAGCCGAACCAGGCTTCGTGACCGCCCTCGGGCCGCTCGCTGATCCCGCCGGTGGTGCCCAGCCGGCCGGTCTGCGCACCGGTGCCGTCCGGCCCGGGGCCGGGCAGCGTCACCGCGCCGGTCCGCTCCCCGGTGGCCAGGTCGTGCACGCTGAGCTCGCTGATCGCGTGCCTGGTCCAGGACACCAGCAGGACCGGGCGGGCCAGCCCGGGGCCGTCGAGGATGGCGAAGTCGGTCAGGATCGCGGTCGGGTCCTGGCTGATCAGGTCGCGCCAGCGCGATGCTTCCGGCTGCGCCGGGTCAGCGACCGCGAGCCGGCCGCGGGGCGCGCCCGCGTCGGTGAAGACGTAGAGGCGGCCGTCCCGGCCGACGTGCAGGCCGGTCCGTGCGTCCACCCCCTGCTGGACCACCCGCAGCGCGGGCGCGGCCGGCCCGGTAGTGCTCAGGTCGGCCAGCCACAGGTCGTTGCGCGGCGCGGTGCCCTGGGCCGCGCTGACCGACAGCCAGCGGCCGTCCCGGCTGACCGAGACGCCGTAGTAGTTGGTCTTGTCCAGGCCGGCGCCGAAGATCAGCACGTCTGACTCGTCCGGGGCACCGACCGTGTGCAGGTAGACCCGGCGGTGGAACTGCTCCTCGCCCGCCGGGACCTGGTCCGGGGGGAGCTTGCGCACGTAGTAGAACGCGGCCCCGCCGGGCAGCCAGGCCACCGGGGAGTACCTGGTCCGGCTGATCGGGCCGTCCACCGCCGCGCCGGTGGCCACGTCCAGCACCCGCAGCTCCGACTCCTCGTCGCCGGCCGCGGACAGCTGGTAGGCGAGCAGCCGCCCCTCCTTGTCCGGCTGCCACGCGTCCAGTGTGGTCAGGCCGGTGGGGTCGATGGCCACCGGGTCGATGAGCACCCGCTCCGGCTCCCCGGGCGCGACGGTCAGCAGCACTCCATGTTCCTGGCCGGGCAGACGGCGCAGGAAGAACTGGCGCTCGCCCCGCCAGACCGGGGTGCCGACGAACCCGGCCGCCATCAGCTCCTCGATCCGGCTGGCCAGCGGCGCCCGGGCGGGCAGGCCCGCGGCGTGGCTGAGCCACAGTTCGTCCTCGGCGGCCAGCCAGTCCTTCGTCTCCTGGCTGGCCGGGTCCTCCAGCCAGCGGTACGGGTCGGCCACCTCATGGCCGAACAGGTTCTCGGTGAGCGCGAGGCGCTCGGCGCGGGGGTATCCCGGGGCCGGCGGGCCGGATTCAGTCATGAGCCGCACTCTAAGCGATCACGTCAGCACAACTGCCCGGCACACCGGCCGCAGGCACCGTGCGGCACCCCGCTGGCCGCCGCGTCAGCGCCTTCCAGAGGGTTCCCGTTCACCACTCTTTTTACCTGGCACGCACGCCGGCGTTATGTCTAGCCCGGGCCGGCCGGTTAGGCTGTCCTTGGCCACGGCACTCTGTGCTTACCTGGCACACAGTGCTCGCCTACCGCATCAGGCAGGAGGCGCGTGTGCGACGGGTGCTGCTGCTCAACGTGACGTATGAGCCGCTGACCACGGTCGGCCTGCACCGTGCCGTGTGCCTGGTGCTGGGGGAGAAGGCCGAAGTCGTGCATGACGATTCGGAGGGTGTCTTGTTGCGCTCCTCCTCGGTCGTCATCGTGACCCCTTCGGTGATCAGGTTGCGCCGGTATGTGCGCGTGCCGCACCGCAGCCGGGTGCCGCTGACCCGGGGAGCATTGATGCGCCGGGACAACTACCTGTGCGCCTACTGCGGCCGTAAGGCGGAGACCATCGATCACGTCATCCCGCGCAGCCGCGGCGGCGGGCACCTCTGGGAGAACTGCGTAGCCTCCTGCATGCGGTGCAATCACAGCAAGGCGGACCGGCTGATCGAGGAACTGGGCTGGACGATGAACCGGGTGCCGGTCGCGCCGCGGGGCGCGCACTGGCGGCTGATCGGCGCGGCCCACGACGGCGATCCGCAGTGGGCGGCCTATCTGCCGGAGTCCACCGCCGCCTGACCTCCCGCGGCGCCACCTGCGATCCGCCGCGACGTCACCACGCGCTCCCCGTCCGGGGTGGTCAGCACGTGCAGCCCGGCGCCGAACGGGCCCCTCAGCACCTCATCGCGGAGCACGCTGGCCGGCGCGCCGGCGGCCGCCGCCCGGCCGCCGTCCAGCAGCAGCAGCCGGTCGGCGAACTGCCCGGCCAGGGTGAGGTCGTGCACCACCGACAGCACGGTCAGCGTCTGCTCCCGGCGCAGCTGGTCCACGAGTTCCAGCGCGGCCACCCGGCGGCCGAGGTCCAGCGCGCTGGTCGGCTCGTCGAGCAGCAGCACCGGGGCCTGCTGGGCCAGCGCCCGGGCCAGCACCACCCGCTGCAGCTCGCCGCCGGACAGCGTGCCGAGCCGCCGGGCGGCCATCGGGGCCAGCCCCATCCGGTCCAGCAGCCCGGCGCAGATCTCCCGGTCGGCGCCGGTTTCCATCCGCAGGTAGCCGATGTGCGGGGTCCGGCCGAGCAGCACATAGTCGGCCACGCTCATCTCCGGCGGCAGCTCGGGCAGTTGCGGCACGTACGCGACCAGCCGGGCCAGGGCGCGGCGGCGCAGCCCGGACGCGGGCTGCCCGGCGACGCCGATGGCGCCCTCGTACCGGACCAGGTGCGCCGCGGCCCGTAGCAGCGTCGTCTTGCCCGCCCCGTTCGGCCCGATGATGCCGAGCCACTCCCCGGACTCGACCCGCTCGCTGATCCCGGCCAGCGCCACCGCCGCACCGTACCGGACCGTCACCCGCTCGAAGCTGAGCTCTACTCCTTTGAGCCTCCGCGGCGCTGCGGACCCGCCGGGCTTCCCTCGTCGCTCAGTCCAGTCGGCGGCGCGCCCCTTTGGCTCGGTCATGAGAGATCCTGCCTGGCCCGGCGGGAACTGAGCACCACGAGGAAGAAGGGGGCGCCGGCCAGTGCGGTGATCACGCCGATCGGCACCTCGGCGGGTGACTGCACGGTGCGCGCCGCGATGTCCGCCAGGACCAGGAACGCCGCGCCGCCGATCATTGACACCGGGAGCACGACCCGGTAGCTGGGGCCGGCGGTCAGCCGCACCGTGTGTGGCACGATGATGCCGACGAAGCCGATCAGCCCGCTCACCGACACCGCGGCGGCGGTGCCCAGGGTGGCCGCGATGACCACGGTGAGCCGCAGCCGGGCGATGTCCACGCCCAGCGTGCTGGCCTCGGTCTCGCCGACCCGCAGGACGTCGAGCAGCCGCCGGTGGGCCAGCAGGATCCCGGCCGAGACGATCACGTAGGGCAGGATCAGCAGCACGTCGGACCAGGTGGCCAGCGACAGCCCGCCCAGGATCCAGCTGTATACCTGCTGCAGGGTCTGGTAGTGCTGCTGCTGCAGGTACGTCTGCACCGCGGTGAGCAGCGCGGCCACCGCCACCCCGGCCAGCACGATGGACGCGCTGGCGCCCACCGAACCCGGGCCGCGGCCCACCCGGGTGCCCGCACCCAGCACATACGTGACCGCGACGGCGGCCGCCGCGCCGGCGAACGCGGCCACCGGCAGCAGTTGCTGGCTGCCACCCGCGATGATCACGATGGTGGCCCCGAGGCCGCCACCCGCGGCCACCCCGAGCAGGTACGGGTCGGCCAGCGGGTTGCGGAACACGCCCTGGTACGCGGCGCCGCCGCCGGCCAGCATGGCCCCGACCAGCGCGCCGAGCAGGACCCGGGGCAGCCGGAGCTGCCAGACGATGTCGGCGTCGATGGCGGGCACGCCCAGCGCCGGATGCCAGGGCAGCAGCTCGGTGAGCAGCGTGCGGCCCACTATCGGCAGGGACAGGCCGGCCGGCCCGATGGCCACCCCGGCCAGCAGGGCGGCGATCAGCACGGCGGTGGCCACGGCGATGGCGCGCCCGGCGCGGACCCGGGGCAGCGCGGCCGGCGCGGCGGGCGCACTCCCGCGGGCCGGGCCGGCCTTGCGCGCCAGCGACTTCACCGGCTGGAGTTCCTGGCCAGGGCGGTCTCGACGGTGTGCAGCAGGTCGGTGACCCGCGGCCCCCAGCGCGAGGCGATGTCGTCGTTCAGCGCGATGACGTGGCCCGTCTTGACCGCGGTCAGCGCGGACCAGCCGGGCCGCTTGCCCACGGTGGCCGCGTCCTGATGGCAGCAGATGGTGTCGGCCAGGATGATGTAGTCCGGGTCGGCCTTGAGGATGTACTCGGCCGACAGCTGCGGGTAGCCGCCGGAGCTGGCCGCGCCCTTGGCCTGGTCCGCGATGCTCTTCATACCGAGCAGCCCGAGCAGCTGGCCGACGAACGTGGCCGAGGTGACCGAGTAGTACGTCTGGTCCAGCTCGTAGTAGTAGCTGACCGGCTTGGCGTGGTGCGGCGCGGCCGCGACGATCTGGTGCAGCTGGCTGCGCAGCCGGGCCACTTCCTGCGTGGCCTGGGCGGGGTGCCCGGTGGCCCGGCCCAGCTCGGCGAACTCGGCGTACTCCCCGGCCAGGTTGGCCGGGGCGGGCAGGTCGAGGACCGGGATGGAGAACGCGGCCAGCTTCTTGGTCAGTTGCCCGGTGTCCCCGGCCTCGATGACCAGGTCCGGCTTTTCCGCGACGATCGCCTCCACGTTCGGCTGGAACGCGGACAGCTTGGTGCGCGGCGCCTGCGGCGGGTAGTCGGACAGCGAGTCGACCGCTTTGACCTGGCCACCCGCGCCGATCGCGTACAGCATCTCGGTGCCGGTCGGGCTCAGCGACACGATGGCCGCCGGCCGGCTGCGCACCGTGACCGTGCCGTTGGCCGCCTTGACCGACACCGGGAACGCTCCGCGCTGGCTGGTCGCCGAGTGGCCGGTACTGGCGTTCAGGCTGGAGTTTTGGGCCGGCGTGCTGCCGCATCCGGCGGCCAGCGCGGCCACGGACAGGGCCAGGGCCACGACAGGGGCCGCCTGCCGGGTAGGAATCCGCATGATCATCCTCCGTAAGCCTGGAGGACGAAGTGCGCCCGCTGCGGTGCCGCCAGACCAGGCACCGGAACGAACCGCCCTTCCTCCGAGGACAGTTGCGTTGGCACGGGCCAGGCGTCCGGGCTCGTCCCCGCCGGGCGGGGCATCACCGTTGCGGGACAGCGCCGGAATCGCACCGGCTTCGCTGGGCTCCACGCCATCCCGGGCACCCCGGGACAGGCGTACCTTACCGCAGCGTGGGTCCTGGTCCGGGAGTCGTCCCCGGCCTCGGCGCGGAGCGGCGATCGGGGCCCAGCCCGCACGGCGGGCTCGCCGGCCTCGGCGCGGAGCGGCGATCGGGGCCCCAGCCCGCACGGCCGGCTCGCCGGCCTCGGCCGGAGGGCGATCGGGGCCCCAGCCCGCACGGCCGGCTCGCCGGCCTCGGCGCGGAGCGGCGATCGGGGCCCCAGCCCGCACGGCCGGCTCGCCGGCCTCGGCCGGAGGGCGATCGGGGGGTCCGGGGGGTC
>Ga0335085_10004689_pt1 | contig 22466 bp, 18 predicted proteins | sample Lox_Sample_45_FD_206712 | JGI IMG/M metagenome (GOLD analysis project Ga0335085, IMG submission 206712) | Soil microbial communities from Loxahatchee National Wildlife Refuge, Florida, United States - Lox_Sample_4.5 | ecosystem: Environmental > Terrestrial > Soil > Wetlands | place: USA...
CGTCATCCCTCAGTTCTTAATGATGCGATAAAACCGCCGGGAGTTGGTGGCATTCGGATCCGTCACCATGAAGGGATTATTCGTCAATTGGAACGACGTCAAAGACTGCCAATTGGTCGAAGCAAGATTCGTCGAAATCTGCAGCGTGTAAGTCACGTTGCTCACGCCCTGGACAAAGAAACCAAATTGCGTGGCCGAAAATCGCCGGGGCGTGGTGATGAACGGAGTGCCGAGCGGGAAAACCGTCAGATTCAATACCACATTTGTCGGCGGAACAGAAACGACATGCGGACCGGTGATGTCGGCCAGACCCTGGGAGCTCAGGTTATCATTCTCGTTGCCACCCGTGATGAATTGCACGTTCCAGCTTCCGGCAGCCACGAGCAATGAATAGTTGCCGTCATCATCTGTAGGACCGTCCAATGAATGATATTGCGAGCCGTTGTCAGCATTCAGCGCCACGCCTACGACAGGATTGCCCAGGTTATCCTGCACATGCCCGGAAATCTGCCCGATCACCGGCAGCGCCACGAAATTATTCAGATGCGTCTGGCCCGGTGCGTTTGTCCCGCCCAGGAAATAATTCAACACGTAATTCGAAAGAGCCGTGCCCGTCCCGGAAGTAATATCGCAATTCCAGGAATTCGTCAGATCGCCGATCGCAGCCACACCGAAGTACCCATTCGTATCACTGTAGCCTTTCGCGGAATAAAGTTGGTTGTTGAAATTATCGGAACCGTCGAGATCGATTTGAACGTTGGCGAACGGGTTGCCCGCATTGTCCGTGACGCGGCCATAGAAAAGCGAGTCGCCCTTGAACACGCCCACGTTCGCGCCGGTCACATTCCCGGCGGTCGCATCGACTTGCAGTGAATTCTGCGACACCAGATACGCGCGGCGCGACAACCGTTCCTTGGTCGGTGTTATTTTCCAGAAACTCGGCGCGACTTTCGCTGAATAATTGCCGTTCGTGTCCGTGAAAGTCACGGCGAAGAACGGCCCGGACTGCAATTGCACCAACAGACCGGAAATGCCGTTGCTGCTGGCAGCATCATAAATATTTCCGGAAATGGTCACCGTGCCGTTCGTCACAAACAAATCGTTCGTGGCGGCCAAGCCATTCGTTAAAACCACCGGCGTCCCCGCCTGCTGATTCATATAACAATCCTGCACGGCAGCAATGAGTCCATACTCGCCCGGCGCGACTGCGAGAAAATAATGTCCGGACGCATCCGCCATCGCGGCGCCGACCGGATTGTTCGCCTGCAAATCCTGCGCGACCACAGCGGCATACGGCACGGGAACGCCGTTGCTGTAAACCGTGCCGCTCACGGACTGGTTCAAAGCGGAATTGGTGATCGCAAACGAAGCCGAAACCGGCGCGAAACGACCCGTGGGACTCACCACCCGATAAACATAATGCCCGACCATGTTCTCGATCGGCATCCCAGGCGGCATCGTGAGCGCGGTCATAATTTCTCCATTGGTCGAATCGCTGTCATACGGAACGCTGACGTTCGTGATGCCGCCGATGATCATCGCGCCCTGGTCGGCAATTTTGAAACTATCCATGAGCCATTCGCCGGGATCGATCGCGCCGTTGGAATTATAATCCACCCACTTCTCGACAATAACTTTCTCCGTGTTGGTCAATCCGGTAATACCGAGCGTGATAACGCCAGGATAGGTGTTGCTGACAACAGCCGGCGTGACGGTAAGCACCACGGGCGGAGCGGCAAAAGCCGCCCCGGCCAACAACGTCACGGCTGCGAAAAACGCCAATTTTATAAATAGTTTCTGCATAAGAACTTTCGATGAAAATCAGCATTTTTGATGCCCTTTAACGTTCTCCCTGAATCGTGACAAAAAGCGAAGACGAGATAAGGCTGCTGAACCCGAGACAGCTATTCATTAACAAGTTATGTGGGAAGAAGATCCACGCTGGCAACAGATGCATTACAAGGTCGTCATCTACCGTGCGCAGGCGCTGAAGGGCTGACCAGCCCCCGCACATTGCCAGTTGAGTTATGCGCCTCGACAGGCCAAAATACATCCCTATGCGCATTCGTGGAACATTGCTTCTGCTCGCGTTTCTGAGCCTTGCCGGAGGCTGCAGCACAGGGGTGAGCTTCCATCCCGGCGTTGCCATTTCCGACAAACAATATTTCATGGAACCGCCCTACATCGCCGCGACGCCGGATGGCTACAGCCTTCGCTGGCGGTACGGAACAATGGGGTTCTCCTTCGTGCCTTCGTACCGGGCGGACAATGGGCGGCTTTTGTTCGCGCTCCAGGAAACACCGGGCGCTCCCCAATTAGCCGGCCAATACGGCGAGATTCCCATCACCTGTGAAACATGCATCCGTGCACTGCAACGCGGCGGCGCCTTCTGGGTGGAACCGGACCGTCATGAAGTGCAGCTCGAGGTGAAGCGCGTGCTGACCACCCCGCGCACGCAATAGCGGAAAGCGCCGCGCCGTGGGTTCGGATCTATTGGAACGGCGTCGATGGTTTTGATGGCTTCCCGGCGTTTTACGAAGCGCCCGTCGGTTACGATTACAAGTGGAATGGGATTTGATCGGGAGAATTCGCTGCCATGCAGATCGAACGCGCCAGCCCGCAGGATGCCGAGAAACTGACTCAGATCGCATTCGCGGCCAAACGCCATTGGAGCTACCCGGAGGAATGGATGGAAAGCTGGCGCGACGCGCTGACGCTCAAACCGGAATCCATCACGTCGCACGAAACACATGTTGCGCTCATTGAGGATGCAGTCGTCGGTTTCTATGCGCTCGAAGCGAGGAACGGCAGGCCGGAATTATCGCACTTTTGGGTGCTGCCGGAATTCATGGGCCGGGGCGTTGGCCGCGCGTTGTTTTGCCATGCCGTCAAGCGCGCAAGGACATTGGGATTTCAAGAATTTGAAATCGAATCAGACCCAAACGCGGAAGGATTTTACCAACGCCTGGGAGCACGCCGAATTGGAACGCGCCTTTACAGTATCGGACAAGACAAGCGCCAGTTGCCCGTCTTGATTTATCGCATCAGCGAAGGCTCTTTTGAGTCCGTGACCCCTGCCACGCGGATGTTGTAGCGCGGACTGGCCTTTGCTACACTCGGGCCGCACAGCATGGACGGCACGAATAGCATGAACTCTGCTTCCGCACCGGTTGGCGTCGGCCCGGCCGGCCATTTGCCGGACTGGCTGCAACCCGAATGGCTGCGCCTCCTGCTCATCGCAATCGCCATCCCCGTTCTTTATTACCTGCTGCTGCTGCTGGGCAGGAGCCTGAAACACAAGCAAGGCGTGAAGCTCGGCGTGCTCTACCATCTCTTCTCGCTGGGCTGCGCGATTTTTCTTCCGGCGGCTTTGCTCGTTCCGAACTTGCCCATCGTGCATCACATCGGCGCCTTCACGGTGATCTTCGGCGGCGTGTTCGTCATTTCGCTCGTGGACCGTTACGTCTGGGATATTTATTTTAAACAGCTTCAAAGCATCGACGTTCCCAAATTCCTCCCTGAAGTTGTGCGCCTGGGCATTCTCGTGCTGGCCGTTTTTTGGGCGCTCGAACATTTCTACGGCCAAACCATCAGTGGGCTCATCATCGCGCCCGGCATCGCCGCGCTCGTCATCGGCTTCGCCATGCAGGATTCGCTCGGCAACATCATTTCCGGCATCGCCCTGCAGGCCGGCAAACCTTACGCGCACGGCGACTGGCTGATGATCGACAATCGCTACGCCGAAGTCATCGAGGTCAATTGGCGCGCCACACGGTTGCGCACGAACGACGACATCGTCATCGAAATTCCGCATCGCCAGATGGCCTCGCAGACCATCGTCAACCTCAACCGCCCCACCCGCCATCACGCCATGCGTGTCTCGGTAGGCATTGATTATTCCGCGCCGCCCAGTCGCGTAAAGGACATCCTGCTCCACGCAACTTCCAATGCGAAAGGCGTCTCGCCCGAGCCGAAGCCGAAGGTTTATTTGAAAAATTTCGGCGACTCGAGCATCGAGTACGAAATCAAGTTCTGGCTGGACGACCACTTGCATTATTACGAAGTGTGCGATTCCATTCGCACCAACGTCTGGTACAGCCTGCACCGCCACGGAATCAAAATCCCCTTCCCCATCCGCACCGTGCAAATCGAGCGGCCCGCCCGCAACCGCCAGCAGGAAGTCCAATCCGCCGCCCGCCTCATTTTGCGTCAGCAGCCTATCTTCAAATCCTTCACCGACGACCAGCTCGACGCCCTGCTGCCGCGCGGACAAGTCACGAGTTTTGGACGGGGCGAAAAAGTCATCGAGCAGGGCGCCAACGGCGACTCCATGTTCATCCTGGTGAAGGGCGAGGCCAATGTGGTCGTGCACCGGAATGGATTCGAGACGCACGTCGCATCACTGCACGCGGGCGATTGTTTCGGAGAAATGTCCCTGCTCACCGGTGAAAAACGCAGCGCATCGGTCATTGCCAATTCAGACTGCGAAGTCGTCGAAATCGGCAAACCCATCCTGGCCAACAGCCTCAAGGAAAATCCGGAATTGCTCACCAAACTCAGCACCATGCTCGCCGAACGCCAATTGAAAACCGACGGCATCCTCGCCGCGCAGGAAGAGACGAGTGTCATCCGCGCAAAAAAGACCGAATATCAAAGCACCTTCATCGGTAAGTTGCGCATCTTTTTCGAACTTTAGATGTTTCCGCCGCGTTCCTGACGTGGTTTCTTACATCTCCCTTCGCAGTCTTTTCCGAAAACCCTATCACGTTGGTTACTTGGTGGTTGCAAGAAAAATATTAGAATTCTCGGGCCAGACCGCCTGAGACGCGTCGGAAACAATTACATTTTCGAATATTTTACAAGGCCACGCGACACACTGTTAGTAACTTTTTAACGGACTTATGATTAGATGTTTGCATTCATGAACCAGTACAAAAACAGACCTTCTGATTTTTAGGGCACGGTCGATGCTAATGAAATCATCAGACCCAATCCGTTTATGCTATGCCAAATTCTTTCGTTGGCGTGGCGTTCTTATGTCGTTCGACGCCACGGATTCTTAAGTCCCACTCTGGGCCTGATGGTTTTATGGGCCGGTGCGTTGCACCTGGAGGCTCAACCCTCCCCAACGCCCGATCAGAAGTTCTGGATGCCCAATGGCCCCATCAATTCCATTGTTGCCACCAATAACACCGTCTATCTCGGCGGTGATTTCACCTACGTGGGACCGCACACCGGCCCCATAGCCGTGTTCGATGCGACGACCGGCCAGTTGCTTAGCAAAAATTTGGCCGTCGGCGGCACGCTGAAGGCCGTGGTGCCTGACGGCAACGGCGGCTGGTATGTCGGCGGGACGTTCACAAACATCGCCGGAATCTCGATCACCAACCTCGCTCACCTGGACGGCTCGTTAAATCTCGACACAAGCTTCAACGCCGGCCTGGCAGGCACCGCAGTCAACGCGCTGTGGCTCGATGGCACCCGCCTGTACGTCGGCGGCTCATTGACGCGCGTGAACTTCACCGCAAATTCCGGTGGATTATTCGGCCTTAGCACCATCAAAGCAGCCTTGGAATGGAACCCGGCACTTTCCGGCACGGTCAACGCCCTCGCGCTGAACGCCGGGTTGATTTATGCTGGCGGCAGCTTCTTCAGCGTCGGCTCTTCGAACAACCAGAACCTCGCGGCAATCTCGACCAACGCCACCGCGCTCGCCACCGCTTGGAAACCCAACCCCGATACCACAGTCTTCGCGCTGCAAATCTCCGGCACGAACGCTTATGTTGGCGGTCAATTTGCGACCATCGGCACCAACGCGGCGCCGCGGAATCGCCTCGCAGCGGTCAGTCTCGCCACTGGCGCCGCGGGAAGCTGGAACCCGAATCCCAACGGAATCGTCCGCGCACTCTGGGTCACCGCCACCAACGCCTATGTGGCCGGGGATTTCACCACGATTGCTGTCGCAAGCCGCCGCGGCTTTGCCTCGCTGGGCCTCACCGGGGCCGGCACCGCGCAACCGTTGGATTTTCAATTCCAGACCGTTGCCACGGCCAACGTCATTCGCTCGCTCCTGTTGGTCGGCAATACGATTTACGCAGGCGGACAATTCACCAACGCCCTTGGACAACAGGCATCGGTCATCGCCTGCACGAATACCATCACTGCCACCGCAACAAACTGTCCACTCGGTTCGGACTTCAACGGGGCTGCGGGAGCCGCGTTCGGAGCCAACGCCATGGCTGTTTCCGGCAATCAGATCGCCATGGTCGGCGATTTCCAATCCGTCGGCGGCGTGGCGCGCGTGAGAGCAGCCGCGCTCTCGATGGCCACCGGCACCGCCCTGCCATGGGCGCCTCAATTTTCCGCGCCCGTGTTGAGCATGGCCATGGGCAACGGCGTTCTCTACGTCGGCGGCAGCTTCACCAACCTCAACACCACCAACCTCGTTCAAGGACTGGCCTCCGTGGATCCCGTTTCCGGAAGTCCCAATACCGGATTTATATTCCGTGGCACAAACGGTTCCAGCCTGCCCATAATCAACGCACTGGTATTCAGCCCGGCGAACGGTCTGTATGTCGGAGGCGCTTTCACAACGGTGTCCGGCACCGCCCGGCGGTCCTTGGCATTGCTGGATCAGAACACAGGCGCCTTGCAGCCCGGCTTCAATGCCAATCTCGGCGGCGGCTCCCTCGGCATCACCGCCATGGTCTTGAATGGCGCAAATCTTTACATCGGCGGCGACTTCACCACCGTCAATGCCGGTTCTCTCCCAAGGCTCGCCCTCGTCTCGGCCACCGACGGCTCCACAAACTCGTGGGCACCCGTTCCCAACCAGACCGTCACCACGCTCGCGGCATCGGCCGATACGCTCTACGTCGGCGGCAACTTCACGACCGTCCTCGGCGGAACGATCACGCTCAGGAATTTCGCCGCCTTCAGTCTTGCGGACCAATCGCTTGTTCCCATTGATGCCGCGTTGCCCACATTTGCCGGCGGCGTCACCGCCCTGGGTGCGACCACCACGGTAATTTATCTCGGCGGCTCATTTACCGGCGCCGGCGGCGCAAACCGCGCCAACATCGCATGCCTCTCGCCCGTAGACGCCTCGGCCTTCGATTGGAACCCTTCCATGGACGTCGGCCCAACCGACTTCACGTTGACGGACAATTACGCGTTTGCGGGCGGGCCTTTCCGGTTTATCGGCGGCGCTGCAAGCGGATTTTTCGCCGCATTCTCCCGCGCTCCGCAATTCTTCGGCGCCACGGTGATCGATCCGTCCACAGTTCAATTCTCGCTCACCACGGGCGACCGGACTGATGTCGTGCTCCAATGGAGCCCGGACCTTAAGAGCGGCGTTTGGACGAACATCAACACGAACTCACCCGGATTCAACTGGACGTTCCAGGTGGATCTGTCCGACCCGCAAGGCTTCCTCCGCGCCGTCGCGCGGTAAGGCGCATTCTGATTTTTCAGAACCTCGCTATCGGGCCTGATTGCCGAGAGAAGTCGGTAACGATAGCTGGACGTCTCCTTTTGTCGCTGCCAACAGCCACAGGGCTTCCACGCTTCCACGGTGCAAACAGGATTCGGATTGACTCCCGCCCGCCTCCCAATGGAACATCAAGCGTGATTCACAAGTATGCGGATCAGTATCCACTTGTGACGTCGGAAACATCCGCCATTGCCCCATCCGAGGGAAGTTTTGGCCGCATGAAGTCTTAACGGCCGAAACATCGATGTCGTTAGTCGGCCATCGTTGGGCACATTGAATTTCGGAAGTTCCCTGTTATTCTCCTGGCCGCAATCGCCAACGGGTTTCGTTTTGGAAAGTTCCGGCAGTCTTTTGCCCGGGACATGGTCACCGGTTTCTGGTACTGCCATTCCTTTCAACGGACAATATCTCCAATCAGTGCCTTTCACAGATACGAATCAATTCTTCCGGCTTCGATTCACCGGGCCGTAATGAGCATTGACAGAAAAGATGTAGCGATGAGGAGCGAGGATTTTTGGTTTTTGGCGAGGCTTCGGCGAAGGAGCAGGTTTTTGAAAAACCCTGTAACTGAGCTGAAACGAAGCCAAAAACCAAAAAGACTGCTCTCCATTTCGCTTCACCTCATCGCTACAGCTTTGATGGAAATGCTCATAGGCCAGCGCCGAAGATAACTTAATCCTTGGGAAACATCTCGCGTTTGTGCTAAATCCCCCGCGTGCGGTTGGACCAAAAACATCAACTCGCCCGCTCGCGCCGGACAGCAAATGCGCTTCTTTGGCTCCTGGTCATTCTGGCCGCGGCTGGTTTGATCTGGCTTTGGTGGGCCGCCGCAAAAAAGAAACCGCGCAAACTCGCCGCCCCTCCCCCGCCGCCCGCCGCCGTTACTCCGCCCACCGCCGCTCCGCGCGCCAAAACCAACGCGCCTTTGTTGTCCACCGTCGCCGGATTTCCGCGCCCCGTCCAAACCGCTCTCGAAGCCCAGCTCGCGCTGGATCGCCTCGGGATTTCTTCCGGTTCGCTGGATGGAAAAATCGGTTCGCAAACGCATGCCGCCATCCGCGCCTTCCAACACCAGTCCGACCTGCCTGAAACCGGCGAACTGGATGACGCAACAAAAACAAATCTCACGCTCCAGACACCGCCCATCACGGCCTACACCGTCACCACCAACGATCTCGCACGGCTCCAGCCGTTGAGCAAAACGTGGACCGGCAAATCCCAGCAAACCGCGCTCGACTACGAAACCATTCTGGAATTGGTCGCCGAGAAAAGCCATTCGCACCCGGACCTGATTCGCCGCCTGAATCCCGCGATCCACTGGACAAATGTCACGGCGGGAACCGCCTTGCAGGTGCCGGACGTCTCATCCGACGAACCGGCGGGCAAAGCCGCCTTCGCGCGCATCAGTTTGTCGGAAAAAATCCTTGAGGCCTTCGATTCAGACTCAAACTTGATGGTGCATTTCCCCTGCAGCATCGCGCAACGCGTCGAGAAACGTCCAGTCGGCGAATTGCACGTGGCGGTCGTCGCGCCCAATCCGAATTACACCTTCGACCCGGAATTATTTCCCGAATCTCCAGAAGCAAAAGAGCAGCCCGGCGTGAAACTCATCCTGCCGCCCGGCCCGAACAACCCCGTGGGCACGGTCTGGATCGGCCTCGACAAACCCGGTTATGGAATGCACGGCACCCCGCGGCCCGAGGACGTCGGCCGCACCGAATCGCATGGCTGCTTCCGCCTCGCCAATTGGAACGCCGAACGCCTCCTGAAAATCGTCTGGGTCGGCATGCCCGTCTACGTCGAGCCGTAAAACAAAATACCGCCGCCGCTTCGCTTCCCATTTTCGGGATATTTAATCCAATTTTCACCGGGAATTAATCTTCGCACTGTCAATTATTATGGACGGACGCTCCACGTCAAAACAGCTCCGCCAGCGACAGAACATGACAAAAGGAATTTTATGAGTGAAATGGATTCGAGCCTGCAAATTCGCGTTTACCTGCTCGACGGTTCCACGCAAACATTTATTCAAACCGATCCGGGCGCCATTGAGCACACACTGACCGAGCTTCACCCGGCCTCGATTTTCTCCCAGGACCGCGCGACCATTGCGGAAGACGGCGCCGCTGTTTCGATCGTCCTTCCCCTGATTACGCGCATTGATCTGATGACCGAAAGGCTGTCCGTTTGGGATTTTCCGTTCGTGCTGGGCGCTCCAATGGAAATCAGCGAGGCGGAGTTCCAGCAAGGTCTGCTGAGCCTCCATGAGTGGGAACAACCGTCTTCGTCCAAAGCGCGGCCCGTATTTCTCGAACTGGAAATGGTGGACGGCCAGTGCGTCTATCTCTGGATCGAAGTCGTCGCCGGAGTGTCCCTCGCCAGGCTGGGAAAAATCCATTCGTTGCTCACGGATCGGCGTTTGGTTTTCGGACTTCGCATCGGCGGCATCGGGCTTTTGAATCTATCAAACCTCGCGCATTTCTCCGTCCATCCCGATCCGAATGACGCGGCCGCGGAAACCGCCGCGCAAGACCATCTCGCCCCGAACACAATGGATCTCGAACGAGGAAATTTATGAACACCACGAACAAATCTTCCCCCTATTCGGCCCGGCATTCCCTCAGGCCCATCCATTTCTTTTGCCAGGCGCCCCGCGCAAAATGCGTTCAGATTGCTGGCGACTTCAATCGTTGGGCGCCAGTCCGAATGCAGCGTCGTTTCGATGGCTGGTGGCACTGCGAGGCGCTGCTATGTCACGGACATCACCAATACCGGTTTTTAGTGGATGGCAAGGCGTTCCTGGATCCCGCCGCGATGGGCACCAGCCGCGACAGTGACGGCGAGCCAGTCTCATTGATTGCTGTCAGTTGATTTCGCAGCCGGATTGCCGCCGATCCGCCTCGCAATCAAAGTTTCGTTTTCACACCGCACGCGCGCAGGAAGCACCAGCCGCGAACCGCTTCGAAAATGCAAAACAACCCGATGACCACCAGCGGAATGCACGCCCACAAAGTTTCATCCGCCAGGATGATGCCGATGATGAGCAAAATGGCTCCGGTAATGCCGCGCGCCATGCGGCCTTGAAAGCTGATGTTCCGGGCAAAAAACCGAGCCATGCCGCACAATAAATTATTCCTGCGCCCGGCGCAAATATTTGCTAAGTTCGGTAGGGATGGCGCGCTGCGCCGTCCGCGCCGCGTCCAGCGGCGCAACGGTCATTGTCAAAATCATTTTTAAAAATTCAAAACGTGGAAGTCTCTGAGACCATCCAATGCCCGTTCTGCGGACAGGCCTTTGAAATCACCGTGGACACGAGCATCGCCTCGCAACGGTTCACCACCGATTGCGAAGTTTGCTGCCGCCCGTTTGAAGTAACCGTCGAGTGCGAGCCGGGGGAAATTCTGAGCTTGGACGTTTCGGGCAATTAAGGCAGTCTGCCGCCATGACACGCTACGCCACCCTGGTCCTATGGGTTTACATCGTGCTGCTCGTGATCGGCGGGCTGATTGGCTTTCTCAAAGCCAAAAGCAAAGTCTCGCTCATCATGTCAGTCGCCTTCGCAGCCCTCCTGAGCCTGTGCGCGGCCGGCGTCGTCTTTCAACCCTACATGGCCGACATTTTTCTCGCCGCATTGCTCGTGGTGTTTGCCATTCGTCTCGCCAAGACGAAAAAATTCATGCCTTCGGGACTCATGCTCGTCCTCACCATCGTCGCGCTGGCAATGAATGCGCCACATTCACTAGCCCGTTGATTTCAACAATTCCGTCATCGTGCCCGAGACTTCTCTCCCCATCTGGGAAATCCATTCGCAGATCGTTGAATCCCTCCGCACCGCCAGCCGGCTGATTCTCTCCGCGCCCACCGGCTCCGGCAAAACGACACAGGTGCCGCAAATGCTTTTGCAGGCCGGCCTGCTCGGCGGTGGCCAGGTCGTCATCCTGCAACCGCGCCGTCTCGCCGCGCGCCTGCTCGCCGCGCGCGTCGCACAGGAACTCGGCGTGAAACTCGGCCGCGAAGTCGGTTACCAAATCCGTTTCGAAAACGTCACCTCGCCCGAAACCAAAATCCGTTTCGTCACCGAGGGCGTCCTGTTGCGCCAGATGATCGATGACCCGCAACTCAAAGGCATCTCGGTCCTGCTCTTCGACGAATTTCACGAACGCCATCTCTACGGCGATATCACGCTCGCCCGCGCGCTCGATGTCCAGGAAAGCTCCCGCCCCGATTTGCGCATCGGCGTCATGTCCGCCACGCTCGACACCGACCTGCTCGCCTTTTATCTGAAACCGCGCGTGCTCACCTCCGAAGGCCGCACATTCCCCGTCGAAATCAAATACGCCGCCGATCCGAGCTACAACGACAAGCGCCCGGTATGGGATCAGGCCGCCGACGCCTTCACCCGTTACGTTCGCTCCGGCGGTCAGGGTGATGTTCTGGTCTTCATGCCCGGCGGATTCGAGATTTCCCAAACCATCGAAGCCGTCCGCCATACGGACGAATCAAAAGGTTTCATTCTGCTCCCGCTGCACGGCGAACTTCCGCCCAACGACCAGGACGCCGCCGTCGCTCGTTATCCGCAACGCAAAGTGGTCGTCTCGACTAACGTCGCCGAAACTTCGCTCACCATCGACGGCGTACGCCTCGTCATCGACAGCGGCCTCGCGCGCATCCCTCGCTTCGACGCCAATCGCGGCATCAACACCCTCCTCGTCGAAAATATTTCCCAATCCAGCGCCGACCAGCGCGCGGGCCGCGCCGGCCGCACCGCGCCCGGCATCTGCATGCGGCTCTGGTCGCGCGAAGAACATTCGCATCGCCCCGCTCAGGAATTGCCGGAAATCAAACGCCTCGACCTCGCCGAAGTCGTGCTCACTTTGAAAGCCGCCGGCGTCCAGGACCTGCGCAAATTCCGCTGGCTCGAACCACCCGACGAACTCAGCCTCGCGCACGCCGAAGAACTGCTCACCGACCTCGGCGCTCTCGACAAACACGGCGCCATCACCCCCATCGGCCGCAAAATGCTCGCGTTTCCCATCCATCCGCGTTACGCCCGCATGCTGCTCGCCGCGCAGGAATACGGCTGCGTTTACCAGGCCGCCCTCGTCGCCGCGCTCACGCAAGGCCGCGATTTGCTTCTGCGCAACGTCGGCCGCGAGACCAACGACCTCCGCGAAGATTTGCTCGGCGAAAAAGCCTCGTCCGATTTCTGGATTCTCATGCGTGCCTGGACCTACGCGTCCAAAAATCAATTCCGCCTCGACGCCTGCCGCAAACTCGGCGTCCACGCCGTCACCGCCCGCCAGGTCGGCCCGCTGTTCGATCACTTTTTGCGCATCGCCAAAAAGGAAGGCCTCGATGTCGAACCGCGCGACGTCAAAGACGAAGCGCTGCAAAAATGCGTGCTCATCGGCTTCTCCGACCGCGTCGCGCACCGGCTGGATCAAGGCACTCTGCGCTGCGAACTCGTTCACAATCGCCGCGGCGTCCTCGCGCGCGAAAGCGTCGTTCAACACGCTCCGCTCTTCGTCGCCGCCGAAGTGCGCGAAGTCGAGGGCAAGGACGAAGAGGTGCGCACCATCCTCTCGCTCGCCACCGCCATCGAAACCGATTGGCTGCGCGAACTTTTCCCCGAAGACATCCAGGGTGATCTGAAAGTTCAATTCGATCCCACGCAAAAACGCGTCGTTGCCGCCGAACTGTCGCGTTTCCGCGGCCTCGCCCTTTCCGCCCGCCGCGTGGAACCGCCCCCCGCCGACGCCGCCGCGCATTTGCTCGCCGATGAAGTCATCGCCGGCCATCTCGTCCTCAAAGAATGGGACCACACCGTCGAGCAATGGATTTTGCGCCTCAATCTTTTGAGCAAATGGTGCCCGGAATTTGAATTGCCCCCCATCACCGACGAGGACCGCCGTCATCTTATCGAACAAATCTGCCACGGCGCGATCGGCTACAAGGACATCAAGGACCGCGACGTCCGGCCAATCGTGCAATCCTGGCTCTCGCACGCGCAACGCGAATTGCTCGACAAACATGCCCCCGAACGCCTCTCGCTCCCGAATGGCCGCACGCCTAAAATCTCCTATGAAGCCAGCAACCCGCCGCACATCGCCATGCGCATCCAGGAATTGTACGATGTGACCCAAACGCCGAAAATCGCGCTCGGCCGCGTGCCCGTGCTCGTGCACATCCTCACGCCCGGCATGAAACCCGTGCAGGTCACGCAAGACCTCGCCAATTTCTGGCGCGAGCACTACCCCCGCCTCAAATCCGAACTCCAGCGCCGCTACCCCAAGCACGAATGGCGTTAGGTAGGAACAGCGCATTGCGCGGCGGCATCTCTACCATTTGAATTCGCGCCAATTCGTGAAATTCGTGTGAAAACTCTTCACTCCCCTCATCCGTGTTGATCTGTGTCCATCCGTGGTTGAAGATGCGTCAACCCCACGTGCGGGATTTCCCGGCATTGCCCCCCGCGCGTTCTGACATTATCTTCTGCGGATGAATCTATTGCCGTTTGACGCCTTGCCCGCGCACAAGCCGCGCCGTTTTGTGCCACAGCAAATCGATCTCGGGGACTGGACACAAATCAAACCGCTGTTCGAGAAGCTCGAAACCCGCGCCACCGAATGCAAAACCATCGGCGAACTGGAAAACTGGCTGCTCGATTGGGGTGAACTCAGTGCCGCGCTGGATGAAGAATCCTCCAAGCGCTACATCGCCATGACCTGCCACACGGACAATGGCGAAGCGGAAAAAGCCTACCTGCACTTCGTCGAAAAAATCGAACCCGAACTCAAGCCCCGGCAATTCGAGCTCGAAAAAATTTACATTCGCCGCCGGGACGAACTTCAAAAATCCCAGAACAAAACCTCGTCCAACGGCCGCTATTTCGTTTTCGATCGCGACGTAAAAAATCACATCGAACTGTTCCGCCCGGAAAATGTCCCGCTCGAAACCGAGGAAGCCAAACTCAGCCAGCAATATCAAAAACTCGCCGGCTCGCTCACCGTGATTTTCCGCGGCGAAGAGCGCACGCTCGTGCAAATGAGCCGCTTTCTCGAAGAACCCGATCGCGCCTTGCGCAAGGAAGCCTGGGAACTCGTCGCCAACCGCCGCCTCCTGGAATCCGACAAGTTCGAGGAAATTTTCGACAAACAACTCAAACTCCGCCAGCAAATCGCCAGGAACGCCGGCTTCGATAATTATCGCGACTACGCCTTCCGCCGCCTCGGCCGTTTCGATTACACGCCCGACGATTGCGCAAAATTTCACGACGCAGTCGCAAATGAAATCATGCCCGTCGTCCGCGAACTTCAGGACGACCGCCGCAAAAAACTGAACGTGGACAAACTGCGCCCGTGGGACCTCGCCGTGGACCCGCTGAGCCGCCCGCCACTAAAACCCTTCGCGGAAGTCGCGCAAATGGTTTCGCGCACGCAAAATATTTTCAACCACCTCGACCGCGACCTCGGCGAAGGCTTTGAGCGCATGCAAAACCTGCGCCTGCTCGACCTCGCCAACCGCAAAGGCAAAGCGCCCGGCGGTTACCAATCCACGCTCGCCGAAGCGCGCGTGCCGTTCATCTTCATGAACGCCGTCGGCCTCCAGCGCGATGTCGAGACCATTTTGCACGAAGCCGGCCACGCCTTTCACGCACTCGCCGCGCGCGACGAGGATTTATACGCCTATCGCGGCGCGCCCATCGAATTCTGCGAAGTCGCCTCCATGAGCATGGAACTTTTGGGCAACGAATTCCTGGAAGAATTTTATTCCGGCCCGGATGCCAACCGCGCCCGCCGCACGCACCTCGAAGGCATCATCGGAATTTTCCCGTGGATCGCAACCGTGGATGCGTTTCAGCATTGGGTTTACACCCACCCCGGCCACACACGCTCGCAACGGGCTGTAGCCTGGCTCGAATTAATGGATCGCTTCGGCGGCAATGTCGACTGGACCGGCTACGACCAAAGCCGCGCCTATCTGTGGCACCGCCAGCTCCACATTTTCCTGCATCCGTTTTACTACATCGAGTATGGCATCGCACAGCTTGGTGCACTGCAAGTCTGGGCAAATTCAAAACGCGACAAAGCGAAAGCATTGAATGACTACAAAAGCTCCCTCGCCCTCGGCGGCTCCAAACCGCTCCCCGACTTGTTCAAAGCCGCCGGTTCGCCATTCGATTTCAGCGCCAACACCATCAAACCCCTCGTGGATTTGACTCGAAACGAGTTGGCTAAATTGTAGCCTCAAATCTTTGCTCCTGTTTCGAACGGCGAACGGAGGGAAGGGGTGAGGGGCTTGAATAATTTCGCCACCCCCTCAACGCACGACGCAGCGCAATCCAAAAACGAACTCGTGAGGCCGCCCCACCCACCCTGTCTGTTTCTTAGTCGGCAAATCTTTTTTTAAAAAAGATTTGTCCACTTTGGCCTCAGCCTGCGACTAACAGACAGGAACATGAGCGACGCCGCCGAAACCTTGTGCCAACGCGCCCGTAAAGGCGATCTGTCCGCCGCCTCGGAACTGGTCACGGCATTCTACCAGCAGATTTACGCCTACCTCCGCCGCCTCAGCGGCAACGATGACGACGCCGCCGATCTGACCCAGAAAACCTTCACTCGCACCTGGCAATCACTCGGTTCGTATCAGCATCGTTCCAAATTTTCCACCTGGCTTCACGGAATCGCCTATCACGTCTATCTGGACTGGCGCCGCAAACGAAACCTCGGCGACCCGCAAACCGATGAATGGTGGGAAACCCAGGCCGCCAATTCCCCCACACCGTTCGAGAACACCGTGGAACGCGAATCAGCGCACCAGCTGTATCGCTGGGTGGACGAACTCGATGACGAAAAGAAACAAGCCGTCCACTTGCATTACTACCAAAACCTCCCGTTGAGCGAAACCGCCGAAGTGCTCGGCGTCGCTGTCAGCACTGTTAAATATCGCCTGCGCGAAGCCCTGACATTCCTCCGTTCGCGCACCACCGCAGCAAATTCAATTCCCGAAAGGAAAACGTCATGAACGACACAACCATTGAGAATATTTTATTTCACGCACCCCGCCCCGTCGCACCGCCGGATCTCCTGCGGCGCCTCCAGGCTGAAATCACGCTGCGCCGCACCGAACCCGCGCCGCAAAAAGCCCGCGATTTGCGGAGCCCTTTCCGCCGCTGGTTTCCCGCGCTCGCTTTCTGCGTGCTCCTCGTGAGTTGCGCCATCATGATCGCCGTGCAGGGAAACTGGACCACAAACCTCAAGCGCCAGAACGAAACCCTCCGCGCGACCACAGCCAACCTGCCGCAACTGCGCGAACAACACACCGCCTGGGAACAAGACCGCGCCCAACAGGACGAACTCGACCAATTGCGCAAGGACAACCAGGAACTGCAGCAACTGAAAGCCGAAGCCGCCCGGTTGCAAAAAATGGCCGCAGACACCCACCGTTTGCAGAACGAAAACCAGCAGCTCACGGCAAAGCTCAACGCCCCCACGCCCACGACAGCACCCGGCCAAAATTTCTTCGACGAAGCGCAACAACAAGCCGAGCGCATTCAATGCGTCAACAACCTGAAACAGATCGGCCTGGCCATGCGTATCTGGGCAGGCGACAATAATGGTAAATACCCCACGTCACTGGTGGTCATGAGCAACGAACTCAGCACGGTCAAAATCCTCATTTGCCCGAGCGATAAAGGCCGCGCGGATTACAAGTCATTAACCTTTGGCGAATTCCAGGACAATATGACCAGTTATCAATATCTCGCTCAGCCAGATGACGAGACTCACCCGGATTGCATTACCGCCATCTGCCCAATCCATCACAACTACCTATTGGCCGATGGCAGCGTCCAGCAGATTAACCCTGAGAAAATTCGTGAGGTAAAAAAAGATGGACGCCTGTATCTCGAACGAATTGACGGTACCCCTTTCCGATGAAAACCCTCGCGTTCAGCTTCCTCGCAGTGGCGGCCGTGGCGCTCGTCGGCTATCAGCACCAGCAACTCGGCCGATTGCGCGTAGAAAATACTTCTCTGCAACAATCGGCATCCGAAGCGAATCAATTGCAGGCTGACCTCGCAACATCCACCAGCGACGCCGCGCAGATGCAGGAAGAGATCACGCGCCTCCATGAGGAAAATCGCGACTTGTTGAAACTCCGCAATGAAGTCAGCCAATTGCACGAAGCCCAGGCTGCATTCGAGAAAGTCAGCGCGGAAAATAAGCGCCTTCAGTCCCAGGTTGCCCGCCTCCCCACGCCCAATGCGAAACAAATTTCCATGCAGCCAATCACTCTTCGAATCGTCGATTTGTATGACCGCGGCTTGAGCACGCCGGAAAACGCAGTGCAGACGTTCTATTGGGCGCAACGCGACCGAAATGCTGATGCGTTGGCCCGTGCCGTCACGTCGAGCAGCTGGAAGAATTTTCGGGACTATACGGATGGATGGCGCCGCCAGAATTTCGATAATTTTGGTTCCGTCGAAATCGTTGCACGTCGCGATCTGAACACGACGACCGTTCAACTGGGGGTTCAACTGAACCAAGCCAACAACCCGCAATTCGGCGAGAAACTGATCATCACGCTGGAGCTTCAAGGGAGTGACTGGCGGGTGAATGCAGTCAGTCGTTGAGGAGCGATCGCTCTCGACAGGTCAGCCGCGATCCCGGTCTAAAGATTAATACCGAAATAATTGGAGACAGGCCGACCCCGTCGGACCCCTTATACTTCAATCCCGTAAGCCTTGATCTTATTATAGAGCGTCTGCCGGCCAATGCCGAGGCGTTTGGCCGTCTCGAGTTTGTTGCCGCCGGTTTCCTTGAGCATCTGCACAATCGCATTGCGCTCCACGCCTTCCAGCAATGTGAAATTCGTGTCCTGCGACTGTTCCGTCTCCGGTTTGACGCTCGTGATGGATAAATCCGTGGAATCAATCTCGCTGCTTTCGCAGAGCAGCACCGCGCGCTGAATTTCATTCTGCAACTGGCGCACGTTCCCCGGCCAGTCAAACGCCGTCAGGCGTTCAGCAGCTTCGGGGCTAAAACCACGAATGGGCCGGGCCGCCTGCGCCACAAACCGTTTCATGAACGAATTCGCCAGCGGCATGATGTCCTCGCGGCGCTCGCGCAACGGCGGCAGGTGCACCGAAATCGCGCTGATGCGGTAATACAAATCCTCGCGCAGCTTGCCGTCCTTGATCGCGTCCTCCGGCTTGCGATTCGTCGCCGCCACGAGGCGGCAATTCGTCTTGTAGCTGACCTTGCCGCCCACCGGCCGCACTTCCTGGTCCTGCAACACGCGCAGCAATTTGCTCTGCGTATCGATCGGCATTTCGGAGATTTCGTCGAGGAACAGCGTGCCACCCTCCGCCTGGCGGAAAAGACCTTCACGATCCGTATGAGCGCCGGTAAACGCGCCTTTGACGGAACCAAACAACTCGCTTTCAATCAACTCACGCGGCAACGCGGCGCAATTGATCTTGATGATCTTGCCCTTGCTGCGCGGACTCACCGCGTGGATCAGGTCGGCAATGACTTCCTTGCCCGAACCGCTTTCACCCGTGATGAGGATGGCCACGTCGCTGGGCGCGACACGTTCCACCGTGCGCACGACGTTCTGCATGGCCGTGCTCTGGAAAATCGGCGAAGTCCCGCCGCTCATCGTCGAGAGCGCGCGGCGCAGCGAACTGTTCTCCTCGTTTTGCTGCTTGTGCTCTAATGCACGTTCAACCGTGACCAGCAGGCCCTGCGTATCAAACGGCTTGTTCAGGAAATGATAAGCGCCGCGTTTGGTCGCCTCAACAGCGGCTTCGAAAGTCGCATTGCCCGTGAGCACCACCACTTCGGTGTCGGGCCACTGCTTCTTGATCTGGGGCAGCAGGTCGAGACCATCGGCGTCGGGCAGCTTGATGTCCAGCAGGACTACATCCGGCTGTTGCAGGCTAAAGGCCTGCTTCAGGTCCGCGCCACTTTTTGCGTCGGTGACTTCGTAAGCGTCGCGGAGAATGGCTCCGAGCAAATCGCGGATGTCCGCGGCGTCATCAACGACCATTATTTTGCCCTTCATAGTTTTCTTTGCGCTAGCGAACACGCTTGCGTGAACGCATGAAAGATCGCCCGGTGCTCCGGGTAACGATCCACCAACCGCTCAGGGTGGAATTGCGTCGCCAGCATGAAAGGCAGCAGGCGGCCTGCTTGAGGCTTCAATTCCATGCTCTCCACCACTCCGTCGCTGCTCACCGCGGTCACCTGCAATAATTCAGCAACCCGGCCAACAGCTTGATGATGCGTGCTGTTCACGCCCAATGTCCGCTTGCCGGTTATCTTGGACAGTAATGATTCCCGTGTCAATTGCACTTCATGCACGACCTCGCTCCGCTTGTCCATGCGACCATGATTCATGGCCCCCGGCACTTCCGTGGGGATATCCACGTAAAGCGTGCCTCCCAGCGCGATATTCAAAAGCTGGTGCCCACGGCAAATCGCCAGTAACGGCTTGTGCTGCCGGAAAACTTCATCAATCAAAATCAACTCCCGCAAATCCCGCTCCCCGCCATCCGGCGTCGTATCCACTGTCTGCCGCAAATTCTCCGGCACCCGGTCCTTGTAAAGACGCGGCTCGATGTCATCGCCACCGGTAATCAACACCCCGTCACTGCGCCGGACGCACTCGGCGATCAGTTCGCGCGATTGCCCCATCGGCATCGTCAACGGAATGCCGCCCGCCTCCGCAATGGCCCGCGGGTACGCCTCGGACAAACTAATCGAGCGATCATGAAACTCCACGCCTTTCGCTTCAATGCTCGGCGAAATCAAAATTAAAGGTGCCCCGGCCATGGGCCAACAATGTAAGAGCCAACCGGGCGGTTTGTCACGCCCGACGTTCCGGCAGGGACAGCGCGCTGCGCCGTCCGCGCCGCGTTCAGCGCCGCAATCGAATTCACTCCAAATGTCTTCGCTATGGGAGGTTCGAGCCGGCCCGATGTTCCCGAGCCGCCAAAAAACTCATTCTGACATCGCCGTCACCGCCTGCAAAAACCACGCCGAATGCGGTATCCACTGCTCCGTCCAGCGCCATTCGTTCCCGTTCGCGTGCATTTTGAAGTCGATCCCCGAACCATCCGGATTCCCCTCCTTGCCGGTGATCCCGTTCGATATCCCTCCGCGCCCCGAGCCGTGTCCCAGCATCGCGCTCATGTGCGGCACGTTATTTTTCCCGAACTGATACATCAGGCAAATGTCATACGGATTCCCGCCCAAAATCCATTCCATCTGCCTGCTCGCAAAATCAGCCAGCTCCGCTTTCACACCAAACGCGCCGCGCCCCGGATAAACCAACCGCCCGCCCACAATCGCCGCCGCCGCCAGCGATGCCAGCCGCGCATCCTCGCCCTGCCACCACCACCCGCTCTCGTTCTCGTGCGGGATGAAAAATCCATCCTTCACCCGCCCGCGAAACAAAAAACTCTGCCGCGCATAACCGAACGGATTGCTCACCTCGCCAGTCACGCGCAAATTGTAGTCCAAAGCCTTCTTGATCGTCGCCAGCGCCGCCGCGCGCGCTGCCGCATCGTCTTCCTTCTCCAGGTAGCGCGCCAGCGCAATCACCGGCAACCCCGCATCCGACGCATGCCAGAACGGCCGATTCGAATCATTCGCGATAAAATATCCCTCCGGCGACATCCGTTTATTCAAATGCCCCGCCCGCTCCCGCGCCGCATCGCGATAAACCGCCTTGCCGGTCGCAATCCACAACTCCGTCGCCGCCGTCAGCGCGCAATAGTCATCAATGATATTCTCCTTCCCATCATCGTCGTACTTTGTGTTGTTCACCTGCAAATGCGCAAACGCCCGCTCCGCCGCCGCCAGGTACTGCTCCGATGAAAATTCCCCATGCTGCTTCCACTGCGAAATCCGCGCCAAAGCCGCAATCGCCATCCCGCCGCCCTCACGAAACGCGCACTCGTAATCCGACGTCGTCTTGCTGTTCGCCAGCAACCCCACCACCCGCCGCGCGCTGAGGTCCTTTTTAAAATAACTGAACACCGTCATGTAAAAATAATTGCTCGGCGAAAGCGAGCGCATCACATAATCCGCCCCGTAAAGCGCCTCGTCCATCAACGGCTGTTTCGCCTTCAAGCGCTCCAGCAACGCCGGCGCCGTATCCACCGTGTTCACCATCGACCACACCACCAGCGGCGTTTGCTGCGGCGACATGAAATTCGCATACGCCAGGTGCGAAAAATATTTGCTGATGTCCCCCGAGGCATCGCACCAGCCGCCGTGCAAATCCACCGTGTTCGTGCTGCCGTAAAGAATCAAATGCCGGTCCGCTTCCATTTCCTCCGGCGTGTTCGCCCGTTGATGCTGATAAAAGCCGATAATCGCCGGAATCGTTTGCGCCGCCAGCACGCCCTTTCCAATTTCAAAGTCGAACGACCGATACGTTTTCCCCTCCTGTTCCACCTCCGCCACAAAATGCCCCTCACGCGCGAACGTCGAAAAGTCCGCCCGATAAAAATATCTCCCCGGAAACCAATCCGCGCACTCCTGCACCTCTCCCAATGCCCGATCAAACTCCACCTGGCCGGACTGCGCATCTTTCACCTCAAACCGCGCCCCGCCCGGCAGCGGTTTCGCCGATTCCACCACCGCAAACTTCGGTGCCTCCGCGTCGTAAGCCACTTGATTGATGTGCACGATCACCTCGGCGAGGTCCGACCGCATCTCTTTCGACGATGCTTCCGCGGAAACATCCTCCGCCAATCCCTGAAGCACCCATCCAAAGCAACAGAACGTTACGAAGCCAAAAAAGACACCGCGAATCGATGGTTTAAAAAACATGGTTTTTGCCAGGACATCGAGGCGAAGCATGGGTGGAATTCAACCCACGAATCAAGCATCCTCTTCAGATCATCACGTCCAGGAAAGCGCTGGCGCTTTTCCCGAAGTCGCCATTCCTCGCCTCAAATGAA
>Ga0335085_10004691_pt1 | contig 22452 bp, 14 predicted proteins | sample Lox_Sample_45_FD_206712 | JGI IMG/M metagenome (GOLD analysis project Ga0335085, IMG submission 206712) | Soil microbial communities from Loxahatchee National Wildlife Refuge, Florida, United States - Lox_Sample_4.5 | ecosystem: Environmental > Terrestrial > Soil > Wetlands | place: USA...
GTCAGTGGCACTCTTGATGATCCGCGGGTTGAGGAGGATCAGCAGGTTGGTCTTGTCACGTTCGGTGCTGGTGCTCTTGAACAAATAGCCGAGGAAAGGAATGTCGCCGAGAAGGGGTATCTTGTGGTTGATCACCTCTTCCTTGTCCTGGATCAGCCCGCCGATGGCCACGGTTTCAAGGTTCTTGACCACCACCGACGTCTTGGCCGAGCGCTTGGTCGTGGTCAGGTCGGCTGCCTGGGGATCGTTCACCGCCTTCACCGCCGAGATTTCCTGGTAGATGTCGAGCTTGATGTTTTCCCCCTCGCTGATCTGGGGGGTGATCTTCAGGATGATCCCGGTGTCCTTCCTGTCGATGGACTGGAAAGAGGGGGTGGTGGTGTTGGATATGGTGACGTTCCCCTTGAAGGGGACGTTCTCGCCGACGAAGATCTCCGCTTCCTTATTGTCGGAGGTGAGGATGGTGGGAGTGGAGAGGACATTGATGGCGTCGACCGATTCGAGGGCCTTGAGGACCGCCGGGAAATTGGCCGCGCTCCCCAGTTGGAGGTTGTTGTTGGTGATCCCTGCGGCGCTCAGTGCCTGGAGAAGAGCGGTCAACGAAGAAACGGCGCCGTAGGGATCGTAGAACCCTATGGTGGCTACGGTCCCGTTTGAAGCGCCGCCGATGAAGCCCCATTCCACCCCCAGCTCTTTCAGCTTGTTCTGGGAAACCTCAGCGATGAGGGCCTGGACGTAGACCTGCCGCCTCTGCTTGTCGAGCTTCTGGATAACCTCCCGCAGGTTCTGGTAGTCGGTGGGAGAGGCCATGATCACCAGGGAGTTGGTCGCCTTGTCCGGGGTTATGCTGACCTTTCCCCCCTCGAACACCGATTGCGGGGCTCCGGCCTGGATGCCCACGGGGGTGGGGGTGCCCCCCTTGATCACGCCGTCCAGGACCTTTGCGACTTCGGTGGCATCGGCGTTCTCCAGGTAGTACACGTTGATCTTGCTGCTTGTAGTGGGGGGGACCACGTCGATGAGGGCGACCAGTTTCCTGATCTCCTCCTTGTCCTTGTCGCTGCCGAAGACGATGAGCGCGTTGAGCCGGGAATCGGCTATCACCCTTGGCCCCACACCGCCTCCACCGACGCTTGCGGAGCCGGATGGAACCTGAGCGGCACCTATGCGCGTGGACGAGCCCTTGCTCCCCAGCCAATCCCGGATAACGCCGGCGGCGTTATCCGCGCTGGCGTTCTTGAGAAAGACCATCTCGGCCTTGTCCCGCTGCTGTTCCGTATCGATAAGATCGAGGATGCCGAGAACCTTCTGGATGTTGAGGGATGAATCCACGACGAGCAGCATGTTGGCCGGGCCGAAGGAGTTGATGTAGCCATCCTTGGATATCACCGGCTGGAGGAGCGGCACCGCGTCCTGGGCGGAAATGTTCGACAAGGAAATGACCTGGGCGACATAGGCGTCGTTCACCGGAGCGCGTTCCGCGTCCGTGAGGATCTTCATTCCGGACTGCTTGGCCGAAGAGGTGGGGACGATCTTGTACACCTTTCCCGCCTGGGTAACGGTGAATCCCTTCAGCTCGAGGACCGATGTAAAAACATTGAATGCCTCTTCCGTCGAGAGCTTGGCCGGAGAGTAGACGGAAATCTTTCCCTTGACCCTGTCGTCCATCACAAAGTTCTTGCCGGTCAGGTCGCTGATAAACTTGACCATGGTGGCGATGTCAACATCACTGAAATTGAGGACGACACCCTTTGCCGCAGCCGGATGCGGGGCAAGCAGAATACACAGCACCAGCAGCCAGGTGCCAAGGAATGCGCTGAATCGATTGTTCAATGTTGCCTCCGGGAAACCGGTTGTCCGTTCCAGTTTTCAATTGTCAATTACAACGTAAGACGCCGCTTTCAGTTTACAGATGTCTGGCATACCAGGGAAGAAACCGGAACACCGAAAATCATAAACTTGAATACATGGTAGTAGTAACCTATCGTATATCGTAGCTGAATGTGGCCGGCTGACCGTCACGGATGAGGTCAAGCTTGATGCGGCTTTGTCCCTTGAGCGAGGCCAGGGACTGGATAGCCTTCTCGGGCGAATCGATGGTGAATTCGTTGATCCGCACCAGAACGTCACCGTTCTTTATCCCCACCATGCCGAAGATGCCGGCGGGTTTGACTTCCGAGGCCTTGAAGCCTTCCACTTTGCCGTCTTTCATGCTGGGAAGGAGTCTGGCGTCGGTCATCGCCTGGCCGATGTTGTCAAGTGCAGCCTTGAGGGCACGCTGGTCCACCACGTAGCTCCCTGCTCCCACCTGGGATGCAAGTCCCCCTGTCGCGCCAGGGGGCGACTGACCGCCCGGTTTTTCCCCTTCGGCTCCCATGGCGGGAGTCTGGATCTTGATCACCTGCCCCCCCGACTTCACGTCGACCTGCTCCTTTTTCACCGCCACAAGGGAGCCGATGTCGAACACCTGGTCGCCGAGCCGAAAGACCCGTTCTTCATTGGTGCTGGTTTTCCGGATCAGGGCAAAGGTCTCCCGGAATGAGCCGAGGGCGGTCCCTAAAAGGAGAAGGTCGCTCTGCGAGGTGGTGGCAGATTTCTTTTCTACCCCCTGGGCAATCGGAGTCAACTGCCCCTGGGTGGCCTTGCCGAAAAGACCCTTGGCCAGGATCGGCGCATATGATGACAGGTCATCGCTCTGCACCGCAGGGGAGGGGGCCGTGGACTTCTTCTGCGAAACTTTCGCGAAGGTGCGGGTGAGTTTCAGCGAAATGAGGTCGGAGGCAATGTGGGCCAGGGAGGCCACGATGAGGAGAGCGAGGGCGATATTGACAGGCACGACCCACTTTGACATTGAAAGATTCCTTCGCACAACGCTAAAGCATTAACTATATAGTGAAAACACGTGGCAATTGCAAGAAAAATCCGGGAGGAGCAGGCCCATTCAGTTAAGGAAGGCTTGAATGGTTGATGACAGCAGGACGACAAGCTCATCACCTGAATGACAGCTCTGGACGTGGCTTGGTTCGCCGCACGTGCCGAACTGTGGACCGACAGGGGAGCGGAGCGCCATCCGAACGCATCATCCGTCTCCATGCGGACTCTCCAGTGGATGGTTGCCATGGCTGGCACCATTTCCCGGCGTCAGGTCATGCTATTTTCTGCTGATTCACGACAAATGGTGCTCGTATCGCACATGACGGGTGAATTTCTCATTGTGCCGGCCACTGTTGCAGTTTTGCATACATGTCGGGATACTGGAGCGTGTAGTAGGTATCCAGCAGGTGTGGCCAGGAAAGGAAAGCATCCAGAAAAGTAATGGGAACCTGTCTCGTGTTGTTCAGATTTATGTAGTCCGGGTCATAGATCGAATAGTTGAGAATCGTGGACGTATTGTACAGGGTCGGAAGATCGAAGAAGACGATGGAAATGCCGTGAGCGCCTGGACGGGCCGATCCGTGGTATTCGTCGACAGTTATATTCTGGATGGCGCTCTGAATCGTCGTTCCCGGGCCTTCCAGCAGCTGGCTCAGCTGATAGAGGTCTACATAGGTGCCGACATCAACATACAGGTCGAATGGCTGCACCTGGGCGCGTGCAGTTGTGAGGAGAGAGAGGGTTGCGTCCCTGGTGGACGGTGTATCGAGCTTTGCTTTCAGTGAACTGCCAAGGGCGTCCACTGCCGATGCCACAGCTTCGATGCCTGCACCGAGCCGGAGTGCGGAAATTGTCTGATTGGAATAACCCTGGGAGACCACGTAATTCTTGTAGCTTTCCACCATGTTTGCTGCCAGCTGCTGGGGGGTCATGGCCGGATTTTGTGTCAGACGGGTGAGCAGGTTCTGGTAATCCCAGCCGTTTGCCTGAACCAGGTCCTGGGACGAGACGAAAAAGCCTGCGAGATTGCGAAATTCGTAGACCGCCTCAATGGTCGCCATGATGCAGGCGTCAGTGCCGATGATGTCGAGCGTTTTCCCGGTGGCGGTTTCAGCCGCCTGAATCCCCTGGGCTACATAGTAGTTCGCCAGCTCCGGGGACTTGTTGCCGTTGCTGACCCAGTCGGTAAGGATTGATCTGATGTTGGAAGCGTAGGCCACGCCCGGCTTCCACCCCTCGCCGTGATCCCAGAGAACCAGGGCGAAATGGTCGGCAGGGTAATTGGTGATGCCGAAGGAGACGAAATCGCGCACGGTATCGCCGCTTGCCATGTTTATGTTTCCCAGGTCGGCCACCTTTACGAGAGATCCTTTGTCTACCCTGTAGCGCACGGCGGAGGTGGCCGAGCCACTGTCGCCCTTGTACTGCACGAGGACAGTCACGTTGGCGGTTGACCCGACAGCCTCCATCGCCGCGAGATTCGCCTGGGCGTAAGGATCAAGGTCGTTCGCACCGTCCAGGTAAACCATGAAGGTCCACGTCCTTCCGACAGGGGCCGGGGCAACGGGATCACTGCCTCCACCCCCACCACAACCAGCAAGGACGAACATGAAAAGAACAATGCAAAGCTTACGCAGCAAGGGGTAACCTCCGGAAAGTGGAAAATTTTTTACCGATAGATAATATCAACTCCCCTCCAGCCTTTCAAATAAAAAATATACAATAAAATCGACGGATCAGACGAGGCACGTTGTGCCTTATTTTTGTCACCGGGAGATGCTGTAATGTGGAGTAAGCAGAAAGACTCGTTAGGCCGGGAGAGATATTTTCCTGTGTGGCATGCAAAGAATCGGAGACCCCCCTTCATGAACCATCTATGAAAGGGGGTCTCCGATGTTTATCTCGTGGGAGGCAATTAACAGATGAGTTCTGCTGAAGCTACATGATGAGTCCTGCGTATCTTGACCCTCTCGCTACAATGTTGCAACTGCGAAAAGTCTGCACGTAGAACAATCGGCTTTCAAAAAATCATGGGTTAAGATGTTTCTCTGTACCTACTGTGCACTGATTGGCTATTCCTGTCGATAGCGCTGACGGATTGGCAGGTAACGCGAAACCAGAAGCAGTAGTAACACTGGCGGTGCTGACGCTACTCAAACTACTGGTGCTTTGGAGAGTGGCTGTGAATGGTGCCATCATGCTACTGGTTCCACAAACAACAGGAACGGTTCCTGTCATAGTATTACCTGAAACCGTCCAAGTACTTGTTTGATGACTACAACAATTCACCATCATACTAAGAGAATTGCCAGTAACGGTTCCAATCCATGGTAGCCCGAGGGCGCTGGTCGAGACTTGGTTCCCGTTGACAGTCATTGAAAAGGACAACGCTCCTGAACCACTTCCACATCCGCCAAATGGGGGAGAGCTCCACGTTCCGGCCCAATTGCCAGCTATCCTTGGCACAACGGAAACGGTTTTTGTATAAGAGTTGTCAGATTCGTTACTTTCTACGACGGTGTTTGAGGAATCGGCCACTATCTTAATGGTATGTGTCCCGACGCTAAGTGTTCCAATGGAATATCCGGTTACATATGAATAGTAACCAGCCTGTAAAGTCGGGGACGTCCAAGCTGCACGTGCAATTCCGTCAATATACAGCGTGTAGTTGAAACCTGTTGTTATCGAGACGGTGCTGTTGTTCACCACTGCCCAGTCAACATACAAGGTGTCCGAGGGATACAGAGGACTGCTGTCGGTGGTGCTTCCCGAAGTTTTTGTAACCACAACCCTGTCACTCCAGCCGGTTGGCAGGTAGGGTGTAAGATTGGGAAATACGGATGCCGCCATCAGAGTGAAAGTGAGGCCGCTCTGGTTGCCGCTCACCGAGTAGGCGGAGTTTGAGTAAGTTGTGAAGCTGGTCGCCGAAATGGTAAGGGGGTAGGTGCCGGCGGCAATGCCGGTGATGGTAAAGGTCCCGGTAGAGTTGGTGTAGGCGCTCTTGCCCGCTATCGATACGAGAGCGTTTGCAATGACCGGACCTGTGGTGCTACCGGAGCGGACCGTGCCGCTCATGGTGTACATGGGCGCCAGGACAAAAGTGAGGCCACTCTGGTTGCCGCCCACGGAGTAGGCGGTGCTGGAGTAGGTGTTGAAGCCGGCCGCCGAAATGGTAAGGGGGTAGGTGCCGGCGGCAATGCCGGTGATGGCAAAGGTCCCGGTAGAACTGGTGTAGACGCTCTTGCCCGCTATGGATACGAGAGCATTGGCAATGACCGGTCCGGAGACGCTTCCGGAGCGGACCGTGCCGCTCATGGTGTAACTCGGCGTCAGGGCGAAGTTGAGGCCGCTCTGGTTGCCGCCTACGGCGTAGGCGGTGTTGGAGTAGGTAGTGTAGCCGGTTGTCGAGATGGCGAGGGCGTAGGTGCCGGCAGGAATGCTGGAGATGGTGAAGGTGCCGGTGGCGCTGGTGTAGGCGCTCTTGCCCGCGATGGAAACGAGGGCGTTGGCAACGGCCGGTCCCGTGGTGGTGCCGGAGTGGACCGTGCCGCTCATGGTGTAGCCGGTGGCCGCCGGGGTGAGGGCAAAGTTGAGGCCGCTCTGGTTGGCGCTCACGGCGTAGGCGTTGTTGGAGTAAGTGTTGTAGCCGGTTGCCGAGATGGAAACGGCATAGGTGCCGGCGGCAATGCCGGAGATGGTGAAGGTGCCGGTGGCGCTGGTGTAGGCGCTCTTGCCCGCGATGGAGACGAGGGCGTTGGCAATGGCCGGTCCCGTGGTGGTGCCGGAGTGGACCGTGCCGCTCATGGTGTACGTAGGCGCAGTGGGTTTGTTCGGCTGGATATTGGTCAGAATCCACTGGGTTGAACCAGACCAGGTATACGAGCTTGTCGTAAAGTTGTGGGTAATATCGTACCACCCGGTGTAGGAACCGCCCCACCCGAGATTAATGTGAACCATGTTGGTGCTGCCGGTCTGGTAGCCATCGACGACTACCTCGTGTCCAGACTGGCCGTCCGTCGTCTGGATGCTGAACAGTATTGGCCTCGCCGGGACGGCATCCAGCTCTGTTTTGAAAAGGTTGAACCAGGTGGTGTCGTCGTAGCTTGTCCTGCTGTATTGGGTTATCGGACTTTTATACTTGAAATAGGTTGTCAGCGCAGGCGCGATATCGGAAATGTATGCGGCTGATCCGTTACAGCCATACTGCATGTTGACAGCGATGCCGGCATCGGACATCAGGCGGCCGACGGCATCCTGCTGGGTGAACGAACTGCTGGTGGCAACGGTATCCGGCATGTCGGACCAGTAGTACGCATGACTGAAATCGGCACTGAGAGTCGACCCGTTCCAGGAGTACGAGTGGCTGCCGGTACCGGCATCCGGCCAGTTCCAGTATTTCATCACCTGGGCCATGGCGGTGGCGACACATCCGGTATAGGCATTTCCATTACCCGTTTGGGAACACCCATAATTGGGCGCGTACATATTGTAGGGCGCCGGTTGGTTCCAGGCGACAGTCAGCAAAGGATTGACAACCGTTGTCAACGGCGGGGGATCGAGAACGGCGTCTGCCGACGGAGTTTCCCCTCCAGCCGCGAAGGCCTGCTCACCCCTCAGCCGTCGCCATGCCTTGCCGACTCTCGTTTCATTGTGGTCGCCTGCTGATGCGTACGAGGCTCCCCTGCGGGTGATATTCTTGTACGTGGCGGAAATTTCGGGAATGATCCACGACTCGATGGAATGCTTTTCGTTGATTCGACCGGGAATGAAATCGGAGGTGGTGGAATAGAGCAGAACGGGGCTGAACTCATCATGGGAAGGGACGAGGAGGTGTCCGCTGGGATTGACCTTTACATTGTAGGCAATGGGTGCATTTTCATACGACACCGTTTCCACATCGGTGATGAAGGGATTCGTCGACCCTCCCCAGTCGCCATGTGCTGCTACATGCTGTTGCATGAACTTCGCAGCGATCTCCTGTGCAACCTCCCTGGTGACATCGGCAGAAAGGCAGATGCCGGGCACCGACATGACCAGCAGAACAACAAGAACCCTTACAAAGACCAGCAAACGATCCTTCATGACCCCCTCCTTTTAGCGGCTGAAACGTACATGTGAAGCATTAGATAGAATAATCTTGAACCCTCTCGTGCACCTTTCCATTACGGGCATGTCAAAGCCGGAAACAGTGCCTGTTACGTACACCAGTGTCCGATCCAGGTCTTTCTGTCGATGTATCTTGTCAAAAATAAGGCTGCTCTCTGGGGATTCAACCCAGACTTCTATCGAATAATCTCTTTGATCATCGTGCAGCACGAATTTTTCGTAGGGGAGCCGGGGATAGTGACTCTTGTCGAACACATTACGGGAATCGATATACCCTGCTATGCAGATCTCATGGCCTTCTCCAGCGAGCGTTTTCCCGCACTCGCCGGGAACTTTCAAGACGTGGTGAGCCTCTCCCAGAGTCAGACAGCCAGAGTCCGCACCGATCGTGATTTGAGCGCATCCGGCAGAGAGTGCCACAGAAAGCAGCATCATGAAAGTTTTAAAATTTCCCATGATAGTCCTTACGTCAAGAAAACGATTTAGTCAAGCAATATAATTGATATACTCAAAGCGTTATCCACGGTATGTCGTAATAGTGTGACAGTAATCACAACGGGCGTTGCGGATACGTCGATGTATTCAATCATGTAAAGCGCATGTGGTTCTGGCTGAACCATGCGAGAAAGCATTGTCTCCCGTCAGGCTTGTATGGTAATACATGAATATCGGATCACAAAATGTCTTCAAACAGGAGTGAAGCAGTATGCGAATGATCACTACCACTCTGTTGTATGCCCTGACTGTCAGTGCCACGGCACTGGCCGCACCAGCGCCGCGTCTCATTGTCGATCGCCCAGTGTACGACTTTGCCACCATCACCCAGGGGAAAAAGGCCACGCACGTTTTTGTTCTGAAGAACAAGGGGACCGCACCGCTGAAGATCCGGAAAACCAGAACGAAATGCGGGTGTACCGCTGTCAGTTCGTCTTCCGATGAAGTCATGCCGGGAAAAAGCATCGAGGTCATGGCTACGTTCGACTCGACCGGATACTCCGGAAGCGTGACCAAGGAAGTAATCGTGGAAAGCAACGATCCGCAGAACCCTGAGTATACCCTGACGCTGAAGGGGACTGTGGCGGAGAAAATCAATATCTCTCCCGGCAGAGCCGATTTCGGGTCAGTACGGGGAGGAACTGCGAAAGAACTGGTCCTGACTGTCGAGAACAGGGGAGAGAAGAACCTTCGGCTCAAGGAGGTTGTCTCCTCTCTCTCCCAGGTAACGGCGCGATTGTCACGGGGCACATTGAGACCGGGGGAATCGGGAGGGATCATTCTCAAGGCCGCGCCGGGAAAGGATGACCGCTTGTTGAGCGGTTTCATCCGCCTGGAGACGGACAGTCCCTCCAAGCCGATGATCCTGATTTCCGTGTACGGGTCGGTGGTGAAGTAACGGCTGTACCGGTACGCTTACCCCTCAATCCCCCATTTTTTTGAAACAGAAAAGCCCCGATGGCCGTAAGCCACGGGGCTTTCTCTTTGTCCGCCGCATGGGGCGGACATGACATTCGAATCATGTACTACGGGGTCTTGTGCAGTTCCCTGTTCATGTAGATGTACTTTCCCTTCATGTGCCAGATCCTGAAGGTCTGCGTATTCCCGACATTGACCAGGATATTGCCGCTATCTTCCCTCCAGGTGAAGTTCTCCTTCTTCCCGTCGGGATTCACAATCTGGCCGCTGTTGTCCTTGTTGAAGGTGAAGGCCGTATGGTCGTCCGAAGTCCAGGTCCCGTAGAACTTGGCTTCCTTGGTCGAGCACGCCATCAGCATGAAACAGACCGAGGCTGCAGCTACGCATTTTTTCAGCACGATACTCTCCCTAGATGTTCGGCATCCAGCGGGTGCCGAGCTATCGTGAGTGTTGATGTTGTCCGGTTTTCGATGCCTTCGCAGGGCACGGATAGAATTTGTGCCGGTCTAAAAAAAATGGTGCAGGGAGGTTTCCCCCCCTGCACCAGGGTACTGCTCGATTTCAGTTGAAACTAGTCGACTTGACCATCGGAGGTGACGGCGTCGCCGATGGTCCGGATGACGTTACCGGCAACATCGGTCACGCCGGTCACGACGAGGAGGTCGACGGTGTGGACCTTGTCGTCGCCGCCAGCAGTGGAACCGAGGGTGAGACCGGCAAGGCCGGACCCGGCAACGATTTCGGACTGGCTGGCAAGGCCCTTGCCGACCGGGATGGTCTGGACGTCATCGCCAGCAGCCGTCGTGTTGCAGATGCCGTCGGGGCCGGAGGTGATGACATTACCCACGATGGCGTCATCGCCAGCGGGGACGCTGTCGATAATGCCGTTCGGGCCGGCGGCAACGCAGGTGGTGTTGGGGAGGCCGTTACCCGCAGCGAAGTTGAGGGTATCGGTACCGCCGAAGGCGGACTCGTTGATGCCGTTAGCGCCGCTGTCGATGAAGGCGTGGTTGATCTTGAGCGGATCAAGGGGACCCGACAGGGTGAGCTTCACGGTCAGGGTCGCCGGGTCGTAGACGGCCTTGGTGACGGTGGGCGGCGTACCGGCATAGCCGGTGGGGCTGATGGCGTAGTTGGCCGCGGTGTTGGCCGATGCCGCATTGAGCGGCTCGTCGAAGGTCAGGACGAACGTGGTGCCTCCGCCGGCAAGGGCGACGACCTGGCTGAGGTAGGTATTAGCGGGATCATCAACAAGTATCGGGCCGACAGTATCCGCGGCGGTTGCCGGAGCGCTGGGGGTGCTTTCAATCTTGTCGGCGCTTATGCCGGTGACAAAGCACTTCCATTGCAGGGCGATCGCGCGACCTTCGACGAAGGAGAACTCAGGAGCGGCAGAGAAGGTCTTCGGATCGATGCCGTTAAAGAAGGTATTGGTGGTGTTGCCGACGAGGAAGGCCTGGTGGTTGGTCGCCTGCGTGCTGTTGTATACCTGGATTTCGCCGCAGTACACGTTGTAGGACTTGGCGCCGACAGCCACATCCCAGCCGAGGTTGATGGTGTCGTTGAAGTCGAGCGGGGTGTTGGTGACGGTCAGGTTCTGCGGCTGGGCAGCGGCGATGGAGCCGAAGGTGGTGAAGCTGACGGTCTTGCCGGAGAAGGCGGTGCAGTTCGTTGCGGAATCAGCAAGGACATTCCCGGAGGCATCCTTCAGCAGGGAAGCAGCGCCGGCCGGCAGCGTCACGGAGTAGGAGCCAGCAGCACCCAGGTTCGGGATGGTGACGGTGATGGTGGTGAAGGTGTTGGTGGTGCTGTCAAGGTTGGTCGAGACGGTGTAGGGGATGTTGCCAGCCTTGTTACCGAGGAACTCGACGTTGATCAGGCTGTAGAGGCCGGTGGTGTCGGAAGCGGTGAGGCCCTGGCCGGAGTTCTTCGCGTTGGCCTTGATCGGCTTGCTGAAGGTGAAGGTGACGGTGTTGTTCACCGGGTCGATGTCGGAGTTGTTGAACGGAGTGGTGGCGTTGATGATCGGGCAGAGCGTGTCGGTAGCGAAAACGAGGACGTTGCCGGCATTTACCGTTCCACCGTCGCAGTCGGAGCAGACGGGGGTTACACAGCCGGAGAAATCGCCGGCCGCGCTGGTGGCCGTGATTTTGAACTGCTGACCGGCTTCAACGTTCGTGAAGGCGAAGGCGCCGGTCGCATCGGTGGTCACGGTGCCGACGTTCATACCCCAGGCGGCGCCGCCGGTGGCAACCTGGGAGGCGTTGCTGCCAAGGGAGGTGAGGGTAACGGTGTAATTCGCACCCGGAACGAAGGACTTGCCGTTGAGCACTTTCCCCTTGATGGTGGAGGCAGCCTTGCCGGCATAGAACTTCACGCCTTGCGCCAGATAGTCAACCGGGGTGGCGTGGTTGCTGCTGGTGTCCTTGCCCGCATCGCCCAGGTCGGTGTACACGACTGAGGCGCAGTCAAAGACGAAATCGGGGTATTTGGGCGCGCTCGCAGCAAGGGCGGCGTTGACGGCCTTCAGGTTGATGGTCACCTGGTAGGTACCATTAACGTGCTCGGGGCCCTTGGTGGCCGGAACGTTCCGCAGAACGAACTGGCCGTCGACTGTGGTGACGGCCTGGGCGACCCCGATATCGACGGTCGCATTGGCGATCGGCTGGTTGGTGCACTTGTCGATCAGGATACCCTGGATGGTGCCGACCGGCATGAGGGTGTTCGGATCCGGGTTTGTGACCGAATTGGTGTTGGTGTCGCCCGTACATGCCGACATCATCGCGATGATGCCAAGCAGCAAGAACGGCAGAAGGTACTTCTTCAGTTTTTGCATTGTTCCCATTTGTTCCTCCTTACATAAAATTGGCTCGAAAGCGTTTGCCATCCCCGGAGGGAGGGCATGAGTTACGGGCTCAAAGCCCAATTGACTGCTGTTCATCACCTCCTTACATTGTCAAGTGATTAAATGTCAAAGTTGGGTATATCGAGGACTACCCTGTCCCCAATATCCCCATCTTTTCGTACCCAGGAAAGACCCGGGTTTAGTGAGTTCACCTGCCTGCTGCCGTCAACCTGCTATAGCACAGAAGAAAGCAAATATCAAACATTTTTTTGCCGTAATGACCGGTATCGCCGCGTTCCGTTAACAACGGGAGCCCGCAGCATCTGGTTGGCCCACGGGCACTGCTGACAATTTCACGCCGGATGCTGCTCCAGCAGCGCGTAACTGTGGCAAATTGTAGTGTATGTAACATATATTAAGAAAATGTCAACCGAAAAAAGACCAAAAATCCAGCGATGCCGAATGTGTACACAGTATTTCTTCGCTCTCTGTATACGTGCGAATGTCGTAATTGTCAAGCGTTCTTGTCGTTGTTTTGAGGAAAGACGCAGTTACGTCTCGGCAGGGTGATGTTTTCTCACTTCTTCCTTCATCGTGAAGTGTTGTATATTGAACTTGTAACGTGCCGTGTGGTATGGTTTTGCCGTCTGGCAGCAAAAATTCATCCGGGTGGGAAAACGAATGGCGCAGACTGTCTTTATTGTTGCCGCTACGCACGGGGAGTTGTCCCTCCTGATCCGCACGGGGAATGCCAAGCGCCTGCCGTCGGTGGTCCCACCCGAAGTGTACGAGGGAATGATCGGCACGACCCGTATACTCTATGCAGTGACCGGCATCGGCAAGGTGAATGCGGCGTCAGCCACTGCGGCTCTTTTGGAGCGATCTCTCCCTGCACTCCTTATCAACACCGGCTGCGCAGGGGCCTATCACGGATGCGGCTTGGCGGTCGGTGATCTGGCCATTGCTTCCCACGAAATTTTCGGTGACGAAGGAGTCAAGACGCCGAAGGGGTGGGAATCGCTCCGCCTGATAGGAATCCCGGTGCTGGAACGTAGCGGGATGCGTCTGTACAACGAGTTTCCCCTTTCTGGACAGGCGACGGAAAGGGCAGCGGCACTGGCCGGGTCCCTGGGGAATGCCGCCACAGTCGGCCGGTTCGTGACCGTTTCCACCTGTAGCGGGACGCGGAAGCGGGGCGATGAAATGGCGCGTCGGTTCGGAGCCGTGGCGGAAAACATGGAAGGAGGAGCTGTCGCCCAAGTGGCCATGGCGTACGGTGTAGAGTGCATCGAGGTCCGCGGCATCAGCAACATGGTGGAGGACAGGGACCTCGCCACCTGGGACATTCCGCTGGCGGTGGAACGAGTTCAGGAGTTTGTCGTGAAGTTCATTGAAACGCTTTGAGTTTCGCGGCTTGTGTTCGCGTGACATATCGGGCATTGGAGGGGGTTGTGGGAACTTTTCGAACGTTTGAGGATATTGAGGCTTGGCAAAAGGGAAAAGAGTTGGTTGGAGAACTGAATCGCGGCCTGATGAATATTTAGAAGAAGAAGACAACCATCAAAGGGAACAAATTCAGATGAACAACTCAAAACCTGAAACCCGAAACGCGGAACTCGAAACTCGAAACGCGAAACTGACCTTAGGCTATTCCCCCTGCCCCAACGACACCTTCATCTTTCATGCCCTCGTTCACGGCCTGGTGGCTACCGGAGGGTACAGCTTCCGCGAACGGCTCGAGGATGTCGAGACCCTGAACCGCCTGACACTGCAGGGAGCCCTCGATATCAGCAAGGTTTCCTACCACCTTTTCGGTTTCATCCGTGACGAATACTGCTTGCTTCACTCGGGGGGGGCGCTGGGCCGCGGGTGCGGGCCGCTGGTGGTGGCCCGGGAATATACCGACATGTCCGGGCTGGCGGGCAAAAGGATTGCCGTCCCCGGACGTTACACCACCGCCTCTCTCCTCCTGCAGCTCTTTGCGCCGGAGCTCGACCGCCTGGTTTTTCTCCCTTTCCACGAGATCATGGGTGTCGTTGCCCGGAAGGAGGTAGATGCCGGCGTAATCATCCACGAATCCCGTTTCACCTATGGGGAGTATGGCCTGACCAGGCTCATCGACCTTGGTGAATGGTGGGAGCGGGAAACCGGTCATCCCATCCCTCTCGGTGGCATCGTGGCGCGCCGCTCCCTGGGGGAAAATGTCATCACAGCTGTCGACCGGGGGCTCAGGGCCAGCGTCGAACACGCCTTTGCCCATCGGGGGGCTGTGAACGAGTATGTGCGTGCCCACTCCCAGGAGATGAGCGATGAAGTGTGCGCCGCCCATATTGACCTCTACGTCAACAGTTTTTCTCTCGACCTGGGCGATGAGGGGGTTGAAGCGGTCAATGTCCTCCTTGCCCGGGCTGAAGCGGCAGGGCTCGTCCCTTCTTCGGGAAAGCCGCTGTTTATTGCCTCACGGGGATGACCAATCTCTTTCGATGGTGCCGCCGAAGTCGTTTCGACACCCGAAAACCGGGGCAGGGGGGTGCTGTTCTTCTGCAGTCGTTTGTACTCTTTTTTTTTCACTACTGACGCTGAAGCGTCTTCCTTTTCTCACGGGTAGTCAAAGTCAGTTCCCCCTCTTTTCTTGTGCTGTTCCGGCGACGGCAGGCACGCCACTGTCCTGAAAAACCATTAAAAAACAGAATATTATGGCATGTGTCAGCGCTTTTTCTTGACTGGGGAAATGAGCCTGTGCTATAAGATTCCTTCGCCCAACAAGGAGGTGCTGTATGGCATCACTGATCCTGAGGGGCAGGCTGGCAGCGCTTGTCGTGGTTTGCCAGATGTTCCTCCTGATCCACACACATCCCCTGCAGGCTGAAGAGAATAACAATACCGGCGACAGGAAAGAGGCAGCGGCCCCCGAGAAACAGGCAGGCGAAGGGGTTGAGGGGATCGCCTCGTACTACGCCACAAAGTACAATGGAAGGAAGACCAATTCGGGCGAGAGGTATCAGCCGGAAAAGCTGACCGCAGCCCATCCCTCCCTCCCTTTCGGGACATTGGTGAAAGTGGTTAACCTGGCAAACGGGAAAGAGGTTGTGGTCACCGTCAATGACCGTTGCCGGAAGAGAAATGTCCCGTATATCGACCTTTCCCGGTCGGCTGCCACGAAGCTCGGTTTTCTCGGCAAGGGTCTAGCGAAGGTCCGGATTATACCTTTGGAAGAGAAACCGTCCTGACAAAAACAATAGATGGGCGAAAAGAGAAAGGCCGGGAATTCCCCGGCCTTTCTCTTTTAGATGCCCTTTGCGTGGCTGCCATCCGTGCTGCTGCGCACCGATCCTCTCCGTATCCCAGCAACTGATCAGGGCTTCGAGCTGACTGCGTTGCGCTATTGCTGAGCCTTGCTCTTGGCGCTGCTTTTCTTTTTCGTACCTTTCGAGGTTTTCCCTTTGCCCTTTTTCGCGCCCTTCCCTTTCTTTGTTTTCTTCCCTTTCTTCTTGTGCTTGTAATTCTTCGGTTCCGGTGACAGTTCGTCCCGGATGCTGCTCAGGAGCACGGTGGTCTCCTCCTGGGCAGGGTCCGCTTTTTTGGCGGCTTCCAGTGCTTCCTTGGCCTCGGCGATGCGGCCGGTCTTCATGTATACCCGCCCAAGTGCATTCAGGGCCTTGGCGTGGTCGCTCTTGAGCTTGATCGCCTCCTGGTAACAGGCAATGGCTTCCTCGTAATTTTTCTTGAACTCATACACCAGACCCAGCTTGTAATGGCTGTTGGGATCCTTCGGATTGAGTTCCACGTTGTTCTTGAGCAGGACGATGAGATCGTCGTAGTTCTTGTTTTTTACATAGATGGCGGTTAGGGCATTGTGCGCTTCCGTATCGTCCTTTTTGAGGCGGAGTACTTCGCGGTACTGCTTCTCTGCCTCGTCATTCATGTTGTTGCGCCGGTAAAGGGTGGCAAGTTCCCGGTGGGCCTCAACGTTATCGGGATTGAGACGGATGGTTTCCCGATATTCTGTCATGGCCTCCTGGTAACGTCTGTTGTTGGCGTAGGCCCTGGCCAGCTTGAAATGGATCTGGGCATCGTCCTTCTGGGTCTTCAGGAGTTCCTGATACTGTTCGATGGCCTGGGGGAAACTGCCGCGCTGTGTGTAGATATCTGCAATACGCCGCCGGGCGTCGATGTGACCGGGTGAATACGTGAGGGCCTGGCGGTATTCCACCACCGCTTCATCGAGAAGCCCCTTCTTCTCGTAGAGGGTGCCGAGCTTGTAGTGGAGTTCGCTGCTATCCATCTTGATGTGGATTGCTTCCTTCAAGGTGGCAAGGGCATCGTCATCACGGCCGGCGGCAATCTGTGCCTCTCCCAGTTTCTGCAGCGCCTCGGTCCGTTCCGGTTTTTCCTTCACTGCGGCGCCATATTCCTGGATGGCCTTTTCGTAGTTCTTGGCCTTGAGTTCCTCGTCACCACGGATCATATGCTCAAGATACCGACTGGATGAATTTCTGCCGGCAAGAAGGTTCTCGTACTCTGCCGCCTTCTGGTCGCCCTTTCTTTCGTAAACCTCGGCCAGGAGCCGATGAATTTCCTTGTTCCCCGGATTGGCGAGTTGTGCCTTTTTCAGTTCTTCCAGCGATGCATCGAGTTGGTTGTCCGCCATCAGGGTAGTTGCCAGTCCGAGCCGGGCAGTTTCATTGTCCGGCTGCAGGGCCAAGGCCTTTTTAAATTCATCCGTGGCCTGTTCTGTCTGACCCATGCTGACGTAAATCTGGGCAAGTCCCGCATGAAGGGAGGCATCCCCGGGAGATGCCGCAATTGCCTCGCCGTAATGGTAGCGGGCGAGGGTATACAGTTTCCGTTCGGAAAAGACCCGGGCAAGCCCCTGGTGGTATGCGGAGGAAGGACTGGATTTCACGGCCCTGGTCAGTTCTGCCGCCGCCTCGTCCAGCTTGCCTCTTTCCAGATAGAGAAGTCCGAGATTGCCGTGGGCTTGAGGGAGGTCTGCGTCGCTTGCCAGTGCTTGCTGGTATTCGATCATGGCCCCGTCTGTCTTGCCGGCCCGTTCTAGTTCAAGCCCTTTGACGAAGTGGGCTGCGGCACCGTCAGGGCACATGCTGCGAATTTTGGTCTCGGCTTCCTCCCGCTCGGCTTTGTTCCGGATGGTGTCAAGCTTCATGATCATTTTTTTTGCCTCGCCGCACGGGTCCTTTGCGGCGAAGCCCCAGTCGAAGGCCGAGACAGTGTGGGGAGCAAGGAGATGGCAGAGCATGGAGAATTGTATAAGCAAACCGGCTTTTTTCATCTAGTGCCTCGTAGCGTGCATGTGGTTGTTGTGAGCAAGGAGTGCGGATTATACACGGAGGAAGAGTAAAATTCAATTCTAATCCGGCACAGTGGACCGGGTCCGGGCGATACCATCCGCGGGAGGCTTTCTGACGTGCAAAGGCCGCAGGCCGCACAGTGCCCGTATTGCCTTGACTTTCACGGCAAAGATGATTAAATCAACAAAAAACCTCCCTGTTCAGCGGAGCCGCAGCTGTGCACGAACAGTGTCGATGCGGGCCCATCCGGAGATGTTCGCTATGGCCATCAATCCCAAGCACGTGGCGTGGCCGCTCTGTACCCCTCCCGACAGCGTCAGTGTATCCTTTCACTTTTCGACGTCCGACGGGAAGGCGCAGGGTAGTGAGTATGCATTCACCCCGCCAACGGACATCTATGAGACTTCGGGTGAATTTGTCGTGGAAATAGAGGCCCCCGGCCTCGACCCTGCTGATTTTTTCCTTACCATCTGCGGCGATGTACTGACAATCGAGGGTTATCGGCAGGAAAAGGGCCGTACGAACGGGATCAGTTACCTCTGTTTTGAACGTCACTTCGGACGTTTTTTTCGTGCCATCGAGATCCCCTCCGCCTTCGATCCTGCGGGAATTGTCGCTCGGTATCAAAACGGAGTGCTGGTGGTTGTGTTTCCTCGGAACCGGGAAAACCGGGTGGTGAACAGGGAGATACCGAATGAATAAGGAGACGGAGATGGAAACCAGACTGGAGAACGAAGAACTCAAGATCCCCGACATCCTGCCGCTCCTGCCGGTACGGGACGTGGTGGTCTTTCCCTACATGATACTCCCGCTATTTGTGGGGAGAGAGATATCTATCGCAGCGGTTGATCACGCCCTGTCGAAGGACAGGCTCATTTTCCTCGCCACCCAGAGGGATGTGAGCGATGAGGACCCGGCACCGGATGCCATTTATACGGTCGGCACCGTGGCGATGATCATGCGCATGCTGAAACTCCCTGACGGGAGGGTGAAAATCCTCGTGCAGGGCCTCTCCAAGGCGCGCATCGTCGAATTTACCGGGGTGAAGCCCTTCTATTCCGTTCAGATCGATCGGATCGCCGAGCCCTCCCTGCCGGATGAATCACTGGAGATCGAGGCGCTCATGCGCACGGTCAAGGAGCAGCTCACCAAGATTGTCTCCCTCGGGAAAGTCATATCACCCGAAGTCATGGTGATTGTGGAAAACATGCAGGAGCCTGGGAGTCTTGCCGACCTCATTGCCAGTAACATCGGTCTCAAGGTTGAGGAGGCCCAGCAGCTCCTGGAGATCGTCGATCCTCTCGAGAGGCTGAAGAGGGTGAACGAGTTCCTCAACAAGGAAAACGAGCTCCTTGCCATGCAGGCCCGCATCCAGTCGGCGGCCAAAGAGGAGATGGGGAGAAGCCAGCGGGAGTACTTCCTCAGGGAGCAATTGCGGGCGATCCAGCAGGAACTTGGCGAAACCGACGCCCGTTCCGAAGAAATGGCGGAACTGCGCAAGGCCATCGATAGTGCCAGGATGCCGCCAGCCGTGGAGAAAGAGGCGCTGAAGCAACTGGGGAGACTGGAGCAGATGCACCCCGACGCGGCTGAATCGGGGATGCTGCGCACCTATCTCGACTGGCTCGTGGAGCTCCCCTGGAGCAAATCCACGAAGGATGTCCTCGACATCAGGCGCGCGCGGGAAATCCTCGACGAGGACCATTATTACCTGGAGAAGATCAAGGACCGGATCCTTGAATTCCTCGCCGTTCGCAAACTGAAGAAGAAGATGAAGGGACCGATCCTCTGCTTTGTGGGGCCGCCGGGAGTCGGCAAGACCTCGCTCGGCAAATCGATCGCCCGGGCCATGGGGCGCAAATTCGTGCGCATTTCCCTCGGAGGGGTGAGGGACGAGGCGGAAATCAGGGGACACCGCCGGACATACGTGGGAGCGATGCCGGGGCGGATTATCCAGGGGCTCAAGCAGGCAGGGTCCAACAACCCGGTCTTCATGCTGGACGAGCTCGACAAGATCGGCGCCGACTTCCGTGGCGACCCCTCTTCGGCCCTCCTCGAAGTCCTCGATCCCGAGCAGAACCATGCCTTTTCCGACCACTACATCAATCTTCCCTTCAGTCTGGCCAATGTCATGTTCATTGCCACGGCAAACCAGATTGATACCGTGCCGGGGCCTCTCCAGGACAGAATGGAGGTCATTCACCTCTCCGGCTACACCGAAGAGGAGAAACTGCAGATCGCCAAGCGCTACCTGCTTCCCCGGCAGATCAGGGAAAACGGCATTTCGGACAAGATCCTCTCCCTTTCCGACGAAGCGGTCAAGGCGATCATTAGCAGGTATACGCGGGAAGCCGGGCTCAGAAACCTGGAACGTGAAATCGGCGCCATTTGTCGCAAAGTCGCCCGTCGTGTTGCCGAAGGCGAAACGAAGCACTTCATGGTGAACGCTGCTGCTGTGGCTAAATACCTCGGTCCGCCGAAATTTCTGCGGGAAGGGGAGATGGAGCAGAACGAGGTAGGGGTGGTAACCGGTCTCGCATGGACACCGGTTGGCGGGGAAATCCTGTACGTCGAGGCGACCGTCATGAAAGGGAAGGGGGGACTGACCCTGACCGGCCACCTCGGAGAAGTCATGAAGGAATCGGTACAGGCTGCTCTTTCCTACATCCGTTCCAAGGCTTCGGACCTCGGTCTTGCCGAGGACTTTCTCGGAAATCTCGATATCCACGTTCATGTTCCCGCCGGCGCCATTCCGAAAGACGGGCCGTCAGCGGGAATTACCATGGCCACTGCCCTTGTTTCGTCCCTGGCGAAGATCCCCGTCAGGAAGGATGTGGCCATGACCGGGGAAATCACTCTGCGGGGGAAGGTGCTCCCCATCGGCGGGCTGAAGGAGAAGATGCTTGCCGCCATCAGGGCGGGGATTACGACCATTGTCATCCCTGAGCAGAACAGGAAGGACCTGGAAGAAATACCGCGTCACATCCTGAAAAAGGTAACGGTAATCACCGCCACGAATATCGACGAGGTACTGAAGGTGGCCCTCGAAAATTTTCCGCCTCTGCCGCCGGTTATCGCCAAAACTCCGGCGAAGGCCACTCCGCGCCGGGTTGTGGTGACGCCGCGGAAAGGGGTGGTGGCGGGGGCAAAGGAATGAGGCTTGCGGAAGTAGGGGAATTCGGCCTCATCGGCCGGATTGCCCGAAGGGTTGCTCCCGGTGCCGGGGTCATGGTCGGTATCGGGGATGATGCGGCGGCAGTGGAACCCACGGGGGGATGCGTAACTCTTGTCACGTCGGACATGCTCGTGGAAGGGGTGCACTTTGACCTCTCCCTGTGCGATCCCGCAACCCTCGGACGGAAGGCGCTGGCAGTGAACCTTTCCGATATTGCCGCCATGGGTGGTAAACCTCGCCATTTCCTCCTTTCTCTGGCAATTCCGCCGGCCCTCCCGGTGGAGTTCCTCGACAGCATGGTAACCGGCCTTCTGGAAAGGGCCGAAGAATTCGGGGTCGTTCTTATCGGTGGCGATACCTGTTCCACCAGGGATGGGCTGGTCGTATCGGTAACCGTCATGGGGGAACAGCTTCCGGGGCTGGTGGTGCGGCGGGGCGGCGCTGCGGCAGGTGATCTCGTATTTGTCACCGGGACTCTCGGCGACTCTGCATTGGGATTCGAACTCCTGAAAATGGGTGAGCGGGAAGGAGAGGCGGTTGAACGGCATCTCGATCCCGCGCCGAGGGTCCGGGAGGGGATGGCCCTTGCCTGCGCCGGCCTTCCCAGTGCCATGATCGACGTGAGCGACGGTCTCCTTGCCGATCTCAGCCATATCCTCGATCTGTCCGGTGTCGGCGCCAGGCTGGAGCTGGCAAGACTCCCTCTCTCCCGGTCTTTCAGGCTCAAAGCACCGGCAGTCGCTCCCGATCCTTTTACTTTCCCCCTCGCCGGCGGTGAGGACTACGAACTCCTTTTCACTGCACCAGCCGCAAGGGAAGAAGCGGTTCGGGAGCTTTTTCGCGAGCTTGGCAGCGGGGTCTCGCTGATCGGCGAGATAACCAGCGATCGTCGACTTGTTGTGCTCGACGATGACGGGAGTGAATGCCGGATTGAGGCACACGGATATAATCATTTCCAAGGTACGTGAATCAATTGACTTTTGAGAGGTAATTTGTTATGTAACTCAGCACAACCACCATACATCCGCCGGTTTTCCCGCAAAGGTCTGCCATGTTTGAACCAATGCCTGCCATGCAGCCGTACAATTCCGGCCCCGTACAGTCCCTCGCCCGTTGGATTTCAGCCCGCGCAGTCTGTGAACAGTCGCCATGTTGTTTCCTTCCGTGAATACTCATCAGTCATTGACTGACGTCCCTTCGATCGATGCATCGGCCGTCTCCGCCGAGGCATTCGAGATCATCCGCCGGATATTGAGAAGCAGCAAGGGATTCAGTCTCGACAGCTACAAGAACAAGTGTATCAGGAGACGAATAGCCATCAGGGTCAGGGCGACCCGCTGCACTTCGGCCGACGAGTATTGTGACCTGCTTTTCCGCGATACCGGTGAACTGGATCATCTGCTCAAAGTCCTTACCATTCATGTCAGTCATTTTTTCCGGAATCCGCCGACATTTGCCAAGTTGAGGGGGGAAATCATCCCCTATCTCTTTGCCCGCGCCAAAAGCGAGAAGAAGTTGGATCTGAATTTCTGGAGCGTCGGTTGCGCCAGCGGCGAAGAGCCGTATTCCCTGGCGCTGATCCTGAAAGAATCGTTTGCCGGCGAATTGGAACGGCATAACGTTTCCGTGCTGGCGACCGATGTGGATGCGGAGGTCCTGGTGAAGGCGCGGGAAGGGATGTATGGTGAGGAGCGCCTGGCGGAAATACCCCCGGCAGTGAAGAAACG
>Ga0335085_10004692_pt1 | contig 22450 bp, 17 predicted proteins | sample Lox_Sample_45_FD_206712 | JGI IMG/M metagenome (GOLD analysis project Ga0335085, IMG submission 206712) | Soil microbial communities from Loxahatchee National Wildlife Refuge, Florida, United States - Lox_Sample_4.5 | ecosystem: Environmental > Terrestrial > Soil > Wetlands | place: USA...
CTGCGATCAGGATCGGCTCGTTGGACAACGCGGCCTGGAATGCCTGTGCATTGCCCTGGAAGCTGCCGATCATCGTTGCCGGCATACCAATTTCTTCCGAGGCCTTCTGGATGGCGTTGACGGCCTGGCCGAGCGCGACGCCGGGCGGCAGATTGAAGGTCAGTGTTACGGCGGGGAATTGACCGGAATGCGATACCAGCAGTGGTCCGACGTGACTGGTATCGACGCTAACCAATGTGGAGAGCGGGATGAGTTGTCCGGTCGTCGGCGCCTTGACGTAGATGTGGTCGAGGGTCTGCGTGCTTCCCTGCAGGTCCGGCAGGACTTCGAGAACTACGTAATAGGAATTATTGGTGAAGTATTGCGTCACTTGTCGTTGGCCGAAAGCATCGTTGAGCGTGTCGTCGATAACTTGCGGCAGAATGCCGAAGCGCGACGCGGCGTCACGATTGATAGTGATCGTGGCCAGCGGTGCGGAGTTCTGGACGTCGCTGGCGACGTCGGCGAGCTGCGGCAGCGTTTTCAGCTTGGCGGCGAGGCGTGGTGCCCAAGTGTTCAGCTCGTGCAGATCCGGATCTTGCAAGACGTATTGGAATTGTCCACGCGCGATGCGTCCGCCGACCGTGATGTCCTGCGATGGTTGCAGAAACAGCCTGGCGCCAGGAATCCTCGCGAGCTTCGGTCGCAGCCTGTCGATAATTTGCGACGCGGTCGCTTTGCGGTCGTCGCGCAACTTGAGGCCGATGATGAAGCGGCCGGTGTTTTGGGTATTGCCGTAGCTCGGTCCGAAGAACGAGCCGAAGTCGGAGACATCGGGATCCTTGGCAAGCACATCGGAAAGCTGTCGCTGGACCTCCTTCATTCTCTCTGGTGAAACGTCCTGGCCCGCTTCCGAAATGCCCATGATCATTCCGATATCCTGGGTCGGAAAAAAGCCCTTTGGAATGAGAACGAACATGACTCCGGTGATGGCCATCGTCGTCAGGAACACGAGCAATGTCAGGAATTGATGATCGAGCACGAAGTCGAGACCGGCGCGATAGCCGGCAATCAGGTAATCGAAACCGGCTTCAATCACGCGGTAGAGACGGCCATGCTCGCGGTCATGCTCGCTGACCAGGAAGCGTGAGCACAGCATCGGTGTCAATGTCAGGGAAACCACGACGGAGACGAAGATGGCCGCGGTAACCGTGATGGCGAATTCGTGAAACAGGCGGCCGACGATGCCGCTCATCAGCAGCAGCGGAATGAAAACCGCGATCAGCGAAATGCTGATTGACACGACGGTGAAGCCGATCTCCTTGGCGCCTTTAAGAGCCGATTGCAGCGGCGTGGTGCCGGCCTCGAGATGGCGAAAGATATTTTCCACGACGACGATGGCGTCGTCGACGACGAAACCGACCGCAATCGTGAGCGCCATGAGCGACAGGTTGTCGAGGCTGAAGCCGCCGAGATACATGATCGCCGTGGCGCCGAGGAGCGACAAGGGTACCGCGGCGCCGGGAATAAGCGTCGCCTGAATGCTGCGCAGAAACAGCAGGATGACCAGCACGACCAGCGCGCACGATAGGAGCAGCGTGAATTCGACATCCTTGACGGATGCGCGAATGGTCTGGGTGCGGTCGACGACCGTATCCAAATGGATGCCGGGCGGGATCAAGGAGTGCATCCTCGCCAGCGCGGTTTTGATGTTGTCGACCGTATCGATCACATTCGCGCCGGGTTGCTTGAAGACGAGCAACATGACGGCGGGATGATCGCGGTGCAGCGCGCCCAGCGTTACGTCCTGAGGACCGGCGATGGCCTTGCCGACGTCGCGGACGCGCACTGGCCCGCCGTTCCGGTAGGCGATGATAACGTCGTCATAGGGCGCCGGCTCGGTCAATTGGTCGTTGGCGGCGATAGTGAAGCTTTGTTCCTTGCCGAGCATGGTGCCTTTGGCCGCGTCCGTCGTCGCGTTAGCCAACGCGCTGCGCACGTCTTCAAGCGTGAGCCCACGCGCCATCAGCTTGGCCGGATCGACCTGCACGCGAATGGCGGGCCGCTGCTGGCCGCCGATCGCCACTTGGGCGACGCCTGGAATCTGCGAAATCTGCTGGGCGACGACGTTTTCCGCGAAATCGTCCACCTTGGTCAGGGGCATCGTGTCGGAGTCGGCAGCAACGATCAGGATCGGCGAATCCGCCGGATTGACCTTGCGGTAGGTCGGCGGCTGCGAAAGGTTCTTTGGCAACGTCGAGCCTGCCGCCGTGATCGCGGCTTGAACGTCCTGCGCAGCGCCGTCGATGTTGCGGTTGAGATCGAATTGCAGCGTCACCACGCTCGAGCCCAGTGAGCTTACCGAACTCATTTGGCTGACGCCGGCGATCTGGCCGAACTGCCGCTCGAGCGACGTGGCGACGGTCGCGGCCATGGTTTCGGGGCTTGCGCCGGGCACGGTCGCGCTGACCTGAATGGTTGGAAAGTCAACTTGCGGAAGCGGCGCCACCGGCAGCAGCGGAAATGCCACGATGCCCACCAGTGCCAGGGCCGCCATCAAGAGCGACGTGGCGATCGGCCGGCGGATGAATACTTCGGAGATGTTCATTACTTCTTTTCCGCCTGCTGCTCCGGCGCTGCGCTCGGAGACGGATTGTCAGGGCGGACATTGACGCGAGAGCCGGCCTCCAACCGCGATTGACCGTTGACGACAACATGCTCGCCGGCGGCCAAACCTTTCGTGGCGATAGCCGTGCTGTCATTGACCGTCAGCGCATCGACGGGGCGTTGCTCCACTGTATTGTCCGGCTTGATGACCCAGACGTAGAAGCCGTCCGGGCCGCGCTGCAACGCCACCGGCGGTATCGTCACCGCGTCCTTGCGCGTCGTGATCAAAATCCGGATGCGGACGAACTCACCGGGCCACAGCCGCTCATCCTCGTTTGGAAATTCCGCCTTCAGCCGGATCGTGCTGGTGCTCTGATCGATCTGGTTGTCGATCAGAAGGAGACGACCTTCCGCAAGCTGATCCTTGTCGTTCTGGTCGAAAGCCAGAACCGAAACCGTGCCGCGCAACATGGCTTCGCGCACCGGCCCGAGATCGCTCTGCGGCAAAGTGAAGATCGCCACGCATGGCCTGACCTGGGTCAGCACCGTGAGCGGATTGGGATCGGTCGTGTGAATGATGTTGCCGATGTCGATCTGGCGGAAGCCGACGACGCCGTCGATCGGCGCCGTGATTGTCGCGTAATCGAGCTGCGTCTGCGCGGCCTCGATGGCGCCCTGATCGGCGTCGATGGTGGCCTTGGTCTGGTCTACCTTCGCTTGCTGCAAATCTACATTCTGCTGGGTTTCGAAATTCTTTTTCACCAGGGTAGTGAACCGCTCGAGATCCTTGATGGCGGCGACCAGCTGCGCCTGGTCCTCGACCTTCTTTGCGATCGCCTGGTCGAGATTGGCCTTGAAGGGCGCCGGATCGATTTTCGCCAGAACGTCGCCTTTCTTCACCTCCTGGCCTTGGCGAAAGTCGATGGAGATGATTTTGCCGGTCACTTGGGCGCGAATGGCGATCGTGTTGAGCGCCTGCACCGTGCCCAGTGCGTCGTAATAGATCGGAACGTCGCGCTGAATCGAGGCGGTCGCCGTCACTGGGATTGCCGGCGGGCCGGCCGGCTGGGCGGCTTGCGACTTGCCGTGCCGTATGATTGCAAAACCGGCTAGCGCCGCTGTGGCGACCCCAGCAATCAAAACGATCATCAGCCAGGGCTTGCGCCGCGCCGTCGAAGGGTTCATCGGTTAGATATACCCCAAGCTACAAGTTTTGTGCCAGTTCCGTTTGGGTCACGGTTTAGGGAGCAAAGTGAGATTTCGCGAGCGAAGAATGCCCGGTCAAGGCATTGGAGCCGAATTAAAAATATTTAACGTGGTGAGGCGGCCGCAATTACCGGCTCGACTCACCGTCTGCTCGTCGGCTTCAGCTTGCGATTTTGGACGCGGCTCTTTGCCGGCCGACGAGCTTGAGGCCCATTGCGACCTTGTCGGTCAGGTTCTTCTGTGACATGCAGGTGAACAGGCACAACGTCTCGCAAGCGATTGTTTCTTTGCGGCGTTCCGTGCCGTCCTTGCCGTACCAGATTTCGCGCGCGGTTTGCGTTCGGACATTGCCAATCGGCGGGTAGTTCCAGCAAACTTCCACCCGACCGTCGGCGCGAATGAAGAAGTCTCGCATTCCCACCCGGCACGGCATGACTTCGCGTGGGGCCTTTTCGCGCCGGAAGTGGTTCGGCCACAGATTGAGAAGCTGCTCGGTATTGAGGATCGGCGCACCGGCGCGCTTCATGGCAATCAAGCGGTCCTTCACGGCGATCAACTCGTCCAGATCGTCGGGTCCGATCCAGAATTCGCCTTTTGCTTCCTCGGTGTGCTGCTCGACCGGCTGAAGGTTGAGGGCCGTTGCTCCGAGCTTGCCAACCCAGTCCACCATGTCGGGGATTTGGCGGAAATTCAATTTGTGGACGACGGTCTTGATGATGATCGGAAAGTCAAAACCATGCTTGTCCCGAGCGCGGATGACTTTGCCAATCCCGGCGACGATGTCGTTGAGAGAGCCGTCGATGCCGCGGGAGCGATCGTGAATCCTAGAGTCGAATGAATCGATCGAGACGTTGATGTTGAATGGGTTGGCCGCAACGGTCCAATCGACCACTTTCTCGTTGCCGAATGCCGCGCCGTTCGTGGTGACGCCCCATTTCAGCCGCTGTTCGCCACAGAACCTCAGGAGGTCGACGAAGCCTTTCTTGATGTAAGGCTCGCCGCCGGCGAACTCGATGTGATAGTGACCGATAAAACTCTTGAGATCGATCAGCGCCTTCTTCCATTCCTCGATCGACATTTCGCCGGGATGATTCGAGGTTCGCCAATATTCGCAGTAGGGGCATTTGTAATTGCAGCGTGCGGTCGCTTCGGCGTAGATCGAAACCGGTACCGTGACATCACGCCCGGTACGCAAATAGATTTCTTCCGCAACGGCACTCCGGACGTGATGAGCGCCCAGGCGCGTCAGCTCCAAAATATTCACTCTAGGCCTCCGAGACGGGATCGACCGCGGATGTCGACGATGGTCTCACAGGCTGCGCCCATTAACGAAGCAATTGCGGTCATAAAGGTTAACCCGATCGCCGCATTTGTCGGTGTGGAAGCCGCGCGCCATTTGCGCGCATAAATGTTGCTCGAATGCCGAATGTGCGCGGAAGCCAATAATCGATCGGAACCGAATGGTCTCACGTCGACAGGTCATAGTGGGTAGCGGCGCCGCCCTCGCGGTCGGCAAGTCGGGGATCAACCATGCCGAATCCGCGTTGATCCGGCGCGTTCCTTACGGCGCCTGCGTCAATCGGGTGGCGCTCGAGAAAGACGTCGATTATCGCGCGGCTTTGAAAGCGTATTGTCAGCAATTGACGCCTGAAGGCGGGCTGTTCTGGGACGGATTGCGTCCGGCGCGCGACCAATTTGATTTCAGCTTCGCCGACGCCGTGCTGGATTTCGCCGAAGCAAACCGGATGACGATGCGCGGACACGCCCTGGTGTGGTACGCGGCCATGCCGGGTTGGACCAAAGAGATCAGCAGCGCCGCGGAAGCCGAGCGCGAACTCGCGACGCATATCGAGCGGGTGGTCGCGAGATATCGCGGCAAGATCAAGACGTGGCACGTCGTGAACGAACCGATCGGCGATCCAGAGGACACTGTCGCGGACTTGCGGCCGAGCGTTTGGCTGCGCTATCTCGGCCCAAAATATATCGATCTCGCGTTTCGGCTGGCGCACCAGATCGATCCCTCGGCCGAACTCCTGCTCAACGAATACGACATTGAATCCGTGAACGATATTTCTCCACCACGCCGGCAGGCGTTGCTGAGGCTCATTCGCGATCTTGTTTCGCGCGGCGTGCCGCTTCATGGCGTTGGAATGCAAGGCCACATCCGCGGCAAAGATCCGATTGACGGCAATGGCGTCTATAGATTCGCATCAGACGTCAGATCGATGGGTCTGTCGCTTCATGTCACGGAGCTCGACGTCATCGACGACACGTTTCCGGCGTCCGTTATCGAACGCGATGCCATGGTTGCTGAGCGCGCCCGCGATTTCCTCACCCCGATATTCGCCGCTGCACGGCCGTCGGTGATTGCCACTTGGGGTATTACCGATCGCTACACCTGGGTGCCCACCTGGTTCAAGCGCAGGGACGGGTTGCCGAACCGGCCGTTGCCGCTGGATGCGACTTACAGGCCGAAACCGCTCTGGCAGGTCATCGACTATTTCTGTCAGCGGAACGCGGCGTGACGCTGCGGCTGGTTGAGCAGCGAAAAATAGTGGCCCGAATAGATTTCCGCCGACTGTTTCATCGACAGATTCTCGCATACAAATTTTCTTGGCCGCAAGTTCGGCAGGCGCTCGAGAAAACGATCAAGCGCCGTTTCGAAGCTTGTGAGGTCGGCGAAGCGCTCACCGCAATCGGGCGAGAAAAACGGGACCGATGAGGCCGGTATCATCGTCTTACTGACGCGCTTCCACAGCGGATCGAGCCAGTAGCCGTTATCCCAGGCCAGCACCGGGACGTTCGACGCGAGTGCCTCCTGGCAGGCTAGTCCCTGCGTCTCATGCTCGCAGAGAAACACCATCGCGCGCGCGCGCTGGAGCAGCTGCCTGTAGGCCGAATGATCATAGTGCCGGTAGCGCACGGTCTCAGTGCGAAAGCCTCTGACTTGCAGCTTTTGCCGGATCGGCTCCAGCAACTCCTCGTCGAGCCGCTCATGGTCCCAGCGGATTTTATCGTAGATAAGAAAATCGATGTCCTTTGCGTTCGCTGAAGTATCGGGCCATTGCGCAACATCGATTCCCGCGAACCACTGCGCGCAGGTCTCGCCGTAGTATGGGCGATACATGTCGTAGGCCCACTGCGACGACAGCAGGTAAGTGCGGAAACGCTTGTCATCCATCAGCCGCGGCGCCAGCAGCGGATGGTCGTAAAGTGCGGGCCCCAAGACGGCGGGATTTGGCAGTTTCCACTCTTCCACCAGACCCGGATAGCCGACCAGCCCGACCGGATAACCCGGATGGCTTCGAGCGCTCGCATAGTCGTTGAGGCGCACCGTCCAGCCTTGCTGTTCCAAAGCCCGTTGCAGCAGCTCGCAGCAAACGCCGAACCCAGATTTCTTCTGCCGGCGATGCAGTTTGTTGTAGAGCGGTCTCACAACGCGCTTCAGGTAACGATCATGTCTGAAAAAGGTGTCGCATTCCGCCTCTTGGTAGAAAAGCAGAATGGCCTTGCGCTCGGATATATCTTTGTCGATCGACGACATTGTTTGCAACGAGTAGCCGCGTTATGAGCGGTGCGTAGTTTTCGCGAGCGCTGGTTTGCGGAGAATAATGTGAAAGTCGCCCTCGCGAAGCGATCTTCGCGATACGATCTCAAGTCCACGCAGAAACGCATTCAGAATGCTGCCAAGAAGCGGGTACCGCCGCCGCAGCTTACCGATCTGTACGGACTCGAATTGCTTGAAATAGGCGATCTCGTATCCGCGCCATTTGCAGAATTCGATGAGCTTTGTCGGCGATACCAGCGGATGATAGACGATTGGGAACGGAGCATTTCCCGGCAAGCCCGCGGCTCTGATGCCGACGACGGAGCGATAGAACCACACGTGAAACCAGTGGGGCGTATATTTCGCGACAATCCCGGTAAAAGAGTTTGGATTGGGGGCGGCAATGAACGCCAGCCCATTGGGCGCTAGCGCGTCAAAGAAACGCTCAATCGCCTTGTCAGGCCGTTCGATATGCTCGATCACAAAGTAACAGGAAACGAGATCGAAACTATTCGATGGAAATTCACAAGTTTGAATATCACCAAGAATTTTGGTCTTTGCATAGCTGTTGTTTTTTATTTGATCGCCATCGATATCGACCACCGTGATATCGGCCTTGTCCAGAAGCTCCGGCGGTAGATAGGAGAGCGACCCGCCGCCCGCTTCGTAGATGCGAATTGTTTCGTGATCGGCGAATCGATTGAGCAGTAAATTCTGGACCCGTTCCAGGGCGTGGTCGGCAGAAATTATCGCATCATTGCGGGCGTCGAGATCGACCAGCTTGTGCTGTATTTCAACAGTACTCGAGTCGAACATCTGCATGACAGGAATCGCCGCCTTTGCGCCCGATAGATAAAGCTCTGGGCGATGACTTCAATTCGGTTGTGGGGCGGTGGTTAATCCAACAAGCGCAAATGCGGTGTCCCGTGTGCTTTGTCGCGGCTGTTCGCATATCGCGCGGACGGAAGCTTCCCGGCCATCATGTTAACGACGTCGTTCGATAGCCGAGTTGTTAACTCGCCGGCTTGTAAGGTCTCAACTAAGTATTCTGGCGGTGCGCCATGACCCGTTTTTGGTTCCCGAATTAACCGCGATGAATAAAGGGTGCCCTGAAATTCAAGGTGGCGACCCATGATCAGCGTCTACGCTCTGATCTATATGGCAGCCTTTGCGGTGCCGGCTGTCATCGGCCTGGCGGCGATGATTCTCTACACCCACCTGCTGGCTCCGGCGGAGTATGGCGTCTACGTCGTGGGCACCGGCATCGCCGGAATCATCTCCGCTGTGTTCCTCACTTGGGTTCGCCAGGCGGTCTTGCGGTATCAGGCGGGCTCTCCTGAACTCGATTTGCGGCCGGAAGCCGCGATCGCCTACGGGGTCTCGGCCATACTTGTTGCCTGTCTCACGCCGCTCGCGATCTTCGTCATTCGTCCCGATGTCGGCATCGGTCTTGTCGCGGCCAGCATATTTTTCTCGCTGGCATTCAGTGCGTTCGAAATCAGCCAGGAATTTCGCCGAGCCCGCCTCGATCCGCTGCGGCTCACGATCGTTTCCGTGGTTCGGAGCGTCTTGAGTCTGGCGTTCGGTTACGGCGCAATCGCGGTCGGCGGTGGGGGCGTCGCTCTCCTGTTGGCGGTCGGCGCGAGCTTTGTGCTCGCCAATACGGGGGCCTTTCGCCGCGGCGCGCGCAAACCGCTGCGCCAATTCTCTCCGGACCATCTACGGCAATTCGTTCGTTACGGAGTGCCGTTCTCGCTCGGCGCCATCGCGATTACTCTGCACTACACGCTCGATCGCCTCGGCGTGGCTTATCTGCTGGGCGCAAGCGCTGCCGGCTATTACGGCCTTGCGTCCGACATGACCCGGGGCATCGTCTCCATTCTCGCCTCGAGCGTCGCCTCCGCGATGTTTCCGATTGCATTTCGCAGCTACGCCGAAGCTGGAGATGCGGCAACGCGCGAGCGGTTACGGGAGGGCGTGGAACTTCTGTTCGCGTTGATGACGCCGGTCGCCGTCTGGATCGCGGTTTCGGCTGAGCTGATCTCGGGGACGCTATTGGGGGCCGAATTCCAGGCAAGTGTCGCCGCGATCCTGCCGTTGCTCGTCATCGGTCGTATGTTCGGCTCTGTAAATCAGTACTATCTACAGATCAGCTTTCAGCTGGCCGAGAAGCCGTTTCTTCAGGTTGCACACGAAAGTTCAATTCTTGTTCTGAATTTGGCGTTGCTGTTTCCGTTGACGATCGCGTTCGGGCTGTTCGGCACCGCGGCGTCGGTCCTGATTGCTGAAGCGATCGGCATCGCGATCGGCATCTGGCTGTCGCGGAAGGCCTTCTGGTTACCCTTCAATCGTTGGGGGATGCTGCGAGTCTGCGCTGCGACGGCCATTATGGCCGCGGCCACTTACGCCGCCAAATCGCTGGCCGGCGGCCATGGCCTTCCGGCGCTTGCGGCCGCGGTGGCCGGCGGCGGTGTTGCGTATGCAGCCTTGGCTGTGATGCTCGATGTCGCGGGCGTTCGATCCGTAATCGCGTCCCATTTACAGCCGAGCTTGGCACCCGCGGAATGAGCTGACTGCTTCGCGAGCACCAATAATCGCAAGGACATCTCAGGGATGGGCCTGACCGCTGAGCGGCCGATCAGCGGGCCGCCTCAATCCGCGCAGAAAAAGATAGACGAGGCGCGGCCGCAGAATGCTGTCGGGATAGCGAACTGCGCCGACAATGAAATGCCTTAGAACATCGGTCATGTCGCCGTGCAGATAGGCATTACGGGCGCCCGCCCAAAAGGCATCGATTTTCGCCAGCCGCCACCGACGGTTCAATTCGGCAGCGGAAAACCGAAGCCTGATCGCCGGGTTCGAATAAATAGCATCGATCGCTTGGAAGCTCTGGCGCAGCAGCGATGTGCGCAGCCGGTAGTTCGCGCTGCCGAAGCGCTGTCGATAAAGCAGCACGATTTCGTCCGGCATGGGGACGAAATCTCCCAATAGGGCGAGCCTGCACCAGAACTCCCAATCTTCACCGAGCTTGAGCGCAGGGTTGAAGCCGCCGACGGAGCGCGCAGCCTCGGTCCGAATACAGATCGCTCCGCAGGCAATGAAGTTCTTCGCGATCATATGCCGTAAAGTGTCTTCGGCGGGAAACAGTTTCCAACGCAAATCTTGCGGTTTGGAAAGCCTGGTTCCATCTTCTGCAATTCGCAAATGATGCCCAAAGCAGGCGATGCGATCGGGCATGCGATCGAGGGTGGCAACCATTTTGGATAGCGCGTCGCTTTGCAACATGTCGTCGGCATCGAGGAAGAAAATATAGGGAGCCCGTGCGATGGCGAGACCGGCGTTTCTGGCGGCGCTCACACCGGTGTTTCTTTGGCGCAACACCGAAAGCCGGGGGTCGGCAAAGCTATGCAATATTTCTGCCGTCTTATCGGTCGAGCCGTCATCAACAACGATCACCTCGATGTCCCGCAGGCTCTGTGCGAGCACGCTTTCCATCGTCTGCCGAAGGAAGGTTTCGGCATTGTAAGCGGCAATGACGACGCTGACTTTCGTAGGCACCGACAGATCCATTCTGACTGCGCTTAGTCGTTCGCGGCTCGGTTTCTGATAATGCTGAGAGCACCAGCAACAGTGGCGAGAATGCACCCCGCTTGCCTTGCGGTGCCGACAGCCCATTCAAGCAGATCGGGCGTTACGCCATACCGGCTCGGCCGCTCCGCTACGTCATGGCTGTGGAAAATGAGCCAGCCCCGGCTCAGCGCGGTTTCGTCAAGGAGCGTGGCAATCTTCGAACGATCGAGCGACGCGCTATCCAGCGGCCACGCGTCGAGTGCGCCAAGATCCGCGACGCTGCTGTTGATCCCGGCATGCGCGGAGCGGCACGAATCGAAGCGGGATTCAAGATAGCGTTTGGTGCGGACCGACAAATCGCCGAAGGGATAGGCGAAATTGCGTATGACGATTCCGGCGTCGATGACCTTCAATGCGACTTGGTTGCGATCGATTTCCGCGCCGATGCCGTCGTTGCTCATCCGGCGCACCGTCGGATGTGAGTAGGTGTGGCACCCTATTTCGTGTCCCTTCTTCCAAACAGTCCGGAGCTGTTCCATCGAGGCGCGCATCGGCCCGTCGGGACTGCCGGTGCCGCAGCCCCCGCCGGCGATGTAAAAAGTTCCGCGGGCGCCGTGCCGCTCGAGGATGGGCGCTCCGACTTTGCAAGCCGAAGCCGGGACATCGTCGAACGTAAACGACACCATCGGCGGAGTGTCGCGCAAGACGAGCGGCTTGCTGCAGATCCGGCGTGCGACGAAGCGCTGCGCCATGCTGGTAAGTCTCGCAGGCAATGAGCCGGTATTGGGGTCCTGTGTTGCTTCGGCAAACATCCTATCGATATTCCTCGTAGACAATGCCGAACTCGGCTGCGATGCGGCCGGCGCCGCGCGCCGTTGTAATCAAGCTGCGCATCACCGCGCAGCGGCCGCGGAAAGCGGCAAGAGGCAAGGATGCGATCCCGACAAAAACGAGCCCGAGGCCTTTGATCCAGCGCCACGGTGCGCTGGCGATCGCGCCGAAATACTTGCGTTCAACGCGCGTGGCGCCGGTGCCGGTGCGGAATTTTCTGCGCAGCACGTAGCCGACAGTGGTGCGCGACGGCGGCATGGTCTCGAAGACGTGAGCGTCGTCGGCCCACGCGAAACTGTGTCCGTCCCTGCGGCATCGCCAGAAGAATTCCTCGTCGCTGCCGCCGGTCATGGCGTAGTCGTGCAAGAACGGCTCGTCGAGATACTGCTCCAGCGTGCTGCGCCGGATCATCATGTTGCCGGTGCCGTAGATCACGGAAACCGGTCCCGTGGCGAAGCGGATCGGAGCGTAAAGGCCGCTTTTTGCGAGCCAATGTTCCGGCGTATCGAAGACCGGAAATACCGGGCCGCCCACGATATCGACCTGATACGTCAGGGCGATCCTGATCAATTCGGTGAGCCAATTGGAAACGGGGTATTCGTCGTCATCGATGACGGCGATGTAGTCGGCGGCAGGTGTGGCGCGGCAAGCTTCGACGAAGGCACGGTCGTACGCGTAGGTGTGGCCGCGGCGCGGCTCGATCAGACAGGTAATCGGAAAAGGAAATGTCCGCGCGATCTGCTCGACAACAGCGCTTCCGGCGCGTTCTTCGCCGTCGTTGTCGACGACGATGATCGAGATCGAACCGGAATAGTTCAGGCGCTCGATATGGGCCAGCAGCTTGCGCAGTCCCTTTGGACGGCGAAACGTCGGTATGCACAGGCAAACGGACGGCGCCGGGCGCTTTACGGCTGCGGGCCCGCGCCGGATGTGGACGACGGCATCACTTGACGTTTGCATGGTGCCAGGTCGGCTCGCTGATCTGACCCGTCCGGGTCAACAGCAGAAACAATGCGTGCGGGTTCGTCATGAGATAGCGTGTGGCGAGACGACGCGGCTCCAGATAGACCCGATAGGCCCATTCAAGTCCGGCGCGTTGCATCCACAGCGGCGCGCGCGGAATCTTTCCGGACACGAAATCGAACAGGCCGCCCGATGTCTTGATCAGGCCTACGCCGCGCAGACGGTCGCGATTGCGCACGGCGAAATCCTGTTCGGCCGGCGATCCCAGACCGAGCCACAGAATGTCGGGGCGAGCGCGATTGACACTGGCAATGATCCGCTCTTCGTCGCCTTCGCGGCGCAGGTAGCCGCTGCCGTAGCCGACGATATTGAGCCCGGGATAAAGCGTCCGGATGCGTCGCACGGCCTGATCAACAATGGATTTGGCCGCGCCGAGGATGAAAATCCGCGCGCCTTGCTGCTCCGCTACAAAGGCGACGTCGTGAAAAAGGTCGGTTGTAGCGACCCGTTCAGGCAGCGGCGCCTTGTGAAAGAGACGCGAGACGAACACGAGCGGCATGCCGTCGGCGTGGATGAGATCGGCTTCGAGAAATAGGTCGCGGATTTCCGAGTGCCTCGCGCACAGCGACAGAACATGGCCGTTCGCCGACGTGAAAATAAGCGGCCGCCGTCCGCTGTTGCGGCGCGCCAGAGCGAGGTCGACCATGAGTTGGGCCGACTTGGCGCGATCGATGACCGCAATGGGCAGGCCGCCGACCATGGCGACGGGGACTTCCCATGTCGGCGCGGCTTCGGCCTCGAAGTAAACGCAGCCGGTTTGTGCCGGCATGGTTCCGCACTCCATTTTAAGGATGTCTACCCGCCAAGCCGCGGAAAACAAAGGTTAATTAGTTATTAGGCTTAAAGGCGCCGCGACACGTTAATGGATTGCAAGACACCGATGTCGCCCGAGACGAACTGCAGGCATCTCACGGGATGGCGCGCGTGACCGACAAGAGGCGCATCGCGAATGCGGACGAGAATAGAAACAGCGCCACCGCGCCGGATTCGATGAGCATGCTTTCGAAGCATGATGCGTAAGCCGCAAACAGGCAGACACGGAGGAACAGCATCTGCAACGGCGCGCTCTCCGCCTCGCGCGGGCTACGGTAATAATCGACGAGAGGCAGCACGACGAGCCATAGAGCAACCAGCAACGAGCCGGGAATTCCGACCGTGAGCGCGACGTCGAGGTAACCATTGTGGGCGTGGCCGGCGGTGTTGGCCCAGACGGCGTTTCCGCTCATGCCATAGACGACCTCCTCGGTGCCCCAAAACGCCGAAAAGCCGTATCCCGTAAGAGGCCGCTCCATCAGCCGGTCGGTCGCGAATTGCCAGACATCGTTGCGCCCGCTGAACGAGGAATCGGCCAGCACCGTGTCCAGCAGATTGCGCACCGGCTCGAAATAGATCGAGCCGACCGACAAAATGTTGAACGCGACCAGGATAGAAAGTGCGAGCGCGATACCGGTCAGCGGGTTCCGCAGCCGCGACATCACCACGGAAACAACCAGGACCAGCGGCAGGACCGCTATCGACGTCTTCGAATGGGTAAAAAGCAGGAAGACGAAAGCCAATGCGGAAATCAGGCCGCCGATAGCGACACTGCGTACGTGGCCGACGAAAAGCCCGATAAAGATAAAGATGACCATCGCCGCGCTGGCTTCGTTCTTGTGACCGAACACGCCCCGCCAATCGCCGGCAAGGTCGGGTTCGAGAAAGTCGGTGGCCTGATGAATTGCGCGCGCCGGCGCGAGTAATACGCCCAGATAGCAGACGGCGAGCACGATCAACACGGCCGCAGCCATCAGATCACCGAAGTGACGCACGTTTCTCGGCAGCAAGATCACCATCGCAGCGATGCCGATGGTCACCAGGGTGAACGCGAACCGGCGCGCCGATAGTGCGGGTTCCCACGAAGTCAACACCGTCAATGCCAACCACAGCAGCGTCAATACCAGGATCGGCCGCACCAGCGACGCCAACCGCGATGGCGCGTGCAGCAGGCACCAGGTCGCCAGCAGCAGGAACAGCATCGAGTATCCGATCTGGTTCGTCAGATCGCCAGCCACGCTCACCTCGGGCAGATTAGTGAGGTCGGGAAACGGGCGCGTGGTGATCCAGAGCATGAGGAAGACCGCGATAAAGAGCGCGCTGCGGATCAGCGTCTCCAGATCGCCGGACGCTTCCGCTATCGCTAGTTCCGACGAAGGATGATCCGATCGTGCCATCAGGCTGTTCCTGGCTCGCATCAATCCGACCGCTGCGGCAGACGCGGAACGCGTCAGGCCGCCTCAACGCCGGTCAACACCGTGCCGCGGATCTTTCGGGCGTCGACCCCGAGACGGGCGGTGAGTTGCGCCATTGTCCTTTGCTGGCGCTCATCGGCCCTGGCGACCAGAATGATGTGATCGACGACGCCGGCGAAAAATCGCGTTGTCGGTTCGTGGGCGAAGTCGATCGCTGCGACGATGACCATGTCGAACAGCCTGGTCTGATCGAATGCGTGTCTCACGTCCTCATCTTTAATGCGGCGAGCGCGGCGGCTGGATTGCGAAATGAACGACGCCAGGTTGATATTGGTTTCCCGGTCGCGGACGATCACGTCGGAAAGCTCGCGGCGTCCGACCGCCACATCAACAAGACCGGCCTCGCTTTGATCGGCATCGATCGCCGAGAGGGTTCTGCGCTGAAGATCGGCGTCGATCAGCAGCACGCGTTTGGTGGCAGCCGCCATGGCCGCAAGCGTAAGTGCCACCGCGGCGGTATCGTCCCTGTCGTCCGCGGCAATAACTAGAATGCTTGGGCTGTCGTGCCTGGTTGGACTCTGGCGCACGACCCGGTAGACCTTTTCGATTTCGGCGGCGTAGCGCGATTTCGGATCCTCAACCGTATTCAAGCCGAACGAGATATCGACGTCGGGCAAAACGGCAAGCACCGGAATTGACGTTGCGGGGTCCGATTCGCCGGTCTCGGATTGTGCGCGGATCATGACAATGCCGATGCCGGCGGTCACGCCCATGAAAAGCCCGGCCAATGCGACGAACATGTTAGGCGGCGGCGAACTGCGCCGCATCGGCAAGTTCGCCTTTGAAATAATGCGAATGTTCTTGGTGTCGAGCTGTTCCTGTTCGCCAGTCTCCCTCGCGCGCACCAGGAAGGATTCATAGATCGAGCGCCTGGCCTGGGCCTCGCGCTCGAGTTCGCGCAGGCCCACCATGGCCTCGTTGGTGCCGATCGTGGTGTGCTTGAGGGCTTCCAGATTGTTGGCGAGAGTCTGTTCATCGGCTTTCGCGGCATCGTAGTCGCCGCGGGCCGAAAGCGCGATGCGGTTGACCTCGTCGTCGATCATCCGCCGAATGCGTTCGGCCTGCGCCTGAATTTCGATGACCGCTGGATGGCGGCCGCCGAGTGTCGCCATCTGCTCGGTCTCACGGCGGACGATTTCGGCATATTGGCTGCGCAGTGCGGTGATGGTCTGCGACTGCAACGCTTCCGGGAATGCGCCGACATCGCCTTTGCCCCGCTGCACCGCTTCGATCTGGTCGAGGCGCGCCTTGGCTGCGGCGATGCGGGCGCGCGCCGCTCCCAGCTGGTTGTTCATGTCGGCAAGTTGCTGCTCGCTGACAAGCTGTCCGCCGGCACCGACGATATTGTGGCTGGCCTTGTAACTCTCGACCCGATCTTCGGCCTGACGCACCTGATCCTTGAGATCTTTGAGACGCGCGGACAACGATTGCGAAACCTGGCGCGCAGCGTCGGCCCTCACCACAGTTTGCTCGGCGAGATAGGCCTGTGCGACCGCGTTGGCGAGCCGCGCCGCCTTTTCCGGATCGCGACTGGTCACGCTCACATCGACCACATAGGTGCGCTCGGCGCGCCTGACTTGGACGTGGCGCTTGATCTCGTTTAATGCCGCGAGAGTCTTATCGGTGACGATGGGGCCGCTTTTGAGGCCCAGCGAGGCTAGCAGTTCGTCCATCAACGCTCGCTGCGGTGACGCGACGCCGGCGAATTCCGGATCGTTGGCGAGCCCTTCGGCGGTGACGACGCGGCGCATGACGCTATCGGAGGTTAGTACGCGCACCTGGCTTTCGACCTGAAGTACGGCAGCGTCGCTCGCTTGATTGATCGGATTCGTGTCGGCGCCGACGGCGTGCAGGTCGGTCGGATCGATGAGGATCTGCGTCGTAGCCGTGAACTGCCGCGGCGCCATGAGGATGAAAAGGAGCGCAAGGAGGAGACCGACCGCTATCGAAGCCAAGATTGTCGTTCGGCCCTGCCAGAGGGTCGATCCGATTCTGCGGAAATCGATTTCGCCCAGCGCCGCGAGACCAAAACCCGCATCGCTCGCTGCAACAGCCGCAGTTCTAGTCTGACGCGGGGCTTCGAACATTCGGCGCACGACTTCCATTGCCGTAAGGAATGTCGGGCGCGGCGCCGTCAAAGGCGCGAACATTCATCGGCGTGATCTGGCCCGGCAAACGGTCACTCAAAGTCCACGGCGCCCGGCCTGTCCAGGCGATCGCGTAAGGTTAATCAATTCATAAGGGAATAAAGGTTAACGGGTCGTGTATGCGTTGATTTTACGGCACGCCACGCTAGCGCCGGAAGCGAATGGCTATCGAAGCAGATAGCGAAAGACGGCGCCGACAGCGACGAGCAGCAACACCACAGGGAGCCAGATCAGCACCGCGCCGAGAATCGCGAACAGAAAGACCGCGGCGAGAATGCCAACCACCAGCATCAGCAGCGTGAAGCCAAGAGGGCCGACCCGCGCCACATAGATCCGGTGCGCGCCGCCGGCTTGATCGGTGAATCGCTGCGACGTGGGTCGACGCCAATCGTAACCGCGCTGGGTGCGATCCGGCGGAATGATTTCCGGTTCGACGCGGGGTTTCTCAGGTTCACTCGAATTGTTCGCCATAGCGCGACCGTCTCGTGTTCCAACCCACGCCTGATTATGTGGGCTTTCGGTCGCGGGGCACAAGCAGGCGAGGCTCTCGCGAGGGCAAAGTACCGCAATTCTTCATTCCGCCGGTTCAAGGCGATCAAGCCGGCCGAGCCGGTAGATCGCGATCGAAACCAGCCAGCTTGCAACGAATATCGCGATGATGAGGTAGCCGAGGCTGCCGAAATGATCGTTTAGGTTGCCGATGAATGCCCAAAACGGGCCTTCGAGGTTCAATTGATCGGCAACAAGCCCAAGCGCTTCAATGCCTCCGATAAGCACCGCGACCAGCACTGACACGAATGTGATGGTCAGGTTGTAATAGAGCTTGCGGATCGGCTTGGTGAAGGCCCAGCCGTAAGCGCCGAGCATCAGTACGCCGTCGGCGGTGTCGATCAACGACATGCCGGCGGTGAACAGCGCCGGAAACACCATGATCGACCAGATCGGCAGTCCCTTCGATGCCTCAGCGGCGGAGATGCCCAGAACGCCGATCTCGGTCGCGGTATCGAAACCCAGGCCGAACAAGAAGCCGAGCGGATACATATGCCAGCTTCGCGACACCAAGCGGAACATCGGCCGAAACAGCCGGCCCATGAAGCCGCGCTGGGCCAGAATGTGGTTGAGGTCGTCCTCGACGAATGCGCCGCCGAGGCGCACTTGCTGGAATGTGCGATATACGGAGCGCAGGATAACAAGATTAGCGGCTGCGACGAGAAACAGGAACAGCGCCGAAACTGCCGTGCCGATCACGCCGCCGATGACCTTGAAAGACTCGAAGCGTCCCTCAAGCGCGCTCGTCGTCAACGCAATGCCAACAGAGGCCAGCACCACGACGGTCGAGTGACCCAGCGAAAAGAAGAATCCGACGGCAACCGGGCGCTTGCCGTCCTGCATCAGCTTTCGCGTCACATTGTCGATCGCGGCGATGTGATCGGCATCGACGGCGTGACGCAGCCCGAACGTGTAGGCGAGAAAGGCCGTGCCGATCAGCACCGGATAATCATGGAATGCACCGAGCGCCCAGATCCAGGCGAGAATGTTGGTGGCGGCAAGCACTACAAAAATGCCGGCGACTTTATTGCCGAGCGCCGCGTCTTGATCGTTGAACAGCTTGGCCAACATGACCCGAATGGAGGCTACGCGCCAGGGCGTTACCGATACGCCGCAGCGCGGTGGTGCGCAAGAGCGTATCAGACGATTGGATCAAATCGTCATATCGCCGAAAGCCAGCCGCCGTGGGATGTCGGCGCAGTGCGTCGTCATTCCGGCGGGATGTTGGCGGCGCGGATCACCGCGGCCCAGCGCTGCGTCTCGCTCTTGATGAACGCGCTCAATTCGTCCGGCTTTCCGCCTCCGGGTTGCATGCTGAGCTTGGCGTAGTGATCGAGTAGCTCGGGCGAATGCATCGCCTTGTCGGCCGCATCATTGAGCTTGGCAATGACCGCGGTCGGGGTTTTCGGCGGCGCCGTCAGGGCATTCCAGGTGTCGGATTCGCAGCCCGGCACGCCGGCTTCTTCCAGCGTCGGGATGTTGGGAACCGAGGCGACACGGTGTTTGGTTGCGACCGCGAGGATGCGTGCTTTGCCCGCATTGTGAAGCTGAAGCGAAGTCGCCAGTTCGGTGAACATAATATCGACGTGGCTCGCTATCAGGTCGTTGAGAGCCGGCGCGGTGCCCTTATACGGCACATGGACGAGGTCGGTGTGGGTGATCGATGCAAACAGCGCCGCGGTGAGATGCGACGTGGTGCCGACACCCTGGGAGGCGTAATTGATCTTGCCCGGATTGGCTTTGGCATAGGCGATCAATTCCTGCACCGTTTTCGCCGGGAAGTCCGGACGCACCAGCAGCACGTTCGCGATGTGCGACATGATAGCGACCGGCAAAAGCTGCCTCGGATCGTAGTTCAGCGATTTATAAAGGTACGGATTGGTCGTAATCGGCGCCGGCTGAGAGGCAAGCAAGGTGTAGCCATCGGGATCGGCGTGGAACACCGCGTCGGCGGCAACGCTGCCGCCGGCGCCGCTTTTGTTCTCGACCGGGAGCGGCTGGCCCAGTTCCTTGCTCATCTGGGCAGCGACCATCCGGGTGACAGTGTCGACACCGCCGCCCGCCGGCACCGAGACGATGACGCGGATGGGGTGGTCGGGAAAGTTCGCTGCGGTGTCCTGTGCGAGCACTGTAGCCGCAGCAGCCGCGACAACGGCGGTGAGCCCGGCAAGGACGGCGCAACGTTTCAGCATGATGAAAGCTCCCAAGCGCAAATCCGACCTGTAATTATGGCTCAGATCGGGATTGAAGTCTCGCGGCGTGCTGCCGCGTGCCAGTTCACAAACCGCGCCGCGCCCCATAGGATCGCCCGCCAACGGTGGGAGAAACGCTGCAATGAGCAAGCTTGATTTCGTTTTGGAAGAGTTGGTAACCGCCAACCGCATTCTGGCCAACGAAGGGGTCGTCGATTCCTTTGGCCATGTCAGTGCGCGGCACCCTGACAACCCGCAGCATTATCTCCTGTCTCGCGCCCGCGCCCCCGAGCGCATCGAGCGTGACGACATCGTCGAGTACACGCTCGACGGCACCCCGATCGACGAGCGCGGCCGCGCGCCCTATCTCGAGCGCTTCATTCACGGCGCGATCTACGAACAGCGCCCGGATGTGCAGTCGGTGGTACACAACCACTCGCCGAGCGTCATTCCCTTCGGCGTGACCGGCAAGAAGCTTAAGCCGCTGTTGCACATGTGCGCCTCGATCGGTCATGAAGTTCCGGTGTGGGATTCCCACGACAGGTTCGGCGACACCACGCTTCTGGTCACCGACATGGAGATGGGACGCGATCTGGCGCGGCTCATGAACAAGAATCCGACGGCGCTGATGCGCGGCCACGGCGCCACCGTCGTCGGCCGTTCGGTTCGTCATGCGGTCTTCGTATCGGTCTATCTCGAGGTCGGCGCCAAACTGCAAATGCAGTCAATGGCCATGGGTGAGATCAAATTCCTCACGCCCGGAGAGGTCGATAAGATCATTGCGCGGGTCACCGATTACACGCTCAATCGCGCCTGGGAAAACTGGGCCCGTCGTGCCGGGCGGGAAATGCAAACCAGCTGATTGCGCGCAGGCGTATGGCCGACGACAGATCCACGCCGGCGGAAGCACTCGGTCGTGCCATAACAGCATTCAAGGCTGGCCGGTTTGCCGAAGTCGAGCGCGTCTGCCGGCAGATCGTAGTCATAAAGCCTGATTTGTTCGATGCACTCCGTCTTCTTGCGATCGCGAACGCGCGCCTCGGCAAAGCAGGCGAGGCATTGACAAACTACGATCGCGCCGTCGCAGCGCGTCCTGATCACGTTGGAGTACTGTCCGCGCGCGGCAGCATCCTTCACGAGCTGGAGCGGTATGAGGACGCGCTTGTCAGTTTCGAACGCGCGCTCGCGCTCGATCCCGATCATGTCGAGACGCTCGTCAATCGCGGCCGGACGCTGCGTCGGCTGAAGCGTTTCGAGGAGGCGCTTGCGAGCTACGACCGCGCGCTTGCGATACGACCTGATATAGCCGAGGCATTATCCAATCGCGGCAATACGCTGCATGATCTCAAGCGCTTTGACGAGGCACTGGCGAGTTATGACCGCGCGCTCGCGGTTCGGCCGAATTATGCCGGCGTCTTCTTCAATCGCGGCAACACGCTGCGAGCGCTCAAACGGGACCAGGAAGCCGTCTCAAGCTACGACCGCGCGCTTTCGCTGCGTCCCGACTATGGGGAAGCGCTCTTCAATCGCGGTAACGCTTTGCAAAAGCTGAAACGGTTCGAGGAGGCGATCGAAAGTTATGACCGCGTTCTCGGATTGCAGTCGGATGATGCCGCGACGTTCTCCAATCGCGGCAACGCTCTGCAGAAGCTAGGACGGTTCGATGAGGCGCTGGCAAGTTATGACCGCGCTCTCGCCATGGAATCTGACTTTGCCGAGGCGTTCTGCAACCGTGCCGCCGCCTTGCAGGAGCTGCAGCGATTTGATGAGGCGTTGGCGAGTTGTGACACCGCGCTCTCGATATTGCCGAACTATCCGGAGGCGCTTTTCACACGCGGCAACATCCTGCGGGAACTGCACAGGTTCGACGAGGCGCTGACGAACTATGCCGCCGCGCTCGTCGAGCGTGCCGATTTCGCCGATGCCCATTTCAATGAAGCGCTCTGCCGGTTGCTCACAGCTGATTTCCGGTACGGCCTGGAGAAATACGAATGGCGCTGGGAACTGGAGGGGAGCGAACGGGCCAAACATGATTTCACGAGGCCGCAGTGGAACGGCGCCGACGATCTTGCCGGCAAGACCATTCTGCTCCACGCCGAGCAAGGCTTTGGCGATACCATCCAGTTTTGCCGCTATGCGCCACTCGTCGCGGCGCGGGGCGCACGTGTCATTTTGGAGGTACAACGTCCGCTTCGTGAGCTGGTGCAATCCCTCGCTGGTGTCGGGCAAATCGTGTCCGAAGGCGATCAATTGCCGGACTTCGACGTCCATGCGCCGCTGCTCAGTCTGCCGCTCGCGTTCGATACGCGCGCCAAAACGATCCCATCGCAGGCACCCTACCTGGCCGCGCCGCCGGGGGCTGCGGAACGTTGGGAACGACAGATCGGGGCAAATCGTCGCCGCAAGATCGGTCTCGCGTGGGCCGGTCACCCGACGCACAAATATGATCGTTTCCGATCAATGCCGCTGCGTGCGCTGTTGCCACTGCTGGACATAGACGCCACTTTCGTG
>Ga0335085_10004694_pt1 | contig 22449 bp, 23 predicted proteins | sample Lox_Sample_45_FD_206712 | JGI IMG/M metagenome (GOLD analysis project Ga0335085, IMG submission 206712) | Soil microbial communities from Loxahatchee National Wildlife Refuge, Florida, United States - Lox_Sample_4.5 | ecosystem: Environmental > Terrestrial > Soil > Wetlands | place: USA...
GTTCACCCCAATCAGGCCGGCAAGCAACCCGCCCAGAACGGCCGTTTTCTTAAATTTCATCGATCTCATTGAATCTCTCCTTGTTTGTTTGATTCTTATTAATGATTCATCCGGTCTTTTTATCGATTATTTCAGACGGACATAAGATTGCGACGGGCCACTCCCACCAGCCCGATCAACCCCGTGCCGAACAGCACCATGGCGGCCGGAATCGGAACCGGAGCAATCGTGAGCGTTCCATCCGCCAGCAAGGTGGCATGTCCAAACTGGGTGAGGGCGCCGGATGAGTAATCCGCTTCAACGATACTCAGGGTTCCCCCGATCCCCGTCTGCATGGCCACCGGGAAACTGCCGGCCAGCGAGCCGCTCGTGCCGAAATTGCTGGTAAATGAATTGGGGTCGGAAGCGGGCAGAAGCGCCGAGCTGTGGCCGTCCCCCGAACTGAGCGCGGCCCAGACCGCCGCGGTGTTCCAGGCGTTCTGCGGGGCCACTTGCGACAACTGGGACGCCGTATAGCTGGCCACGTCCTGGCTCGACCCGGCCACGAGGAAGGTCGGATCACCCGTGCTCGGATTATAGTAAAACCCGATCAAGGCCCAGGCCGGAGAATTCGTCCCTCCCGCCGCGGTGATATTGGATTGACCCACGTTCAGGGTCGCTCCCGGCAGCAAGGAGCTGGCCTGGCCGAGGTTGTCGATATACTCCGTGTTGTTTCCAAAGACGGCCAGGACGAGGTCGCCCATATTAATATCAACGGCAAAGGCGTTTTCGTTAAAACCCGCGACCAACATGACCGCCAGCGTAAATATCCCAACGACGGTTTGTTTCAACTTCGTTTTATAGTTCATTGCCTTCTCCTTTCCTGTTGTATGGAATGGTTTTTCACTTCTATTTGCCGGCCCGTCCGAAGAGGCTCCCCGGCACCCCCTTTCTCTCAAGCCGCTTCTTCCACGGGTTGAACTTCATTTTCCAACCGGGCTATTATTCACTGCCTAAGTTAAAAACCGATCAAGGCGAAATAAAATGAAGTAATGTTTATCCGCCGATTTAACTTCACCTCCTTCCGAGTTGATCCGGATTTCTGCGTTCGTCATCGGCCCGGCACCCCTTCCTGTCCGACCCGCATCGTTTTTCTTTCCGGCCGGGCCTATCCACTTACCGGGGGCGATTGTCTCATCGCAACGATTAAGGGCCGATCAAGATGAAATAAAATGAAGTAAAGTTTTCTTTCGTAATTACCCTGCGGATTTTATGTACGAGACCCCTCTCCCCGTCGACCGCGATCCGAATCCCGGGGGAACGAGTCGGGCGCGACGTCGGGGGATAGCCCGGAAGACACGGTCCGGGCGGAAGGCAACGGGGTCCGGGAAAAAATTAATGCGCCGCCAAGATTCTGGTAAATCGGAATCAACCCTTAATGGCGGGAGGCCTGAGGGGGCGGGATTGGAACCGGGGAACCGAAATTCTCGGCGTTGGCGCGGCGAAAAAAATTACTTCTTTGTAACACTCTCTTGAGGTTGATATAACAAACGTCGCTTACCCTTACCGGACATTAGATGAATCGCTTCCAAGGCATCACGCAACCTCAATTTCGAGACGGTAACCCAAATGCCCAAGAAGGTTTTGATCATCGAGGATGATCCGGACACCTCCCGCCTCGTCGCCCAGTACCTGACCCGGGAGGGATACTCAGTCGGTACGGCTCCCGACGGGGTCAAAGGGCTGAAGCAGGTCCACGAGGACTTTCCGGATCTGCTGATCCTGGACGTCATCCTTCCCCAGATGGACGGTTTCGAAGTTTGCAAAAAGCTTCGCGGAGACGCGGCCACGTCGCGACTGCCCATTTTGATGCTCACGGCCTTGAACGAAGAATCGGACAAGGTCGTCGGTTTGGAGCTGGGAACGGACGACTACGTCACCAAGCCCTTCAGCCCCAAAGAACTCATGGCCCGCGTGAAGACGCTCCTGCGACGAAACGAACCGCGGGAAGCCGGCCCTTTCCCCTCCATGCACAAATACGGGCCCCTGGTCCTGGACGAGGCCCGTCAAAATGTTAAAGTGGACGGGAAAGGAGTTCACCTCACCTCCAAGGAGTTTGCCCTCCTGGTCCAGCTCTTAAAAAGGAAGGGAAGGGTCCTGACCCGTCAAATGCTCCTCGAAACGGTTTGGGGATATGAATCCCACGTGACCACCCGAACCATCGAAGTCCATATCTACGGGTTGCGACAAAAGATCCCGTTCTTGACCAAGGCCATTCAGACCGTCGTCGCTTCGGGGTACAAGCTTTTGGAGGAAGGAAATCAGGAGGCGGTGTGAGCGATCTTATCCTGAGTCGGGACGCCTCGCGGAACATTTTGGCGGGAGAGAAATGGGTTCACCCCACGGCTCATGCGCACCCCCAGGCCGTGAGGTGAACCCCTCTGTCGAATCGATCCGGTCAAACAATTTCAGCGTGCCGCAATGCCTTGCGCAAACAGCGACAAGGTCCCGTCGATTACCCCTAAATCGGTCAGGCCGCCGTCGCGTTTGATACGGAACATGTCGATCGATCCACGGCCCGGGTCCAGGGCGTAAAGAAAGCGTCCGTTGGCGGCGACGGCCAGGTCCAGAGGATTTAATCCGCTTCCGGCGGCCCCGTTCAGCAGGGACACCCGCCCGCTTCGAGCCGAGAGTTGATATGCGGAAACCGTTCCGCTTCCGGGATTGGCCGTAAAGACATCCCCGCGTCCGTCTCCGACAATCCAGCAGGCCGCCTGCTGCCCGTTGGGCACCGATCCGCTGATCACGTGCAAGGTGTCATCCTTCAGAATCTTATAGGACGAAACCGCGTTCGGGCCGACTTCTACGACCACTAAACGCCCCCGTCGGTCAAAGATAAACCCGAAGGGGGTATTTCCGTTCGAGCTCGATACGACCGGACTCACGGCGGGCAATCCGTCATCGCTCACGGAGTAGACGAAGATCTGACTCCCCGCTTTATCCGTGACGACCAATCGCTCACCGTCTGGATCAAAACCCACCTGGGCGAACGCGCCGGAACCGAGCGCGCGCGTGGAGCTGGCCAGCGGGGTCAATCGACCTTTGTGGCCCAGGGTGAAACCGGTAATGTTCGGAGAGGCCCCGGCGTTCAGGACGTAGACAAGGTCGTGGTTGACGGTCAAACTGACGGGAAAGTCTCCTCCCGAGTCGACTTTTTCAATCCATTTCAGACCGTCCGGCAGGACGCGGAAGACGGAAATTTCATTGCTCCCTCCGTTCACCGCCAACAACCATCGGTTGTCACGGCTCAGAACAAGGGCATTCTGAGAACCCAACGGATCGAGACCGCCGCCGGAACCGGTCCCGCCGGTCGGGATGGAACCCACTTTTGTCAGGATACCGTCCTCGTCCCGGTCAAATACAACCACGTTGTTTCCGTCGGGGGCATTGGTCATGGCATACACCGCACCGGCCGGGCCCTCATCTCGATCATGCGGATTTTCCGCAAAGACCGTTACGGAAGAGATCATCAACATTCCCACACTTAAAACGGTTGCCAGGATTTTTCCGTTCATTCTATTCTCCTTTGTGTATCGCGGTTAACGTGTCGTTTATGCCGTCACGAAAAACGGAGGGTCGCCACTCCAATGGATCCATGAGGCAGGATGGTCTCCGGGGTTATTTATCCATCTCCTTCATCCCGTTCATCTTATTTTCATTCATTTCGTTTCCCTTCATCATCGTATCCCCTTTCATCGTTCCTTCCTTGCCCATCTCTTTTTGCTTCATCATCATTCCCTTTTTCTTCATTTCTTTTCCTTGAGCGATCATCGCGTCCCCCTTCTTGATCATTTGGTCGGCGCTCATTTTTTCGTTCTGCATCATCCCCCCTTGATTTCCTTCCTTCATCACGCTGTCCGGATCCATCGCGAATGCCGAAAGATTCAGGAAAAGCATTCCAAACAACGCCAACATCCAGAACGGGTGATTAATTCTCGTGGCGGTTCTCATGGGTTCCTCCTTTTGGGGTTCGGTTCGCTTTTTCCTCCCGCGCGGGGAAAAAGCGTGTTTCAATTGTTGCGAGGTCATCGTAACGGAGAAATGTGAAGCGGCAATAAAGGAAGGATGAAGATTCGATGAAGATCCGCGCTACGGGTCCGGGACAAACTTCAAGGCGGCCGAATTGATACAATACCGCAGGTAGGTCGGCGGCGGGCCGTCATCGAACAGATGGCCCAGGTGTCCGCCGCACCGCCGGCAATGCACCTCGGTCCGGGGATACAGCAATTTGTAATCGGTTTTCGTCCGGACCGCCGAGTCATTCATCGGCTTCCAAAAACTCGGCCATCCGGTGTGGCTTTCGTATTTTGCATCGGAGGAGAACAGCGGCAGATCGCATCCCGCGCAGCGGTAAACGCCGCGGGCCTTATTTTTGTAATACGCGTTCTTGAAGGGCGGCTCCGTCGCCTCCTTTCTGAGAACATTGTACTGCTCGGCGGTCAGGAACGATCGCCACTCCTCGTCCGTCTTGATAATCTCAAACGTTTCGTCCGAACCCTCGGCCCGTGCAAACCGGGGCGGGAAAGACACGGCCAGGATTCCGATCCCCATGGTAATGGCCGATTTTAAAAATGCCCTTCGATCCATCGTCCCTCCTCCATGATGATTCGTCCCGGACGGACCAAACACCCCTCAACCGAACGTGAAGGCAAAGAGCTTGACGTCCGGCTGATCAAAAATCAGCTCAATGAGATGATCGCCCCCGTCGCCCGTCGGAAGGGTCACCAGGCTGTAAAGCCTTGAATCGGAAACGGCGACCCGGCCGTCCAGTCCGACATCGTCTCCGCGCGAGTCCCGGGGAATCGGTTCTCCATCCAGGAAAACTTTTGCCGTCGTTCCCATTTTGCCCCCGGCCATCACCAGGTTGAGCTTTGGCGCCTCGAAGCGAAAACGAACCGCGCCCCCGGGGGCCTGGAGCACGGCCGCTTCTTCCTTGATTTTCCACAAACCCGTCAGGGTCCATTGATTGAGACGGAGCGTGGCGGGAGCCGCGTAGGCCGTGACGGCGTCGGGTTGCAGCCTTTGGGAAGATGAAAAATTCTCGGCGCGTCGGTATCCGATGTACGTCTCGGGCGAATGTATTTTGGAAAAATCGACCGAGCCTTTCGGGGCCTCCAGACTCATCGGCCGATGAAGCAGCTTGGCTTCGGATAAAAGGGCCTGGATGGCCCGTTCGGTCTCTTCATAGTTCCCTTCCCCGAAATGTTCTTCGCGGATCCTCCCCTCTGCGTCAATCAAGTAGTGGGCCGGCCAGTACTGATTGTGGTAAGCGTTCCAGGTTCCATACTGATTGTCCATGGCCACCGGATAATGGATGCCGTGGCGGAGGATCGCCCTTCTCACATTGGCTTCCTCTTTTTCGAAACTGAATTCCGGCGTATGGACCCCGACGACCACCAATCCCTCGTCCGTGTACTTTTCGTACCATTGAGTGACATACGGAAGGGTTCGAATACAGTTGATACAGGAATAGGTCCAGAAATCGACCAGGACCACTTTGCCTTTTAAATCGGAGGCGGACAAAGCGGGGGAATTGATCCAAGCCGTAATGCGGGAAAACTCCGGGATCGAACCCAGGACCGGCAGCGGCATGCCTTCGGCCGAGGCCAGGGCGACTCCCGATCGGAAATCGGCGGGGTCCGAATCGCCTTTTCGAATTGACACGGTCCCATTTTTTTCGACCAGTCGTTTTTCAATTTCGTTGGTCACGAAGAGTTGTCCCGGAAGATGGGAAAGGAGCCAGGTATCCAGGTTGAAATAGAGCCCGACGACCGCGGCGAGGGTCAGGGACCCCAGGAGTTTATGAGAGACCGGCCCCCACGCCCGAAAACGTTGCATCCGGCGGGAGACCGTTTGCCCCCCGTACCCGATCAGCAGCATCGGAACGGCGGCCCCGAGAGAATACCCGCCTATCAGGAGCAGTGTATGCGCGATCGATCCCTGAACGGTGGCCAGCGTAATGATGATGCCGAGAATGGGACCCGCACAAGGCGCCCAGATCAGTCCCAGCGAGCCCCCGATCAGCAATGCGTTAAGCCGGCCCGGTTCCGGGCCGAGCCGGTTGATCCCCGTCATTCTTTGCGCAAGAAAACTGATCCGGTTTCCCATTCCCTCCCACAGCCTCGGCCAAATCAAGGAGAGGCCGAAGAAAAAGAGGATCCCCAGGGCCGCGTGCCGGAGGAGGGCGTTGCTTATTCCCAGGAAGCTTCCGAAAAGGGCGAAGGTGGTTCCGAATAGTGTGAAAGCGCCTGCAAGCCCCAACACGATCCAGAAAGGACGGTGACGAAACGGCGTCGCGACGGAGGCGCTGAGAAGAGGCGGAAGAACCGGAAGGATGCAGGGACTTAAGACCGTCAACAATCCGGCCGCAATCGATAAGAGTTCCAATCCCCAATTCATGATTTCCTCCTTTCAAACCCGTTTGATCAAAAAGTCGTCTTGATTTACGACTCCATCCTACCGGATGAATTTGAAGGAAGAATAAAGGGAATGTGAAGATTCGGTGAAGATCGGCTCAAAGCGGAAGGGTGAACCAGACCTCGGTCAGGCCGGGTCGGCTGTCGGCCCCCACGGTTCCTCCATGGGCCTCGACGATCTGTTTTACGATGGACAGCCCGATTCCCGCTCCACCCCATTCCCGGGAACGGGATTTTTCACCCCGGTAAAACCGCTCGAAAATGTGCGGCAGGTCTTCCAAGCGGATTCCTTCCCCGCTGTTCGAGAAGACAACCCGCGCCCGGTTTCCCATGGTTCCGATATCGACCCCCGCCTCTCCACCGTCCGGGGTGTATTGAAGAACGTTCTGAATCAGATTCTGAACCGCCTGAACGATCTGATCGGCGTCGGCGACCACGAAGACGGGCGACCCGTTGATCTTCATCCGGAGGCCTTTCTGATCAAACCGGAGCTGTTCCTTTCGAAGCAGTTGGAGGACCAGGGCGTGAAGATCAAACCGCTCCTTTGTCATGACCCGGGTTTCTGCGTCGATCTGGGAGAGACGATGGAGCGCGTCGACCAGACGAACCAAACGGAGGACTTCCTCATGAAGGGAATCGATCGCATCCCGCGACGGTTCCATCAACCGGTCCTGAATCGCCTCCAACTGGCCCCGGATATTGTTCAACGGCGTTCGGAGCTCGTGGGCCACGTTGGCGACCAGATCCTTCCTCATCCTCTCGATTTTTTCAAGACTCTCGACCATTTGATTAAAGGCTTGTCCCAACTCGCCGACCTCGTCATGCGTGATCCCCTTGACCCGCTCGGAGTAATCCCCCATCGCAAGCCTTCGCGTTATCTTGTTCATTTGGGTCAGGGAACGCATCGCCTGTTTGGTCATGAAATAGCCGAGCAGCGAGACCGCGACCAGGCCGAGGACCATCGAAAGGAGGAGGAACTGATGGGTGGTGTGCAGGAATACCGCGTGGAGAACTTCGGGATCGATCTTGTACTCCTTCATCAGGCCCATAAAATAGTCCGCGGCAAAGTGATCGATCACCTGCCAGGCCAGAACGACGACGATTCCAACCCCCAGGAGGTTAATGCCGACGAGTTTCCAGATCAAACTGATTCTTGGGATTCGCAAGTTATTTCTCCGCGAATTGGTAACCGATACCTCGGACCGTTTTGATGTACCGGGGCCGTGCCGGGTTTTTCTCGATCTTTTGGCGGAGATTCTTGATATGCACGTCGACCGTGCGATCGAGCACGTTGACCTCGGCCCTCGGGTACACGACATCCAGAAGGGTCTCCCGCGAGAAGACCCGGCCGGGGGCCGCCATCAGGGTCGCGAGAAGTTTGAATTCGAAATGAGTCAGCGTCAGGAGAGTCCCGTGGAGAGTGGCTTTGTGCTTCTCCGGGTCCACCATGAGACCCTGAAAGGAATAGGGCTTGAGGGAACCCTTTTCCCCGCGCCGGAAACGGCGCAGAATGACCTTGACGCGGGCCACGACCTCTCTCGGACTGAAGGGTTTGACCACGTAATCGTCGGCGCCGATCGAAAGTCCGACCAGCCTGTCCACCTCCTCCACCTTGGCCGTCACCATCATGATCGGCACATCCGATTCCTGCCGGATCTTTTTGCAGACTTCAATTCCATCCATTTTTGGAATCATCAGATCGAGCAGTACGAAATTCGGCCGTCTTTTCCTGAAGAGAGCAAGCGCATCGATGCCGTTGCCGGCTTCGAGGGTCTGGAACCCCTCCTTTTGAAGATAAAGGCTTAGAACCGAGGCCGTTTTTCGGTCGTCCTCCACGATCAAAACCGCCTCTTTCGAAGAAGACTCCATTCCTTTCTCCTTTTATTCCGGTCGAGATTATAACACGGGCGCGTGAAGATAAGAAGAAGAGTTGATGAAGAAACGGTTAAGGCAACGATGCGCGGAGCGACGATAGAAGCAGGAAAGATCGGCGGACTCCCGACGAGGGCCGCGTTAAGGAGAACCGCACCCCTTACCGGGTCTCAGTTTTTTGATTGGACTCCCAGATCAGCACCTCCGCGCCGGTGTCGGCATCCGCGGTAATGCGGGGGTTTCCGGCCGCGGTCAAACGGGCCGCATCCCCCGTTCGAAGAACCCCCGCGCCTTCGAGCTCCACCCCACCCTTGGCCACGAACAGATGCACATAGGGAGCGTCCGGAATGGCCGCCGACTGGCCGGGCTTCAGCCGCCCCACCCAGAGCCCCGCGCCCTTCTGGCGGATGGAGATGGCGGAGTGGTCCCCCTTTCCGGAGGCGATCTGGACCAATCCTCCTTTGTCCAGTTCGCGGCCGATATCGAGCTGCTCGTAACCGGGCTTGATCCGCTCCGTGTCCGGAAGGACCCACATCTGGACAAAATGGACCGGGTTATTCCCGTTGGGGTTCATCTCGGAATGCCAGATCCCGGTTCCGGCGCTCATCCGCTGGGCCAGCCCGGGGTAGATGATCCCCTTGTTTCCCTCGGAGTCCTTATGCTCCAGTTCCCCGTCCAGGACCCAGGTGACGATCTCCATGTCCTGATGGGGATGGGTCATGAATCCGGTTCCCGGCCGGACGATGTCGTCGTTATTGACAATCAACAGCCCATGGCCGACATTGTCGGGATCGTAATGGGGCCCGAAGCTGAAGCTGTGTTTGGAATCCAGCCAGCCCGTCCGTGTCAGGAACCGCCGGTCGGCTCTTCGAATGTCGATTCGATTTTCCTCGTTGGCCTTCATTTTCATCTCCTCGTTTTTCGATGGCCCGCCGGTCTGAATCATTCTAAGGCCTTCTCTATCAGCGCGGCAAACCCCGAAATATTTTTTACCAGGTCATCGAACAAGCCATGGCGCTTCTTCAGGTATTCGTGGTTATTGGAGGGGGCTTGGTAGCGCTGGACATGGGGACCGGCCGCATGAGTTCGGGAAGCATCAATCATTTGACCAACCGACCTTAGAGTGAGGTCCGGATCAATGACTTTAATCGGTGAAGATTTTTACTATAAACCCGAACCCCCCGCTTATGCAACCCCCATCCCGTTCCACGTGGCCGGAAGCGGACAACACCTTTGTGGAAAAATCGAAACGGTCGGCCGTCACCGGAAGAGAGAAATCTTAGCCCGCCGCTTCGATGGCGCCGGTGAGGGATCCCGCCTAATTTGTCGCGGATCCCGGAAAATAGATCGTGTGCGATTCATAGGGGTCGACGTGTCCGGACCGGGCCTGTTTGAGCCGGTCCAGATCGATGTAGGCGTTGAGCGCGATATGGCCCTCATGACCGGGGGCCACGACCCGGCAGCCTCTCACCCCGCGCAGCGCCTGATGGCTCGCGTTGAAAAGATGGAAGACCACGCAAATATCCCGGGATTGGGGGGCGTCGTTTTTGACCGTGGCGGTCCAATCGAACAGGCCCCGGTTCAGTTGCGGCCATTTGATCGTCGCCGGATGCCATGATTGATCTACCAGATCGGCGTCGAGTTTTTCCGCCGCCCGGACGACGTCCGGGGCCTCGACGGCGGCGGCCGCCGGCATCGCGTCCGGGACCCGGATCGGCCGGGTTGTGCAGGCCGTCAGGGCGATCTCAAGGAAAAATACCGCGGCTATGACTTGTGTCACCTTCATGATGGACCCGAATAGAACCTTTAACCATCGGACTCCCTCTCCACAAGAAACGCCTTATGGCTAATACTTCTCCGATTTCATAGAGCTCTGATTTCGAATGGAGACGGAATGAGCCAAGAGCGTTCCCTTGTCATGGGTATAATGCAAGGCCACATGCGATCCTTCCTTGAGATCCCCCAGCATGATCTTTTTGCCCTGGTCGGTAAGGCTGGCCTGCGGGGCAAGGTGGAAGACAAACTCCTTCTCCTTGTTTTTCACATCCGCCGAGACGGCGACGGTATCGGCGGCCGTGTCCACCTTCTTCACCTCGCCGTAAATCAGGTGCATCTTTTCGGTTGCGGCCATCGCAACCGGCCCGCTAAACAAGACAAGGGCTATGACCATTCCCTCCAAAATACTTTTTATATTCCACATGGCTGTACCTCCTGTTCTGGATCGGGTTCATTTCCTGAATGCATACGGGTTCTTATTCCCTATGCCTTTTTCCAATTGTCGACGATGTCAACCGCGCTCATATATTCCATATCATTAATAGGTAGCAAAAATCATTCCACTTCATCGAGACGAAAAAGCATAAAGGTAGTGCCCGAATCGGCCAACGGTTCGGGTTTCATGACCCGAAAAACGGGAAATCGGTTCCCGGATTCTTGGGACGGTTTATCGATGAGAGGAGTGGATATCTTCCAAGGACTGGCACCTGCCGGGTCACGGATCACCGAGGATAACTCAGCGGTAGGCGCATCAGGGTCGGGAAAGTCACCGGGATGGGAGCGAATGAAAATTTGGCAGGACGGAGGGATTGGCTCGCCTAAAGGCTCAAGGCCGGATGAGACAACTAAGGAAAATGGAACAATGGAGAATAGACCGCAATCTCGCGCCGCGATTTGTTTTATCTATTGTTCCATTGTTCTAATGCTCGATTGCTCCAAAATTTTTGCCTTGCAAAAATTTTAGCGGCGGAGGGATTTGAACCCCCGGCCAAGAGATTATGATTCTCCTGCTCTACCACTGAGCTACGCCGCCATAATCGATGGATGCAGGAACTTACTGTAACAATTCCGATGGCACCCCGTCAAGAAGGACCGCTATAAAACACGAAGAGCGCCGGTGAGGCGCCCTTCGCCCGAATAAAACTCCCGTCACACGTTAGGCCGGTCAGCCTCCCAGGAGCTCGAGCGTCTCCTTGATACCCCGGTTGACGCAGGTGAAGATCGGCGTGTCCCGTTCGGTGTAGAGCCGACCCTGGGTTTCGCGGAGATCCATCAGCAGATTGACGAAATCCTCCGGCTTGTCCGTCTCGAACGCCAGCGCGAACTCCTGATCGTCCAGTCCGAACGAATAGGTCGTGTTCAGCTTGACCGAGGGGTATTTGTTCCCGACGATGATATGCTCGTCCATCATCCCCTGGCGGGTATGCTTGGTCAGAAGGTACCACTCGGCCGTCTTCACGAAGGGGTACATGAAAAGATACTTGGCCTTGCCGGGAATGATCCGCAGCCGCTGTTCCTCGTGCTCCGGATTGATCTTGTCCACGTAGATCGAACGCTTGGTGATCGCGAGGTAGGAATACGGAGTCGTCAGGTAGTTTCCAAGCTTGGTGGCCAGGAGCTTCGCCGTGAAGTCCTGCATGTACTCGAGCGAGTACCCGATCCGCCACATCATGAAGTCCACGTCGCCGCGGGTGCCCATGGTTGAATAGGTCATCACCATGAACTGCTTCCGGTCCTTTGTGTACTCCTCCACCACCTGGCTGAATTCTTTCTTGCCCTGTTCCCGTTCGGACTGCGGGAGCCGCCTCCAAAGCGGATCGACCTTGTAAAACAAAAAGCTGACGTATTGCTGGGCGGCGGGGCGTTTCGGAGCGGTCTGGGGCCCTTCCTGGGGTTGCGGGGCCGGAACATCGCCCTGCTCCCGGGCCGACTTGGCTTGCGCCACGACGGCCGGATCGATCAGGCTGATCCCCTGGCTCCTGGCAAAATCCTCCACGCTGCGCATGGCCGATTTCCGGACAATGAAGGGCACGTTTTGCATCTGGGCGCGCCCTTCTTCCGTCCATTGCGGCTGGGCGGGCGCCTCGGTTTCAACTTCTTCGTGGTCACTCATATAATCCTCCGACACTTCTTATTCGATGAATCCAGCGGACAAGGGCTTTAGAACACTAAAATGAATTACTCCATAAATATACTAATTCGACCCGGTTTGTCAAATTTTTTCTGGGGCTGAAATTCGTCCCGGATCCGCTTTCTTGACAAGGTCCGTCGAGGGTGTTACTATCAAAAAATTCCAAACGTTTAGATGACTTAGCCGATTCGGACGACGAACGAACCATGGATTATAAAGCGACCCTCAACCTTCCAAAAACCGATTTCCCCATGAAGGCCGCCTTGAGTCAAAAGGAGCCGCAGCTCCTGGCCCAATGGGATCGGGACGGGCTGTACGAGCGGCTCCAGCGGCGGAACCAAAACCGTCCCCGTTACATCCTTCATGACGGCCCGCCGTATGCGAACGGGCGGATTCACATCGGCCACGCCTTGAACAAGATTCTGAAGGATTTCGTGGTCAAATCGAAGGCAATGGAAGGATTTTCGACGCCCTACGTTCCGGGTTGGGATTGCCACGGGCTTCCAATCGAGCATCAGGTCTTGAAAGATCTCGGGCCGAAGAAACAGGGAATGAGCCAGACCGAGATCCGAAAACTTTGCCGGGACTATGCGGATCGATTCATCCGGATACAGCGCGAAGAGTTCAAACGGCTGGGCGTCCTGGGGGATTGGGAGCATCCCTACCTGACGATGGACCCCGCCTACGAGGCCGCCATCGTCCGTGAATTCGGAAAGGTGGTGAAGACCGGTTCGGTGTATCGCGCCAAAAAACCGGTCCTCTGGTGCCCCAACGACGAGACGGCCCTGGCCGAAGCCGAAGTGGAATACGAAGACCACACCTCTCCGTCGATCTACGTGAAGTTCCCGGTCGTGAATCCCGAAGGCCGGTTTCCGGTCGATTCCAAGGGCACGTCGGTCGTCATCTGGACAACGACTCCCTGGACGCTCGTGGCGAACCGGGCGATCTGTCTTCATCCCCGCTTTATGTATCGTCTCGTGAAGACCCCGGCGGGCGAATTGATCCTCGCGCAGGACCTGATCGAGGCCTGTATGAAAACCTTCGGATTCAATCCCGGGGATTACAAGATCAAGGAGGGGGCGTACGCCGGCCGGGAGCTCGTCGAAGACCGGCCGGTCCTCTGCCGCCACCCCTGGCTTGATCTGACGGTACCGCTGATTTTGGGGGAACACGTGACCAAGGACCAGGGCACCGGCTGCGTTCATACCGCACCGGGACACGGCCAGGAGGATTACGAGGTCGGCCAGCGCTACGGGCTCGAGGTTTACGCCCCGGTGGACGCGCACGGACGTTTTACTCAGGAAGCCGGCCCGTTCGCGGGACAGAAAGTGTTTGAAGCCAACAAGGCGATTATCACGCTGCTCAAAGACCGCGGGATGCTGCTCAGGGAAGAGGCCATCTCCCACTCCTATCCCCACTGCTGGCGCTGCAAGAAACCGGTGATCTTCCGCGCAACCGAGCAATGGTTTATCTCGATGGAGACGAAGGACCTGCGCCGTAACGCGCTGAAGGCGATTGATGACGATGTGACCTGGATTCCCAAATGGGGACGGGACAGGATCTTCGGGATGATCGAGAACCGGCCGGACTGGTGCATTTCCCGTCAGCGGGCCTGGGGGGTTCCAATCGTCGCCTTCGCCTGCGCCGACTGCAAAGCGCTTCTCTTCACGCCCCAGGTCGTGAACCATGTCGCGGACCGGATGGAACGCGAGGGCGGAAGCGACATCTGGTTCACCAAATCGGCGGACGATCTCCTGCCCAAGGGAACGGTTTGTCCGAAATGCGAGGGGGGCCGGTTTTCAAAAGAGAACGACATACTGGACGTATGGTTCGAATCGGGCGTCAGCCACGCGGCCGTGCTCCGGAGGCGACCGGAGCTGACCTGGCCGGCGGATCTCTATCTCGAAGGCTCGGACCAGCATCGCGGCTGGTTTCACAGCGCCCTCCTCACGTCGTTGCTGACGGAGGGCCGGCCGCCTTACAAGGCCGTGCTGACCCACGGCTTCGTCGTCGACGGCTCCGGCAAGAAGATGTCCAAATCGGCCGGAAACGTGGTCGCTCCCCAGGAAGTCATTGAAAAGAACGGCGCCGAGATACTTCGGCTCTGGATCGCCGCGACCGATTTTCGCGAAGACGTCCGGATCTCGCAGGAGATTCTGTCGCACCAGATCGAGGCCTATCGGAAGATCCGGAACACCTGCCGCTTTCTTCTCGGCAACCTGTACGACTTCGACCCGAAACGGGACTCGGTCCCGGATGAACAGTTGCACGAGATCGACCGATGGGCGCTGCACCGGCTTCAGGGGCTGATCCGCCGCGTGCGACAGGGCTACGCGCAGTTCGAATTCCACACGGTGTTCCATGCGCTGAACAATTTCTGCGCCGTGGACCTGAGCGCCATTTACCTGGACATTTTGAAAGACCGCCTCTATTCCGATCCGGCCGCATCGATCTCCCGCCGGGCGGCGCAGGGGGTTCTGTTCGAGACCCTTACGGTATTGACCCGGCTCATGGCCCCGATCCTTTCCTTCACGGCGGAGGAGATCTGGAGCCAGATTCCCCGCGGGTTTCGGAACGAAGACAGCGTCCATCTCGGCCTCTTTCCGACGGTGAAGGAGGCCGCCGTCGACCCGTCGCTGGAAGCCCGATGGGAGAAGCTACTGAGCATCCGGGAGGAGGTGGCCAAGGCGCTGGAAGCGAAGCGAAACGAGAAGGCGATCGGAGCCTCCCAGGATGCGAAGGTCCGGCTGTGGGCCTCGGGGGAATTGCATGACTTTTTATTGAAACACGAACCGCTTCTGGGCGCCGTCTTTATCGTGTCCAAGACGGAGCTGAAATCGTTCGAAAGCGGGAACCCGAACGAAATGGGCTTCGTCAGCGGCGTCCTGCCGTCCTTTGGGGTAAGCGTGTCGCGCTCCGACGACCCCAAGTGCGGCCGATGCTGGTATTACCGCGACACCGTCGGAAAAAATTCCCGTCACCCTTCCCTGTGCGCCCGCTGCGCGGAGGCTGTCGGCTGAAATGAGGCTCAAGGCCGCCTTCAAGACGGTCCTGGAAGACCCGCGCCGTTTTCTCTTCCTGGCCGGGGTGGCGGGGACGGTTTTTGTCGCCGACCAAATCACGAAAAGCGTGATCCAGCGGACGATGAGGCTGCATGAATCCATCCCGATCGTCGACCGGCTGTTCAGTCTCACCTACATCCGAAACCCCGGGGCGGCCTTCGGTCTCTTCGCCGAGCACGGCAACGGCCTGAGGATGGTCTTCTTCGCGACGATCTCGGTCGTCGCCATCTTTTTTTTGTGGACGCTCTTCGTGAATACTCCGAAGGAGGCCTTCCTGGGCCGCCTGTCCATCGCGTTGGTGATGGGCGGGGCCCTGGGAAATCTGGTGGATCGGGTGCGCTTCGGCGAGGTGGTCGACTTTCTGGATTTTTATATCGGCGCCTACCATTGGCCGGCCTTCAACGTGGCCGATTCCTGCATCAGCGTCGGCGTCGCATTGATGCTCTGGTATTTCATCCGCACTCCCTCCCTCCATGCCTGAGGGCGGCCGTTCATCGATGCGATGAGGTCCATGATCCACACAGCGCGGAGTCTGCCTCCCCGCGGAGACGAGCTCCGACCCGTATATTTTTGCCGATACGCGTCGCCGGAATGATGAGCCGGACCATGAAGCCGGAAAAACAAATCGTTTCCCGCGAGTTCACCATCACTCCCAAGTACGCCTCCGAACGTCTGGACCACTATCTGATCCGCCAGCAGGTGCATCCCTCGCGCACGTTTCTCCAGCGTCTGATCAAGGCGGGCGAGGTTCGGGTCAACGACCGGATCGTGAAACCGAATTACAAGGTCCGTCCCGGCGACCGGCTCGTCTGCCGCATTCCGACCCCGGTCCCCCTGGAGCTGACGCCCGAGCCGATTCCTCTGGAGGTGCTCTACGAAGACGCCAGTCTCCTGGTCGTCAATAAGCCGGCCGGCCTGGTGATGCATCCCGCGCCGGGACATTACACGGGGACCCTGGTCCACGCCCTTCTGGCCCATTGCAAAGACCTCTCCGGGATCGGCGGCCGCGAGCGGCCGGGCCTGGTCCATCGGCTCGACAAGGACAGCTCCGGCGTGATCGTGGTGGCCAAGACGGATGCCGCCCACCGATCGCTTTCCCAGCAGTTCAAGAGCCATTCCATCGAACGGCAGTACCAGGCCATCGTCGTGGGCCGCCTGCCCAAGGGCGGCGGGACGATCGATCTGGCCATCGGCCGGGATCGGTGGGAGCGGAAGAAAATCTCCCACCGGACGTCCCGGCCCCGGGAGGCCCGGACGGCGTATCGGGTCCTCGAACGGCTCGGAGCCGCCACGCGGGTCGAAGTCCGTCCCCAGACCGGGCGCACCCATCAGATCCGCGTCCATTTTTCGTCGCTGGGCCATCCGATTCTGGGCGACAAGGTCTACGGCGGACGATCCGCGGTTATCGATTCGGTCCCCGCGGCCCGGCAGATGCTCCATGCCGAACGGCTGGGGTTTGTTCATCCCGAAAGCGGTGAACGCGTCGAGTTTTCCGCGCCGATCCCGGCCGACATGGAACGGGCGCTCGAATTCCTTCGCGGGAATCCGCTCGGAGAGCGTCATCCCCTCCGTGAGAGCGGTCTTCCTAAATAGCCTTGACTTTGACAACGATACAACGGTATACTCCATATTAAACTTTCTCATTTCATCCTATAAAGGGATCACAACCTCTAACCGGAAGGGAGTTTTGAAATGAAGCGGGTATCCAAATCGCACGTGGGGCAGCGGATCCGTTCGATTCGCGGGAAAGTCAATCAAACCGATTTCGCCAAGATGATCGGGGTGCGAAAGCAAAACTACGTCAGCCGCTACGAACACGGCCGGATTCCCAATCCGGAATTGTTGGTTCGGATCGCCAACTACGGGAAGGTCACGGTGGACTGGCTTCTGACGGGTCGCGGAAAAGGACCGAAATCCCGGTAAAACATCCGGCCCCGCAAGACGATTTTACGGGGCCGGGTCCTCTTCGTTCTTATCCCACTAAACTAAAACGCAAAGTCGAAGGCGACCAAGGTAGTCTGCCCGGTCTGATCCCCGCCCTCCGGGCTGGTCTTCTTCGTCGTGAACATGTTGTATTCGAGATGCAAGGTCGTGTCGACCCGGTTCGTGATATTGAAGTTATACCGCGCCAAGAGGGTATGGGAACTCACGTCGTTGAAGCTCTTCGAAACCGTAGGGTCGGCTTGTTTGGTATTTTGTACCATGTCGTAGCGGTAGCTGAACAGCCATTTCGCAAGCTGCGTCGGGGAGTAATCCACCTCCACAAAAGCTCCATTCCATTCCGCATCCCGGGCTCCTGGGATTGGAATTGGCTGTGATGAAAACAGGTGTGAGTTGTCCTTCGCCTTCATGTAGGCCCCGAAGATGTTCAATTGATTCATCGCGGTCAAGCTGAGGTCCACGCCCGCGCGATAAAACGGCTCGCCGTCTTTCGCGATCGCTCCGCAACCGTTCGAGGGGCAGGCCGGGTTCGAAGCCGTGGGAGCAACGCCATAGGCCCCGAACAGTCCGACCCGTTGACCCGTGACAATCCCGTAGCCGCCGATCGATTGGGTGACATGTCCGTAGAAATTGATTTTATGGCCCCCTCCTGTTCCGTCAACGTTGACGTCGCTGTTTGAAAGTGCGTTCAATGAATACCGGAAAAACCCGTCGCCTGGAGTGGCCTTGATCCCCGCCAGCTCCAGCCCCGGATGATTATCTCCGATCCCAAAATCGTTGGGGTTTGAATATCCCTGCGGACTTAATCCATCGCCCAACGCCGTCGTGTAGGGATGTCCGGCCTGATAATGGTACATCACGAACGGGGTATTGATCGTCGGGCTACGCTTTTCGCTGAACGGAAGGTCCAACTCATATTTGCCGACCCTCAGGTTTACCAGGTAATCGCTCGCGATAACATTATCCACCCGGAGGAAGGCCGCCTCGAGGTCGCTGTCTTCCAGGCTGTTGCCCGAACCGAATCCCGCGCTCCCGAGACCCGGGGTAAGGACAACGCCGAAACTGATATCCCTTGCCAGTGTACCGAAGGCCAGGATATCCAGGCCGGTGAACCCGAAATCACCGCTCGATATGGACGTGGTGCCGCCGGTTCCATTTGGGACCTTGGTGAGACTTGCGGCCTGGTATCCTACGGTCGTTCGAAACGAGACCGGCCAGTAGCCGTTCGTCAGCGCGTCGTTGGTCGGGAGGTCCGTGTCGCCCCCGAGCTGGTATCCATGATCCCGGAACTGATTCCCGAAGTCGTTCAACTTTGGAAACGCCGGCACATGGCAGACGCTGCAGGGAAGGTTATACTTCCGCGCGAAGGCCGGGATCGCGAGGGCCTGTTTGGCCGTCAGCGGTATCGTGAGCAGGAAGATGAGACCGGCCAATAACCCTATAAGGATACCCCGCATTGAAGCCTCCCGTGTTTTCTGTGAACCGATGTTTTCATGATCCGACATAGGACTGTCTTGTTATATGAAAAGATAGCAGAGATATGTTCCTTGTCAAGAAATGGCCCCGGAAAAACCAGACCTGTCATCGGGATAAAGGGGATCATATCAACGTGATCGGCCAAAATCAAGCCACTATAAAATGGGCCATGAACAAAAAGACCTACAATACCAGCCCCATTTGTTCGGATGGTCTCATCCGGCCGTCCTTCAACTCCTTGCGATCAGGACGGCCAGATAGATCACCCCCAAAGCGAGTAGGAGATTGGTCCGGGCAAGCCAGGGGACCAGGCGATGAAGGCGAGGGATGGAGGGTTGTTGCGGCGTCGGGTTCCCCTGCCGGGCCACAAGCAGAGGACCCAGGATAAAATCGTGGAGTGCGCTCAGGATGATCATGACCGCGACCAGCGTCAGCTTGATCATGAGCAGGCGGCCGATGAAGGTATTCCATTGAATCTGGAGATGGATGATATTGAGGAACCCGGTAGACAGCAAAACCAGAACGGCGATCCAGCCCACAGCCTTCGTGGCCGTTCCAACCTTCCGGAGCAGTTCCAGGCGCGTGTCCTGGGGAAACCTTCGGAGCGCGGGGGCCAGGATCAGGCTGATAAAGAGCATCCCCCCGATCCAGATGATCGCCGCGAGGAGGTGAAGCCAGATGACAAGGCCCCAGGCCAGAAATTCTCCGATGGATTACCCTCCGATGCCGGACATCGCGATTTGATAAACCGGATCGGGATCTTCCGCAAAATGATTCCCGGCCGGTTTCCGGTAGGCCGTCTCGAGAAGGAGATCGGAAAGCTCCTCGTCGCTCCAACCAAGCCGCATCGGGCCCTTCAGATCCACCCCGTCCTCATAGGCCAGGCAGAGTTGCAGACGGCCGCGGGCCGAAAGCCTCAGGCGGTTGCAGGTGGAACAGAACCGCTCGCTCACCGGGCTGACGATCCCGATCCGGGCCGTCGTGCCGGCAACCTGGAAATCCCGTGCCGTGGAGCCGTCTTGAAAAGGAAGGGGAACCAGCGGATGGCGTCGCTCGATGATCCGGCGAATTTCCGCGGCCGAAACGAAGCGATCGCGGTTTTCGATTCCGACCGAGCCCAGCGGCATGACCTCCAGGAAGCGTTGCGTCACCCCCTTGGAGACGGCGAACTCGACCAGATCCGGAAGCTCGTCGTCGTTGATCCCGCGAAGGACGACGGTGTTGAGTCTCACCGGCTTCAGCCCGACCTCGAGGGCCCGGTCGATTCCGGCCAAAACGTCCGACAACCGGCCGCCCCGGGTGATCCGATGGAATCGGTCCGGGTCCAGAGAATCGAGGCTGATATTGATCCGGTTCAGACCGGCGGCTTTCAGATCCGAGGCCAGCGGGGCCAGGCGCGAGGCGTTGGTGGTCAGGGACAGATCCGTGCGTCCTCCGATCTCTCCATCCTCGGAAAGCATCCCGATCAGGACGGGCAGGTCGCGACGGACCAGCGGCTCCCCGCCCGTGATCCGAACCTGAGTGATACCCAGGCGGCACAGGATCCGGACAAGACGCCGGATCTCTTCAAACGTGAGGACCTCCGGCCGGGCTTCATGCGCTTCGCCCGTCTCCGGCATGCAATAAAGGCAGCGCATGTCGCAGCGGTCGGTCACGGACAGTCTCAAATACGATAGGGAGCGGGAAAATTGGTCGACCAGACGGCTCATGGCGCGTTCTTTCCCTTGGAATCATCCTTGGAGGGCTTGTCTTTATCGGGAAGGGAGGGCGGTTCGTGTTCGGACATGGATTTGCGGAACCCGCGGATGGCCTTGCCCAGGCCTTCTCCGATTTCCGGAAGTTTGCCGACGCCGAAGATCAAAAGAACGATCACCAGGATGACCAGCAGCTCCGGCATGCCGATTCCGAACATGGGTTCACCTCAAACGTTTCAGGCCCCGCTTTCCTCGCCTAAAATATAGTTGACCATGTGAAGAAAGCGTTCGTTCATTTTTTGAAGGGCCGTGCTCAGCGTGAGCGCGATCACCTTCATGATCTTTTGCGTTATTACGGGATCGTCTTTCTCCAGCCGCTCGTATTGATTCTTCGTCAGGATGTAGACCCTGACGTCCTGCGTCGCCCGCGCCAGGGCCGAATGGTTTTTTCCGGACAGAAAGGACAATTCCCCGAACAGCCGACCTTTCTTGAAGACCGCCAGGGTTTCCTTGTACCAGCCTTTCATGGTCTTCACGATCTCGACCTCGCCCTCGGCCAGCAGGTACAACGCTTTTCCTTCCTCCCCCTCGTTGAAGAGGATCTCCCCTTTTTTAAAGATCTTCTCCTCCATGATCTGGGCCAGCTTCGACAGCTCGTCCTCCGAGAGCTCCTGAAAAAACGGGACCGTCTTCAGGTCCGCCGCCTTGATCATCCGGGTCTCCGATCCGTTCCCTGTGAGGAAATGATTATACGCCCGCGGTTAAAACCCTTCAAGTGAAAAAGTGCGCTTACGATTCGCGGAGATAAAGAGCGTTCGCGGAGGTGAACTCCGCTCTGTATTGGGATGATGCAAACCGTCCTGTCGGATAAACCCATTCCACAGCGCGGAGCCTGTCTCCGCGCAGACAATAAAGGATGGCTTGTGTGGCTACGGAAACAGCCCGGGCAGACCAAGGCGGGATCCACGGCCGGCGACGGGGGCGAGGGTGCGCTGTTCGGGAAAATCTCCCGGCAGCGCGGGCCGTTCCGGAAGGACGCAATCCACTTCACGGGTCGTTCCTTCCCGGTAGACCGTCATGTGGACCTGGCTGCCGACCTTCAAGGCGCTCATCACGTCAAACAGCGCATCGGACGAAACGAGCCGCACGCCGTTCACGCTTGTGATGATGTCGCCGCCGAGAAGGAAAGGCCGTTCATCGATCACCACCTCGAGGTGTCCCCCCTGCAGGCCGGCTCGTTCCGCCGGACTTCCCGGCTCCACCACTTCCACCAGGAGGCCGTCGACCAGGGGCATGCGGAACAGGTCGCGAAGGGCCCGGCTGACCAGTTGCCCTTGGACGCCCAGCCACGGGCGAACCACCCTTCCCTGGGTCTTTAGCGACGGCAGCACCGTCTTGGCCAGGTTGCTCGGGATCGCGAACCCGATGTTTTGGGCCTCCAGGATAACGGCGGTGGTGATGCCGATCACCTCGCCGCAGCGGTCGAGAAGAGGGCCGCCCGAGTTGCCGGGATTGATCGGAGTATCGGTCTGGATAAGGGGCTCTTGGAGCGAGAACAGAGTGTCCGGCAGAATGCGATTCATCGCGGACACGATCCCGCGGGTCAGGGTTTGGTCGAGGCCCAGCGGATTTCCCACCGCAAAGACCTCCTCACCGACACGGAGGCGGTCGGAGTCGCCCAGCGTCGCCGCCGGCAGCCGCCCGGAGGAGGGCGGCGTGATACGAACTAGCGCCAGGTCGAAGATCGGGTCCGCGCCGACCAATTGGGCCGGAAGGTTGGTGCCGTCGTCCAGCGTCACCGTAATCACCTGCCGGCCGTAGACGACATGGGAGTTCGTCAGGATCAGCCCGGATGAATCGATGAGGATCCCCGATCCGACCGCGTGGGACACGCGCTCGAGCGCGTTGTAGGGGTTGATCGTCGTTGTAGCGATGAAGACCACGGCGGGAGAGACCCGATCGAAAACGTCCGGGATGGATTCGGTGCAATCCGCCTCCTTCGGCCGCTCCCCGGCCGCGTCGACGCGCACGGCGCTGCAGGA
>Ga0335085_10004696_pt1 | contig 22443 bp, 20 predicted proteins | sample Lox_Sample_45_FD_206712 | JGI IMG/M metagenome (GOLD analysis project Ga0335085, IMG submission 206712) | Soil microbial communities from Loxahatchee National Wildlife Refuge, Florida, United States - Lox_Sample_4.5 | ecosystem: Environmental > Terrestrial > Soil > Wetlands | place: USA...
CGCCTATCACAAATGCACCGGCCTTCGACGTACTCAATCGAGGAATTGCGCTGGTGCCCGAAGGACGCCGGCTTTTCCCCTCGTTGTCGGTCGAGGAAAACCTGTTGATCGGCGGCCAGTCACGTCGGCCCGGCCCCTGGACCCTTGCGCGCGTCTACGAGTTGTTCCCGGTGCTCGCCGAACGACGCCACCTTCCGGCACCTGCCTTGTCCGGCGGCCAGCAGCAAATGGCGGCTATCGGCCGCGCGCTGATGTCTAATCCACGGCTGCTGCTCTGTGACGAAATAAGCCTCGGCCTTGCGCCGATCGTCGTGCGCGAAATCTATTCCCGTCTGCCGCACGTGGTGGCGGAAGGTCTATCGTTGATCATTGTCGAACAGGACATCATGCAGGCGCAGCGCGCCGCAAGTCACGTGTACTGTCTGCAGGAAGGACGCGTCGCGCTGCAAGGGCCCGCGCATGCGCTTACGCGCGAAGCGATTTCGGCCGCTTATTTCGGGGTATGACGGCCATGCAGTGGTTCAATGTCGTCCTGCAAGGCGTGTTGATCGGCGGGCTCTACGCGATGTTCGCCTCCGGCCTCTCGCTGATCTTCGGTGTGATGCGCCTGGTCAATATTGCGCATGGCGATCTGATCGTTCTTGCGGCTTACATCTCGCTGATTGTCACACAGGCGCTTGGCGTTGACCCGCTGACCTCGCTGCTGCTTGTCGTGCCGGTTATGGCACTGATCGGCTATGCATTGCAGCGCGGGTTGCTCAACCGTACTCTCGGCGAGGATCTTCTGCCGCCTCTGCTGGTGACCTTCGGCCTTTCAATCATCATCCAGAATGGTCTGCTGGAGCTGTTCACCGCCGACAGCCGCAGACTGCAGGCGGGAGCAATCGAAATTCAAACCATCCAGCTGACGCAAAGTGTGTGGGTCGGCGCGCTGCCGCTGATCCAGTTCGTTGTCGCAGTCGCGGTGATCGCTGGATTGCAGGCGCTGTTCTACAAAACTGCGCTCGGGCGCGCCTTCCGCGCGACGTCGGACGACCAGTCTGTCGCTCAATTAATGGGCCTCGATACGCGTCACGTGTTCGCAATGGCCATGGCGCTGTCACTGGCGATCGTTGCCATTGCCGGCGTGTTCCTGGCGATCCGCACAAATTTCGATCCGGCGATCGGCCCCGCGCGGCTGATCTTCGGCTTCGAGGCGGTGATTATCGGCGGACTGGGCAGCATGTGGGGTACACTCGCCGGCGGCATCATTCTCGGTATCTCGCAGGCGATCGGCGCGCAGATCGATCCTGGCTGGCAGTTGCTGGCCGGCCACATTGTATTTCTCGCGATCCTCGCTGTGCGGCCACAGGGCCTCTTTCCAAAGGTGTCCGGATGAGCCGCGTCGAACGCGTCACACGGTCGAGCCGTATCGGTGTCTCGCTGGTCGCCGTCGCCCTCATTATCCTTGCGCTCGCGCCATATTGGGGCGACCGGCAGACGTTGCGGTTGCTGGCAGAGATGCTCACGTTTGTGGCGCTGGCAAGCCTGTGGAATCTGCTGGCAGGCTACGCGGGGCTGGTTTCGGTCGGTCAACAGGCCTTCGTCGGACTTGGCGGCTATCTGCTTTTTGCGCTCGCAATCTTGCCTGAAGTTCACCCGATCGCAGCCATCCTGATTGCCGGTCCGATCGGCGCGCTTGTAGCGATCCCGGTCGCGCTCCTGATCTTTCGTCTGCGCGGCGCCTATTTCGCCATCGGCACGTGGGTGGTTGCTGAGGTTTTTCGCCTGCTCGCCTCGCAAATCTCTGTGCTCGGCGGAGGTTCCGGCATCAGTTTGCCTGCCGCTATCGTGATCGCAATGGCGCCGAACCGGCAAATGCGCGAATTCGAAACCTATTGGCTGACACTCGCGCTAACTGCCGTCGTTCTTGGAGCGATCGTGCTCTTGTTACGTTCACGTCACGGCCTTGCCCTCACCGCTATTCGCGATAACGAGCAGGCGGCGCAGAGCAATGGCATTGACGTGTGGCGTATCAAATTCATCGTCTATGTGCTCACTGCGTTCGGTACGTCGATGATCGGCGCCCTAATTTTCTTGCAGAAATTGCGCATCTCGCCCGACACGGCATTCAGCGTGAACGACTGGACCGCCTTTGTCATTTTCATCACCGTCATCGGCGGCATCGGGCGCATAGAGGGGCCAGTTATCGGCACCATCATCTTTTTCGTGCTTCGCCAGACTTTGGCGGACCTTGGCAGCCTGTATCTGCTGATGATGGGTGCGGTCGCCATTGTGGTCATGCTATGGGCGCCGAAGGGGCTTTGGGGGATATTTGCGGAACGTCTCGGCTGGCAGGCTATGCCGCTGCGCCGTCACCTGATGCTGGTAAAGAAACCGTAGGAAAGCCATGAGTCCAATCATTGATATCTACTGCCATATCTTCCCGGACCGCTTTTTCCAGGAGATGACCAAAGTCGCGCCAAATCTTGAAAACATCGGCAAACGGCTGCGAGGCGTCACCAAGCTGTTCGATCTTGGTGCGCGCTTCAAGGAGATGGACGCGTTCGGTGACTACCGGCAAATAATTTCGCTCCCGAACCCGGCGATCGAAGACATCGCCACGCCTGACGTCGGGTTGAACCTGGCACGCATCGCAAACGATGCGATGGGTGAACTGTGCAGAAAATATCCTCAGCGCTTTCCCGGATTCGCGGCCGCCCTGTGCATGACCGACGTAGCGGGGTCGGTCGCGGAGGCGCGACGCGCAATTAAAGACCTCGGGGCACGTGGTGTGCTGCTCTATACGAATGTCGCGGGCAGGCCGCTCGACGATCCGGAGTTCGAACCAATCTTCGCGACAATGGCCGAGCTCGATTTGCCGATCTGGCTACATCCTGTGGGTACGGCAGCAATGCCGGATTACCCTGCCGAGAAAAAATCGCGGTTCGAGATGTGGTGGTGCTTCCATTGGCCCTACGAGACGTCGGTGGCCATGGTGCGAATGGTATTCTCCGGGCTGCTCGACCGTTATCCGAAGCTGAAAGTCATCACGCATCACCTCGGCGGGATGATCCCCTACTACGATGGTCGCGTCGGTCCGGGGCTCAAAGTGCTCGGGCAGCGCACCTCGGACGAAGACTATTCAAAGATTTTGCCGTCATTGAAGCGGCCGCACATGGATTATCTGCACGACTTCTACGCAGATACCGCAATGTTTGGCGGCGGCATCTCGGCGACGCGCTGCGGGTTCGAATTCTTCGGCGCCGATCAGGTGGTATTCGCAACGGATACCCCGCTCGGCCCGATTGAGCCGACGATCAAAACCATCGAAGCGCTCGGTCTGTCAGGCGAGGATCGCCGTAAACTATTCGTGGGCAACGCCGAAAAACTGCTCAATATGAAGTTCCAGTAACTGGAACCTTCTCGCCCGTTATTTTGTCTTCTTTTTACTTTTGCGGTCTTCTGATGAGCCGACGCCATGCACCGGCGTCCAGCTCGGCGGATCGCTGGCCGGGAAACTCTCATCGGAATTGATTACGACATTGTCTTCGTCGTTCTCGATCCGCTGGCGCTCGATTTCCGCATATTGTTTCGGTTTTTCCGACATAGAATGCTCCGAATGGAACTCTGCAAACCAACGATTTTCGCGGGGAAGCGTTCCCCGCGCAAAGAGCCCCGGATTCCCGCCAATTTCAGCTTCGTCGGGGGTCACAAATCCTGCCTGATCCAGGCGCCTTGCACATCCTCGCACCAGTTGCCGACATTCCATTCGCCCCACGCGCCGAGGCCGCCGAGTTCATCGAGTCCACAATAGACCGGCACATGGATGACCGAGAGGCCATCATGAGCATGTGCGGCTTCCAATGCAGAGCGTAGGGTTTCAACAGTGGTGCCGCCGGACCCCGCATGCACGCCAGATACAGATTTGGCGAGTTGCACGTAGTCGACCGCGACACGGTCATTGGTCCGGAATTCGGCGTTGTACTGCGCCAGTTGCAAACCGGTGATCGCAGCCATCCGGCGGTTGTCGAAGAGCACGATCATGCCGCGCACGCCATGTTCGACCGCGTCGACCAATACTTGCGGGTTCATCATGAACGAGCCATCGCCGGTAAACGCGACGCCGTAGCGCGGTTTCTCGGCCAGCGCTGATGCAAGCAAAGCGCTTGCCGCAAAACCCATGTATGAAGCGCCGGATTCGGTAAACGTATCACCCGTGCGATCGTCTTCCACGATCTGGAAGCCGTTGGCTTGCACATCGCCGGCGTCGAAGAACTTCGCGGCGCCGACCTGCTTGGCGAAATCAGCCACGACCTTGATGGCGGCAGGTTGCGTGAGAACAGGTTTTTGCCAGACTTCGTCGCGCAGTGAAGAACCTTCGAAACGCTTGCGTTTGTAAGTGGCCCACTCAGCTTTCTTTGCCGCACAAGCATCAAGCCACGCGCGCTTGTTCTTGTTGGCACCCGTTGCTTCGAGTTTGGCAGCCAGGCGGGCCGCGATCGCGCCAATATCGCCGATGAGTGCGACCGTTTTGTTGTAGTGCAGCGCGTCGGCAAGGTCGCCGTTGATATTGATGACCGCCTGTGCGTTCTTGTATCCAATCCCCGAACAATCCGCCTGGCAGACCGCGCGTGAGCCGATGACAATCAGCAGTTCCGCTTCGGCCATCGCGTAGTTGCCGCTGATCGATCCCTTCGAGCCCCCGACATGCATGTTTTGTGCATGCGCATCAGGCAGTACACCGGTAGAACCTGGGGACAGCACGACTGCCGCTCCAGCGGCTTCCGCGAGTTTCCTGATGGCCGCATCGTGACCGCGCGTGCCGCCGCCGGCCTTGATAGCCACTTTCGTTGTCTTGGCGATCAGCGCCGACGCCTCATCGATCACAGCATCATCGGCCGGTGCCAGCTTCGGGAGCTCCGGTCGCTGCGGCAATGCTGCGAGATTGACGGTCACCATCGCCGGCTGAGTATTGAGCGGCAGCAGCAGGTAAAATGGCCCGGCGCGATAAGGGTGGTTGACGCATAAAGCACCGCGGCGCAGCGCATCGCGCAATCCTTCAGGTGTATGCAGCACGTACGATTGTCCCATGACCGCCGTCATGCGGCCGAACAGGCCCTGCTCTTCCTTCGGCACCTGCTGCATGTTGTAGCCTTCGCCGAAGGTCGTCTCGTCGCCATAGATATGGTAGACGCCGACGCCATTTGACGCGGCGGCCAGCGAGCCGGCGAAAGCCTGCATCGCGCCAGGGCCGATCGAGGTCACGACGGCCGAGAGCTCTCCGTATTGCCAGCGCAACGCCGTCGCGGCGTGCGCCATCTCCACCTCATTGCGGCAATTGACGGTGCGGGTCGCGCCTTCGTCCTCATAGATACGAAGCACCTCGCCGAGGTCAGTGGAGCCGTGACCAAAAATGGCAAAGTATTTTCTCACGCCCTGCTTGAGCAGGCCAAGCACAAGCGCTTCCGACAGCGTGCTTTCGATGAGCTTTGGCAAGCCTTTGGCCAGAGCCCGTTCAAGGCCGCCGGCTTTGACGATCGCACGGGCGCGCTCGCGCACCCGGCGGTCGCTGTCGGCACGCGTGAGCATCAGTTGGTCTTCTCCGCGGCTGCCTTCAGGACCGGGTTCCAGCGGGCGATGTCGGACTTGAGCAGATTAGCGAGATAGGCCGGGCCACGTTCGGACTTGGGCGGCACCGTGCCGCCAAGTTCGAGCAGGCGCTTGGCGACAGCCGGGTCATCAAGCGCCTTGTTAAGCGCGTCGCTGAGCTTGTCGACCACCGGCTTCGGTGTGTCCTTCGGCGCGAAGATCGCGCTCCAGATGTTGATCTGAAAATCCTTCGCGCCCACTTCCTTGGCGGAGGGAACGTCGGAAATTGCGGGCGAGCGACTGTTGCCGGAAACGACATAGGCTTTCACCGTCCCACCGCGGACGGCGCCCTGCACGCTCACAACTTGCTCGCAGAAGAAATCGACGTGGCCACCGATGACGTCGTTGAGCGCCGGGCCGGTACCACGGTAGGCGACCAGATTTGGCTTCAGGCCCAGCTCAGATGTGAAAAGCAGGCAGGCCATGTGCGAGGATGAGCCGACGCCACCGTGCGCCTGCTTCACGCCGTCACCATTCTTTTTCAGATAGGCGACGAATTCCTTGAAGTCCTTGGCTGGAAAATCCTTTCGTGCAACGACCACTGCGGGTGCATTTGCCGTCAATCCGATCGGCTCGAAGTCCTTGGTCGAGTCGTATTTCAGATTGGCATAGAGCGCCGGCGCCGATACATGCGATCCCATGCTGGCGGCGAGCAGTGTGTAACCGTCGTGCTCCGATCCCGCAACGCGCGCTGTGCCGATTGTCCCGCCCGCGCCGCCCACATTTTCGATTACTATGTTCTGACCGAGCGCCTTGCTCATCCCCTCAGCCATGATGCGCGCCACCACATCGCTCGGTCCGCCGGCCGGATAGGGAACGACCATCGTGATCGGACGCGTCGGATAATTCTGTGCCAATGCCGGTAAGCCGGTAACCGTGACGATCAAGGCAAACAGACTCGCGCAAATTTTTCTCATGAATTCCTCCACACCTTGCGTCTACTCGGCGGCCTGCGCCGCCATTCGGGCTTCTTGACGTTCCTTTTCCTTGATCGCCATCAGAACCTTTTCCGGCGTTGCCGGCAACGCGGTGATGCGCACGCCGACCGCGTCATAGATTGCATTCATGATCGCCGGGATCGTCGGTACCATCGCCGGTTCGCCAATGCCTTTGACGCCGAGCGGTCCAATCGGATCGGGATCTTCGATGATGATCGAATTAACCCGCGGCACGTCGAGCGCCGTCGGCAAAATATATTTCGCAAAGCCCGACGTGCTGGTATGGCCGTCGTCGAGTTTGTAGTCCTCCATCAGCCCCTGACCGAGCGCCTGCACGATGCCGCCCTCGATCTGGCCTTCGACGCCCTGTGGATTGACGGCTCGACCAACGTCGTGCGCGGCCCAGATGCCGAGCACCTGCACCTCACCGGTCACAGTATCGACCTCGACTTCGGCCACCTGAGCGCCGAACACATAGGCCTGCCAGGGCCGGCCGGAACCATCGACCGGATCGAGGCCCGTTGTGTCGGTGCCGAAACTTGCCGAGCCGACCGGCACCACGCCGCGATTTTTCGCGGTGTGCACGGCGTCGCCCATCGTCACACGATAATTGGTGTTCTCTGCCCAGACTTCGCCATTGCCGGTGCGGATGGTCTCGGCATCGACGTCCCAGACGTCAGCCATCACCTCGACCAGCCGCTTGCGCGCCTCGCGCGAGGCGAGCGCCACCGCGTTGCCGATCATGTAAGTTTGCCGGCTCGCACCCGCATGCGAGGCTTCTGGAGCGCGTGCGGTGTCGTTGTCGCCAATCACGACATGCTCTGGCTCTACACCCATCTCATGCGCCGCGATTTGCGCCAGCACCGTGAGAATGCCCTCGCCGATCTCGGTAACACCGGTCACGACCTTGGCGCTGCCGCCGTCATCGATTTCGGCCCAGGCGGCGGCGCGGTCGATTACCGCGGTACGCGCGATGCCGTACCAGCAGGCCGCCATTCCTCGTCCGCGCTTGCGTGCCATGCGCCTACTCCGCCGCTTCCTGGTTTTTGTCGCCCGCAAAGCGCGCGCCGAGTGCGCATGGTGGACGGATGTCCGCACGGTTGAGATCACCACGTTTTTCACCGCGCGAACTGGGCGCGCCGGTCTCCCAGCCAGACGCCGATTCAAGCGCGTCGAGCGCGCGGGTCAGACTGACAGAGCCGAGCCTCGCTCTGGTGTGTGTGATTGCACCATCGCGCATGGCGTTGATGCGGCGGATATCGAACGGATCGAATCCAAGCCGTTCGGCGCAGATATCGAGATGGGATTCAGTCGCAAACGCCGTCTGCAGCGCACCGAAGGAGCGGAACGCGCCAGAGGGTGTGTTGTTGGTGTAGACGCCGTAGGTATCAACCTTGACGTTGGGGATAACGTAAGGGCCGGCCGCCAGGATCGCCGCCTTGCGCATGACGCCTTCAGTCGACAAGCCATACGCGCCACCATCGCAGATCATTTTCATCGCCAGCGCGCGGATGCGGCCGTCGCGCATCAGCCCCATGCGCAGCGTCGTACGGGACGGGTGGCGCTTGGCGGTGGAAATGATCGATTCCTCGCGCGTGAAGACTAGCCGCACCGGGCGCTGCGTCTTCATCGCGAGCAGTGCCAGCATCCCCTGGTAGATCATGTCCTCCTTGCCGCCGAAGCCGCCGCCAACCGCGCTCATGATAAAACGCACCTTGCTGATCGGCTTGGCGATGATGCGGGCCAGCATATGGCGATGATGGGTCACATTCTGGTCCGGCGACACGATTGTCACGACACCGTCGTGATCGACGTAGGCCAGACCGGCTTCCGGCTCGAGATAGGCGTGCTCGATCGCCTGGGTCGAATAGGTCTCCTCGACGACCAAATCGCTTTCGGAGAAGCCCTTATCCACGTCGCCGACGCGGATCGGAATATGCTTCGTGATGTTATCAGGCGCATAGTCATGCAGGACTGGCGCCCCAGGCCGCATAGCTTCGTCCGGATCGAATACGGCAGGCAGGGGCTCGTAGCTGACCCTGATCGCGGCAATCGCACGCTTGGCCATCAGCGGGGTCTCGGCCGCAACCGCCGCCACGGCTTCGCCGACATAGCGGACCTTGCCGCGCGCCATGATGGGTTGATCGTTGACGAACACGCCAAACCCATCCTCACCAGGGACATCGGCGCAGGTGATGACGCCTTCAACTCCTTCCATCGCCTCCGCAGCGGACGTGTCGATTGATACGATGCGCGCATGCGGGTGCGGCGAACGATGCACCTGGACGTGCAGCATCCCGGGCATGGTCATGTCGCCGGCATATTTCAGCCGGCCCGAAACCTTGCTTGGCGTGTCAATGCGACGCACGTTTTTGCCGATGAAATCGCCATGCTCGGATTCCTCTTCCAGCAGCGCGCTCGCCGGCACTCTGCCATTTTGCACATCGCGCGCCAGTTCAACTGCGTCAAAGATCTTCTGATAGCCGGTGCAGCGGCAGATGTTGCCGCCGAGCCGCTCCTTGATTTCCTCGCGATCGGCGAAGGGATTGGAGCGTAATGCCGCTGTCGCCGCCATCACCATCCCGGGAATGCAATAGCCGCACTGACTTGCACCGGCTTTGTGGAAGGCCTTTTGCAGAACGCTGAGCTCGCCTGTTTTCGCCAGGGCCTCGACCGTTTCGATTGTCGCGCTCTGCGCCTTTGCCACCGGCAGCAGACAGGACTTCATCAGCACGCCATCCACGAACACTGAGCACGTACCGCATTCGCCCGCGCCGCAACCTTCTTTGTTCCCGGTCAGATTGAGATCGTCGCGGATAAAATCGAGCAGCCGTTGATGCGGCTTGGCGGCACACGACACGCTGCGGCCGTTGATTGTGGCCCTGAATTGAAGGTCAGGCATAGGCCGCCTCCAGTTCGGACGAGAGCACAGTTGGATCGGCCCCGGCGCGCCGGGCAGAATTGATCAAACCACGCAACATGAAACCGCGCACCACATCGCGGCGATAATCCCGGCGCGTACGCGAAGCGACAAGCGAAACCGGCATGTCGGCTGCTCGCTCGAGCCGCTCCGCGCTGATCGGCCCATTGCGCAGAAACTCCTCGACTTGCCGAAGGCGTACTGGCTTCGGCGCTATGCCAGCGATAGCCAAGCGAACGTCCTTTATCTTGCGGCCTTGGTCGTCGAGCTTGAGCACGGTTGCCAGACATACCAGCGAAATGACCAACGAGCGGCGGTGGCCGACCTTTTCGAAACTGCCGCCGAATCCTGGCAAGGCGTCGCATTCGACCGCTAAAAGCAATTCGCCATCCATAAGCGCGGTCCGATTGGGACCGGTGACGAATTGGTCGAGCCTCATGCGCCGGCGCACGACTTTTCCGCCAGCGCTCTTTGCCAATTCGACTTCGGCCGTATGCGCGATCAGGCACGGCGTCGCGTCGGCGGCCGGTGAAGCATTTACGATATTGCCGCCGATCGTCGCCTGAGCGCGGATCTGATCGTCGGCAAACCATACCGCGCAACGCGGCATGGCTGGTAGCGCACGGGCAAGCATATCGTCATCCAGGAACCGTTGGATGGGCGTGGCGGCTCCAAGCCGAACGTGCGATTCGCTGATCGATATCTCGCGCAGTTCGGGAATTTTCGTAACGTCGATTAGCGCCGGAACATGGACATCGCCGGCGCGGCCCTCGCGCGCCCAGGGTAACGTATCGGTCGCACCGGCGATGATGCGATAGCGTCCGCGATTGGACGCAATCATGCCGAATGCCTCGTCAAGCGAGCCCGGCGTCAGATAGTCATCGCAGGTGAGCATCGCTGCTCTTTCGCTATTCCGCAGCTTCCTTATGCGCGGCGTTCATCTTCGCCTTCACTACAACCTTGATGGCGTCCTCGACCCGGTCTTTGGCATAGCGGATCGCGGTCGGAAGGTCGTCGAGTGGAAATGTGTGGGTGTGAATTTTGGTGGCGTCGAAGCGCTTCTGCTTCATGAAAGCCTCTGCGCGGTGAGTAGCGCTCTTGCCCTCGCCGCGAATGCCGTAGACGTAGATGTTGTTGCGAACAATGTGCGCGACATCCACCGGTACTTCCTCGTGCGCAAAGGCGGCAAGGCATACACGACCGCCGCGATTGACCATGCGTACAGCATCGTTGACCGCGCTGGTCGCCGCGGAGCATTCGACGACGTAGTCGACGCCCTTGCCACCATTGAGCTTTTTCACTTCCGCAACGACATCTGGCGTCTTGCGAATGTTGACAACCGCATCGGCGCCGAGCTGCCTGCCGATTTCAAGACGGTTATCGCGTGTGCCGGTGAGAATAACCGGCTGGGCGCCGAGCGCTTTTGCGACGGCCACCGCCATCAGGCCGATCGGACCCGGACCGGTCACGCAGACGCTTTCGCCCGCCACAAGCCCGCCGAGCTCGGTGAGCGCATACATTGCAGTTCCGGCAGTGACGACGAGAGTTCCTTCCTCGTCTGACATTTCGTCCGGAATCGCCACCAGCGTATTGATGTTGTTGACCTGGTATTCGCAGAAGCCGCCGTCGGTGGTGAAGCCGTTGGCACGATGGCCCTTGTCGACATCACCATAGTTAAGACCGTAGTTGTGACAGGACGTATACATACCTTCGCGGCAGCGTTTGCACTGTCCGCAACCGGCATGGATTTCAACCGCCACGCGCTGACCGATATTGTACTCATCAACGCCGGCCCCAAGCGCGACAACCGTGCCCATGTACTCATGACCTGGCGTGAAATTCTTGTTGAATGGCAGACCGCCTTGGATCGACGCCGGCGGACCCTGGTAAATGATCTCAAGATCGGTTGCACAGATCGCCACCGCGTCGATACGCACCAGTACTTCAGCCCTTTTCGGAACCGGCACTGGCTTGTTCGTAATGCCAAGCTGGCCGGGATCGCCGAGCACCCAGGCACGCTGGGTTTCCGGAATTGGAAATTCGTTGTGATTGGTCTTCACCCCAGCCGGCGCGTACATGGTCCCTCCCGAAAATTCTCGTCAGTAAAAGCGATCAACTAATTCGCAATGGCCTGTTGAGCGTTGGATTGCGAGCCCGGATCGCCGAACTCAGCGGAGAGCGCACGCGTCGCAGCCACGATCTCATCGCGCATCAACGCAATGTGCTCGTCAGTGGCACGCATGGTCGGGGTCGAGGCACTGATAGCACCGATGACCGTTCCGGCTTGGTCGCGGATGGCAGCACCGACGCAGATGACGCCCGGCAGAAATTCCTCATGGTCGATGGCGTAGCCATTGCGACGCACGATGCGCAACGATTCGACCAACGCTGGAAACTCCGTGATGGTTTTATCGGTAAAGCGCTTCATCCCGTGAGCGAGAATGCGGCGCATTTCGTCTTCCGGGAGCCAGGCCAAAATGGCCTTGCCGACTGACGTCGCATGCGGCGCTTCCAGTTTTCCGATCTTGCCCGTGTCGACGCGCACCGCATGGCGCGCTTCGCGCACCGCCAGCGTCGTCACCGCATCGCCCTGCAACGCCGCTAGATGCACAGTCTCACCTGTCGCCTGGTTGATCGCTTCAATATAACGTTGCGCTCGGCGCGGCAGATCGACCTGCAGGCAGGTGTGCCCGAGGTAGAGGATGCGAGCGCCCAGCGCGTAAAGCCGGCGCCCGGGCACCTTCGCGGCGAAGCCACGCTGGATCAGAGTCGCCAGCAAATGATGGCACGTAGAAATATTGAGACCGGTGCGCGTGGCGAGTTCGGTCAATGTAGCCTCGCCGCCAGCCTCAGCGATGGTTTCCAGCAGATACAGTGCGCGATCGACGGACTGGATGTTGTGGCGATCGCCCGGAGCGTGTGCGCGCCGGGGACGAGCCTTGGCACCGGGCCCGGGCAGGATGGTTGCATCCATGTTTTGTTTTCTCCCTGTCGCTAAGGGAAATCGCCCCACGGGTGTGAGTCAAGGAAATTTCAGCATTGAGAAGCCTGCTTTCGCTATTCGAAAATTACAAAAATATTAGCAAAACAAGCTAGTTAGCAACCCGAAAAGCTATTCGCTGGCGAAGCCGAGTTCGATTTCCAAGGCCCCGCAAAGCATCTGCCCCACAGTGATGTGCATTTCCTGAATGCGGGCCGTGGTCGTGGATGGCACGGCAAGGAGATGGTCCGCCAGCGAGGATAACTCGCCCCCACCTTGGCCAGTGAAGGCAGCCGTAACAAGCGTTAAGGATCGAGCCTTCTTCAACCCCGCGATCACATTCGCGCTCTTGCCGGATGTCGAGATTCCGATCGCTACGTCGCCTGGTTTGCCCAGCGCCTCGATTTGGCGTGCAAACATCTGCTCAAAGCCGAGGTCATTGGCCGCGGCGGTCAGTGCCGACGTATCGGTGGTCAAGGCGATCGCGGCGATCGCGGCGCGGTCGCGCTTGTAGCGGATCGTCAGCTCAGTCGCGAGATGCTGGGCATCTGCGGCACTGCCCCCATTGCCGAAGAACAATAGTTTGCCACCGCCACGAATCGATTTAGCACAAGCGTGAACAAGTTCTGCGAATGCGTTGGACAACGCAGCTTCCGCGCGTCGCGCAACATCGTGGTGTTCGGCGAATTCCGCTTTGAAGAATGCTGCCAGGTCCAATGTCGCGTTCCTCAAGCCGCCTCGCCACGAAATTCCGGAACTGCGTCGCGCAGCACGTTATAGATTGCTGCACGTTCGCCGCGGGCGACTCCCTGCTCCAAGGTTGCTACCCAGGCCCGGATCGCATCAAGCGGCGGGCGCACCGGCTTTGCGGCGACGATGCCCGGTATGCCAATGTCCGCCGTCGCTTCCTCGCGCGCAAACAAAATTTCGTGCAGCCGCTCGCCCGGGCGAATCCCGGTAAATGCTATTTGAATGTCACGACCGGGTTCCAGCCCAGACAGCCGGATGATGCGTTCGGCAAGATCGACGATCTTAACCGGTTGACCCATGTTGAGGACGTAGACCGAAACATCCCCGTTCCGTTCGCCAAGCGCGTGACTTGCGGACGTAATGACCAGATCACACGCTTCTCGAATCGTCATGAAATAGCGAACCATATCCGGATGTGTGACGGTGACAGGGCCGCCCGATTCAATCTGCGCTTTGAATTTTGGTACCACCGAACCGTTGGAAGCGAGCACATTGCCAAATCGCACGGAGATCAAACGCATCGCGTGCTGGCCAGGGCCACTGTGGCGCGCGAATTCGTCATCGAGCGCCTGACAGTACATCTCCGCCAGCCGCTTGGTGGCGCCCAGCACAGACACCGGTTCGATCGCCTTGTCGGTTGAAATCATGACCATGGCAGTTGCGCCGGCTGCCGCCGCGGCGTCGGCAACATTGATCGAGCCGAACACGTTGGTTTTGATGCCCTCGTCCCAGTCCTGCTCGAGCATCGGCACATGTTTCAGCGCCGCGGCATGAAAAACGATGTCGGGCCTGAATTGTGCGACGAGCCCGATGATCCGATGCCGATCGCGGACATCGGCAATTCTCCCGGAGATTTCCGCCGCACTCTGTTTGCCTTTGAGAGTCTCCAGCACGGCATGTAACGCAGGCTCGGAATGTTCGATCACGAGCAGCCGGGCGGCGCCAAATGTAACAACGCGGTCGCATATCTCCGAGCCGATCGAACCGCCGCCACCCGTCACGACGACCGCCTTGCCGCTGACAAAATCCTCAAGCCGGCGGTAATCGATCTTGACGCTGGGCCGCAGCAGAAGGTCTTCGACGGCAACGGGCGCCAGCTGAACAGCAGGCCCATCAGCGTCAAGCGACGGCATTTGGCTTATGTTCAAGCCGAGTTTGCGCGCCCGTATCAAAATCGCCTCAGGGCGGGCTTCCGGCGCGAGCGCTGATGGCGCCAGAACAAGCCGCGTCACCCGGTTGCCGCTGGCCTCCAGATCGGACACTACCTTTTCAAGATCGTCGATATCGCCTAACACGCGAATACCGCGGATTGATTGTCCGCGATCGGCGAACGATGGCGAAAGCACGCCGACCGGCCAGATCTTTTTTACGGCGCCGCTCTCGATTCCGCGCAAAAGAACCTCTGCATCGGCGGCTCGGCCAAGAACCAACGTGGGCATCGAATCGGTATTCTTTTTTGAGCGATTAACTGTGCGCGCGTAGTGAAAGTATCGATATACGACTCGCAGGCCTCCGAGAAAAAACATCTGCAGAAACCAGTAGAGCAATATAGTGACCTTGCCGAAAAAGAACGTTCCATAAAAATTGGGCGCCACCAGAACGTAGTCGAGCACGAGCAGGGAAAGGGCCATCACGGTCGAGGCCCAAAAGATATTGTAGAGATCCGGGACCGACGTGAAGCGCCATTTGTTCCGATGCAGCCCTATGACGAAATAAACGACGCCCGCGTACACGACAAAAAACGGAAGGAATAGCCACAGGCCATGCAGCCGGTCGCTGAGAGCGACGCCTTCAAAACGCATGTAAAATGTGGCGACAATTGCTGCCGTGGTTGCCACAAGATCGTGCAGTACGATCAAAACCTGACGACGAGTCACAGAATGCTTCCCTGACGATAAATGAAGTCAATGGTGACGACGCACGGAGCCATGCTCAGTACACGACATTCGCATTTTTGAGAAAGCCCCAAACATCGACCACGGGTTTCCCCTTGAGGTCGGTCTCCGCATACACGGAATGCGGCGTGCACAAGATCAGAATATCGCTTTGCTCAATCACTTGCTCGAGCGGAAGAGTATTCGGATCAGTCGTGACGAATGGGTCGGTCGTGAGAACTTTTCCCGCACAAATTTCCAGGGCGCGCTTGAGTTTGTAGCTCAATGACGCGCGGGTATCGTCGATTTCGGCCTTGAATGCCATCCCCAACAATCCGACAGTCATATTCGAAATTTCGTAGGCCCGACGGAGATCGTCAACGAGCTGGAGCACGAGGCCTTCGTTCACCTGCATGGCCGCATGGCCGAGTCCGAATTGATTCCGCGCGTATGCAGCCAGCTGCATGGTATCCTTGAACAAACAAGGACCGGCAGAAAACCCGGGGCCGGGAAAATTCTTGGCGCGCGGATAATTCTGTTTCATCGCGCGCATGATCGCCTGATAGTCGGCGCCTGCCGATTTCGCGATCATATAGAACTGATTGCTGGCGGCGAATTCGATATAACGATACGCATTATTGAAGAGCTTTGCGAACTCGGCTTCGATCGGCTTCACAATCACGAGTTCAGGCGCAATCCGCCTGAAGATTTCGCTTGCTTCCTTTTCGGCATCCGGCGAGGTGGCGCTGATAATTTGCGGCATCTCGCGCAGCTCCTTGATGCCATAGCCTTGCACCACACGTTCGGGACAGAATGCCACATTATTTTTGCGGCCAAGCCGTTTGAGATAGACATGCAGCCAATCGGTCGTTCCTGGGTAGACAGTTGACCGAAGGATCAGGAGCTGATCGTCGGCAATATGGGATAGCAGACTGTCGATGCAGTGTTGCACCTCCGTCTGCACCGGATTGAGGAATTCGTCGACCGGCGTGCCGATGGTGATGACCACAGGGCCCGTGCGGCCAATCGCGTTGGGCGATGATGTGAAGAGCAGCTTGTTACCGGCCAGCGCCCTCGCCAGCAGCGGTGCGGCGCCATGTTCTATGAACGGAAGCTTGCCTGATCTCAACGTGGTCAGCGCGGCCTCGTTGAGATCATTGACATTGACCGTCAGGCCCGCCTCGGCAAAAGCCAGCACCAGCGGAATGCCTACGTGGCCGGCGCCGCCCACAACGGTAACATCCGCGGTCTTCGCACCGGTTGATCCGGACGGCACCGTTTTGGTCGATGCGATATTCAATACTGAAACGGCTCCCCTTTTTTGCCCATCCGATATACTAGCAAATTGCCACGGCTCGGCCCTGTCCCCAGCACGGACCAGTTAAATTGCGTCGGTTTCCAATCACTTAGCTAGCAAATTCGGGCGACCAAGTACCAGTCAATTTTGGCGACGACTTGGCCGGAAACGACAACAAGTCAACTTCTTGAAAAAATGCGACAGCCGGAACCAAATACTGTGTTCAGGTGGCTTGATCGGCGGTCAGCATTGCCCGCACATCACTTTCCTTCAGCAGCTTTTCGAAATACGCAATCGTGCGGGTCAGACCTTCTTTCAATTGCGTGCGGGGTGTCCAAGACAACAGTTCCTGCGCGCGCGAGATATCGGGACGCCGCTGCCGCGGATCGTTCTCGGGCAGCGGACGATGCACGACACGGGAACGCGAACCAGTCATTTCAATCACCGTGGCTGCAAGTTCGAGCATTGAGAATTCGGTCGGATTGCCGATATTGATTGGGCCGGTGATCTGATCCTTCGTTGCCATCAATTTCATGAGTCCGTCGATAAGATCGTCCACATAACAGAACGAACGTGTTTGCGTGCCGTCTCCGTAAACCGTCAGATCGCGACCCAGAAGAGCTTGAATAATGAAATTTGATACCACGCGGCCATCGTTTGGATGCATGCGTGGACCATATGTGTTGAATATTCGCGCGACCTTGATGCGCAATTCGTGCTGGCGCCAATAATCAAAAAACAGCGTCTCCGCGCAACGCTTGCCTTCATCATAACAGGATCGAGGCCCAACAGGATTGACATGACCCCAGTACTCCTCGGGCTGCGGATGCACATTAGGGTCGCCATAAACTTCTGAAGTCGACGCTTGAAGGATCTTCGCCTTCACTCTCTTCGCGAGCCCGAGCATGTTGATCGCGCCATGCACGCTGGTTTTGGTCGTCTGCACAGGATCGCGCTGGTAGTGAATCGGCGAGGCAGGACAAGCGAGATTGTAGATTTCATCGACCTCGACGTAGAACGGAAACGTAACGTCGTGCCGCATCATTTCGAAATGTTTGTGGTCTAAAAGGTGCTCTATGTTCTTGCGGCTGCCGGTGAAAAAGTTGTCAGCACAAAGGACATCTCCTCCCTGTGCGAGCAGCCGCTCGCACAGATGTGAACCGAGAAATCCCGCCCCCCCAGTCACCAGAATTCGCTGCTGCAAATGCATTGCGCACCTATTGATTGGACATATCTTCTATCATGTTTAGACGATGGCTGGTCGAGTGATCGTTTAGTTCCAGAGAGTTTGGGTACTAACCTTTCCACGTTCGGCCGGTCAGATTTGCTTGAATCTTGCGGTGCGCCGGCTCGTTCGGCGTTGCTGTAACCTACTTGCATCAGTAGGTAGGGCGTGCGAAGCCGTCCCGCCAAAGTTAAAAAAGCGCCAATGCGTTGAAGGACTTTGCCCCGATGCGCCGCACGCTACTTCTGTTAGCAAAGGCGGCAACCTCCATTCTGCTGCTCTATTTGTCATTGCGATGGGTGAATATCAGCGTATTCGCCGATCAGCTGAGCCAGATAGATCCGAGGTGGGTTGCGCTGGCACTTGCCCTCCTTGCAATTCAGGTCGCGTTCCTTGCCATGCGCTGGAGAAAAATTGCCGCCGCATGCGGCGCGAGTTTGACATTTACACTAGCTTTGCAGTTCAGCTTCATTGCAACATTTTTCAACCAGGTGCTGCCATCGACAGTCGGCGGCGATGGCGCGCGAATTTGGCTTTTTGCGCGCAAAGGCGCCGGCTGGACGCGCGCGACGTACTCTGTTTTGATCGATCGTATCGTCGGTGTGTTCGCTTTGGCCGTCATCGTCATAGCGTGCCTGCCCTGGACGTTCGAACTTATCCATGATCCGGTCGCCCGGGCCGTTTTGCTGATTATTGGGTGCGGCGCTGTCGCCGGCACGGCAGTCTTCATCATAGTCGGCACGCGCTTCCGGCAAACACTCGATCGGTGGACGCTCACCCGGCACCTCTCGGCTGCGTCACGCATTGCCGCAACGCTGTGCACATCATTACATTCGATCAGCGTTGTCTTCGCGTGCTCAATTGCAATTCATTTGCTCACCATTGCTGCAGCCTGGTGCTGCATAAAGGCGATCGCTGCGTCCGTTACTTTCCTTCAACTTCTATTTCTTATCCCTCCAGTCCTGCTGATTTCGACCATACCCATATCGATCGCCGGCTGGGGCGTCCGCGAAAGCAGCATGATTGCGGCGTTCGCGTTTGCGGGCCTTGCCCAAAGCGACGGCCTTACATTATCCATCCTGTATGGTGCGACGAGTTTTGTCATCGGTGTGGCTGGCGGGATCGTGTGGGTCGTGAGCGGCTTACGGGTACGTTCATTCGACCAGGCGACGGCCGAGGCTGCCATCGATAATCCATGACTGTTTTCGCAGAATGACCGGACACGATAGCTATCGCGATGCCCTGACCGATAAAGCCGGTGCGCGCCGGCCGGCGGCATTTCTCGATCGCGACGGCGTCCTCAATGTCGATCATGGCTATACTTATAAGCCTGAACAGCTTGAATGGATGGAAGGTGCGGCGGAAGCAGTGCGCCTCCTGAACGAGGCCGGGTACTACGTGTTGGTCGTCACAAATCAGTCCGGTATTGCGCGCGGCTACTACGATGAAGCGGCGGTGAAGTCGTTGCACATTCATATGCAGGACAGCCTTGCCGCGCATGGCGCCCATGTCGACGCCTTCTATTACTGTCCACATCATCCTGAAGGTACGATCAAACGATTGTCGGTGCATTGTCACTGCCGAAAGCCCGGCACAGGCATGCTGGAACAGGCCGCCCGTGAATGGCCGATTGATATCGGCGGCAGCTTTTTGATCGGCGACAAGGACCATGACTTGGCCGCCGCCGCCGCCTTCAATATTCGTGGGATAAAATTCAATGCGCTGACCGATTCATTGCCGGATTTGATACGACGCGAGCTCGGCGGCCGTTCGAAGCCGCAAGATCGGCGTCATTTATGAATGCTCGTATGGGAGTAGCCTCGCGGGTCCATCTTCTGACCCCGCTTCTATTGCTCTGGCTCGCCGGCGTTGCCTTGCGGCTGACAATTTTGGCCGTGCCCCCCGTCATTCCGCTCATCCACGACGAATTGAACATGAGTGCGACCCAGATCGGTATTTTGACCGGATTACCGTCGATGCTGTTCGCCTTCGCGGCAGTGCCGGGTTCGCTGCTGATCGCCCGGCTCGGCATCAGCGCTGCTCTGGTGGTGGGGCTTATGCTCACCGCAGCCGGCGGCGCGTTACGCGGCGCCTTCCCGGACGTGGCCTGGCTCTATGGCATGACCGTCGCCATGGGAGCGGGTGTCGCCATCATGCAGGTGACAATGCCGCCGGCCGTGCGCGCCTGGGCGCCGCGCCGTATTGGATTCGCCACTGCCGTCTATACCAACGGCCTATTGATCGGCGAGATCCTGCCGGTGGCACTGATGCTTCCGCTGGTGCTGCCGCTGGTCAGTGGCAGCTGGCAGTGGGGTTTTGTCGTCTGGAGCATTCCCGTTGCCATGATCGCCGTCATCATCATGTTGCTCGCGCCGCGGCCAATGGCCAATGGCTTGATGCTGATGCGTCGCCGATGGTGGCCCGATTGGAGCAACACGCTGATCTGGCGGCTCGGCATCATGCTCGGAAGTATCAATGCCACATATTTTGCGACCAACGCGTTCATTCCCGACTACATGCGGAGCAGTGGGCAAAGCGAGTGGATCAGCGCTGCTTTGACGGGTCTCAATACCGGCCAGCTGCCCGCGTCATTTCTCTTGCTCGCCTTTGCCAGCCGTCTTGAGCGGAAGGTTTGGCCCTACGTCCTGTGCGGTTTGCTGTGCGTGATCGCAACCGCCGGCATCGTATTTGGCACCGGTGCGTGGGTTGTAGCCGCTGCCGCGCTTCAGGGTTTCTCTGCGTCGGTGATCCTGATTCTGGTGCTAGCGCTACCGCCGCTGCTGAGCCCGCCTGATGACGTGCATCGCGTGACCGCCGCCATGTTCACCATCAGCTATAGCTGCGCGGTGGTCGTGCCGGTGATCAGTGGGATTGCGTGGGATCTGACCGCCATTGCCAGCATGGCTTTCTTGCCGATCGCACTGTGCGGGATTGTGCTAGTCATCCTGGCGCCAGCGATAATTCATGTCCCCAGTAGCGTGAGCTAACATGCGTCCCATTCCTGTTGGAGCAAAAGGATCCTTTACGCTGCATGTGACGCCAACGCATCTTGCCAATCAATTCAAAGACGCGGCGCTGCCGCCGGTGTTCGCTACACCGATGATGATCACAGCCATGGAGAACGCCGCGCTCAATGCGGTGCGAGGGTACCTCGATTCCAGCGAGAGCGCGGTCGGAACCGGAGTCAATATCCGTCACCTCGCCGCCACTCCTGTTGGCCACCGCGTGACGGCCGAAGCCGTGGTGACCAAAGTCGATGGCCGCCGCATCGAATTCGATGTAACTGCTCGCGACGAAATCGAGGAAATCGGAAAAGGCACGCACGAGCGCATGGTCGTCGACATGCCACGCTTGCACCAGCGACTTAATGCCAAGGCTCGTTCTTAGTGAACGACCGCTTTGAGGTCAGTCGCGGCAAACACTACTTCGTCACTTTTATGTTTGCCTCCTTGACGACTTTGCCCCATTTGACCGTTTCGGCGCGAATAAATGCCGCGAATTGTTCTGGAGTGCCGACGATCGGCTCCAATCCCTGCGCGGCAAGATATTTTTCGGCAAACACGCGATCTGAAATCACCTTTGTCACGTCCTGATTAATCTTCGTGATGATGTGCGCCGGCGTACCAGCCGGCGCCACCAGACCAAACCAGGACTTTGCCTCAAAGCCCGGCACGCCCGATTCAGAAATCGTGGGAACGTCGGAAAATTCGCTGCTGCGGTGATCGTTTCCCACGCCGATCATATGTAACTTTCCGGCCTGCACATTGCCTTTGACGATACTGATCGCAGCAAACATAAAACTGATATGGCCGCCAATTACATCGTTCATGGCGGGCCCCGCTCCATTGTAGGGAATGTGGTTGAAGCGCGCGCCGGTCATCGCCTGAAGCATCTCCATGTTCAGGTGGCCCGTAGAACCGATGCCGAAGGATCCGTAGGTCAACTCTCCCGGTTTTTCTTTTGCGAGTGCCACAAGATCTTTTACGGTTTTCACCGGCAGTGACGGATTCACAACAAGAGCTTGAGTTGCAGAAACCAGTGCTGTGATTGGAGCAAAGTCCCGCAACGGATCATACGGAATCCGTTCGTAAAGGTGCGGCACCGTCACCAAAGTCAATTCGGCAGTAAGCAGAAGTGTGTAACCATCGGCTGGCGACTTCGCCACCTGCTCTGCACCGATCATCGTGCTGGCGCCGGGGCGATTATCCACGATTACCTGCTGACCCCACACATCGGAAAGGCTCTGCGACAGAACGCGGGCGAAGGCATCGACCGCGCCTCCTGCAGGATATGGAACGACAATATGGACCGGCCTTGTAGGATATTGGGCCAGCGCGGACTGTTGCGAAAATAAGCCGGCCGCGAACAGAATAGCTACGGTCACACGCCGAAACACGGCATTCTCCGCGATGATTCAATTGCGCTTATTTCGGTTTCAGACGACGTACCTCTTCCCGGCGCTTGAGCCAATACGAAAGGTCGAAGGGAAGAATGTCGAGATAGTTCTCGATTTCAAGTTCCTTGGCAGCATGAACAGGCCAATGCGGGTTGTAAAGAAGTTCGCGCGCGAGAGCGATTAGATCCGCTTGTCCGGCGGAGAGTATCTGCTCGGCATGACGCGCTTCAGTAATCAGCCCAACAGCAACAGTTTTTATGCCTGCCTCGCGCCGCACGCGTTCCGAATAGGCGACGTGGTAGCCGGGAACACGCGGCACAATTTCCGTATTGATCGGTCCGCCTATGCCACCTGACGAACAGGTGATGACATCCACGCCACGTTGCAACAGCTCGCTCGCGAGCACGATGGTATCGTCGATAGTCCACTGGC
>Ga0335085_10004697_pt1 | contig 22439 bp, 22 predicted proteins | sample Lox_Sample_45_FD_206712 | JGI IMG/M metagenome (GOLD analysis project Ga0335085, IMG submission 206712) | Soil microbial communities from Loxahatchee National Wildlife Refuge, Florida, United States - Lox_Sample_4.5 | ecosystem: Environmental > Terrestrial > Soil > Wetlands | place: USA...
TGATGAGGCCTTCGCGCAGCAGCAGCTCGACGTGGCTGTGATCGCGGCTGCGCGCCACCAGCGCCCCGCGGCGCACGTGGTAGAGACGGCTGTCACCGACGTGCGCCCACCAGCTGGCGTGCTGCTGCACCAGGCACACCGCGCAGGTCGCCCGCGGGCGCTGCTCGAGGGGCAGCTGCGCGCCGAGGCGCACCACTTCCTCGTGGGCGCGCCCGAGCGCCAGGTGCAGGAAGCCGAGCGGATCAAACAGCGGCTGCGGCGTGTGCCAGAAGGCCTCGGTGATCACCTGCTGGGTGACCTGCGCGGCGCGCGCGCCGTCGGCGTGGCCGCCCATGCCGTCCACGACCACGAGGAGCGCCGCGTGCTCGGCGACGGCCGTGCTCACCCGGTCCTGGTTCTCTTCGCGCCCACCGAGCAGGCTGATATCGGCACTCTCGACCCGCAAGAACAAATCCACGCATCTGCTAGACTTGATTGCACTTTATATCACCTGTGCGGCGCTCGAGCGTAGCCGCGCCCCACCACCGCCGACCGACCCCGCGGGCAGCACGGACACTTCGAACATGATCGCGAGCATGACCGGCTTCGCGCGCCGCGAGATGAGCGGCCCCTGGGGCACGCTGGTGTGTGAGCTGCGCAGCGTCAACCACCGCTTCCTCGAGCCGGGATTCAGGCTGCCGGACGAGCTGCGCGTCACCGAGGGCGAGCTGCGCAACCGCCTCACGCACAAGCTGCGCCGGGGCAAGGTGGACTGCACGCTGAGCTATCGCCGCCCCCAGGGCGCGGCCGCGGGGCTCGAGATCGACCAGGCAGCGCTCGAGCGGCTGCTGGCCGCGGCGCACGCGGTCACGCGCACCATGGGCCAGACAGCCACCGTGAATGCGCTCGACGTGCTGCGCTGGCCGGGCGTGGTGCGCGAGGAGACGAGCGGCACCGAGGAGCTGCAGCAGGCAGCGTACGCGCTCTTCGGCGCCACGCTCGAGGACCTGATCGCCATGCGCGCGCGCGAGGGCGCCCGGCTGCGCGAGCTGCTCGAGCAGCGCTGCGCGGCGCTCGAGGTGCTGGTCGGCGGCGTGCGCGCGCGGCTGCCTGAGGTGCAGGCCCGCGTGCGGGCACGGCTCGATGAGCGCCTCGCCGAGCTCTCTGCGGCCCCCGACCCCGAGCGCCTCGAGCAGGAGCTCGCGATCATGCTGCAGCGGCTCGACGTGGACGAGGAGCTGGAGCGGCTCGACGGTCACATCGCCGAGGTGCGCCGGGTGATCGGCGGCCACGAGTCTGCCGGGCGGCGCCTGGACTTCCTCATGCAGGAGCTCAACCGCGAGGCCAACACGCTGTCATCGAAGTCGCAGGACCTCGAGACGACGCGCAGCGCGGTCGACATGAAAGTGCTCATCGAGCAGATGCGCGAGCAGGTGCAGAACGCCGAATAGATCGATAAGCGTCCAGCGCTGTCCGGGCGCGTCCACGTGCTCATGCGAAAACGCTGAATTTCTAGGCATTTTCGCCAGAATCGTCTACTGCCCGCCATCCCAATTTCCGTTATCCTTGTTGCTGGATCTGTAGCTAGTTTGTAGCTGGATCCGTAGCTCTCATTCGACGAACAGCTCGTTTTGCGCATTGCCGAGGCAATGGCTAAACGACCGAGACGGACCAAACCTCGGGGATAGGAGGTTTGGATGGGCTGCACGAGCTCAAGGCGCTCGATGCCGGCAGCGAGTATCCGGAGCACGCGATCCGTGGGGTCGAGGGCATCTACGATCGACACGATTACTTCAAGGAACGGTGCGCGGCACTCGAGCAGTGGACGGGCCTGGTGATCGACGCGGAGCGGGGCGTTCTTAAGGTGGCTGCGATCAGCCATCGCACGCGAGACAGGGCGGCGGGGTAATTGGCGCATGTTCCCGTGCGGCGGTAGCATCGATTAATGATCGACTGGAGTTCATGCCCTGCCGTCGAGCGCGATCCGCAGCGCGTCAGCGGAGCGTGGGTCTTTCGCGGCACGCGGGTGCCCGTCGAATCGCTATTCCAGAATCTTGAGGACGGTGCGGACGTTACCGATTTCGTGCGCTGGTTTCCGGGCGTAACGGAAGAGCAGGTACGCTTGGTTCTCGAGCACGCCGCACGCTCGCTGCAAGTGGCGTGAGTGCGCGTCCTCTTCGATCAGGGTACCCCGGCCCCGCTTCGCGGCCACCTGAAGCATGACGTGGCGACGGTAGTCGATCTGGGCTGGAGCACGCTGTCAAACGGTGAGTTGCTGGCCCGGGCGGAGGCCGCAGGTTTCGAGGTCTTGGTCACAACGGATCAAAACCTCAAGTACCAACAGAACCTGCTGCGGAGACGTGTCGCCATTGCGGTACTGACCAAGGCGAGCTGGCCTCGCATCGAGCGGGACGTGGCCAACGTATGCGCCGCGATCGATGCGTTGTCGCCGGGGCAGTTCGTCGAGATCGCTATTGCGTGAGCGACAGGGCGCGTCAGGAATTCACTGCGGCAGCGGGCGTGCTGATCGAGACGCGTATTCGCGAGCTCCGTAAACTTACGTTTGAGCAGGTGAAGTCGCTACCTGAGGTTGCCGGTTTCGATCAGACCATCGGTGGCGTCAAGGCGAGCATTACTACCTTTCGGCAGGACAGCCCGTACGAGCTTCGTGGCATGACCCTCGTAACGGTGCTGGTAGCCAGGCCGCGCTGGTTTGGGATGGCTGCTCACCATATCGAACGCGGACTGGTCTTTTCCCCAGACGGGACGGTGCGCGAGGCGACCACACGAGAACTTGAGAACTCTGGAGGCTAGGCCGCTGACCGCGGATCGATGGGTTAGAGAAACTAATCAGCGGCGTCGCGGTTTCGCACCCCTCCAGTCACGATTGATTCGGTTCAGATCGAATCCCTTGGGATCGAACACGCCGCCGATCCAGCGCACCATGTCCTCGTGCTGCTCATGCTGACGGTCGGCGAGAATCTGCAGGAATAGTTCGTAGCCATGGGGTCCGCCGACGTCCTCCGGCGGACAGGCATTCTCGCCGGCGACACAGATCGGTAGCCGCGCGTCGCTTACCGTCGATGTCGGCAGGGATTCGATGACGATCCTATGCTCCCAGCCATCTCCCATGTCGTAGCAGTACTCGAATTCCCCACGCGCTCCGAGTTCCGACAACACGTCGACGACCGAGACACGGCGCTCGTCACGATAGCGCCTGACATCTTCGTTGGAACCAGCTTCCTGTATCCACCAATCTGGCGCCACCAGACCATCACCCACCTGGAATTCATGTGCGTGGGAGTCAGTCCAGCCCATGACCCACTGGAGGTACTGGTGCAGGCTCGCCAGCTTCCACCGGTCGGGGACGAGCACTCGACGCCAGACGACGGGGACAACCTCCAGCAGTTCGATTCGCAGTGCTACGGCTTTAGTGCTCGGTGAGCCTGTCACTCGCTCTCCTTACTGTTCCAAACTGCACGAAGCCTGCCACCCCCGCCCAGTGCCATGCGGGCGTCGGAGCGTGCTCGGCAGTGCTCGGACGGTCCCGGCCTCGCATGCGATGTGTGACAAAAGCCGCCGGACGCCTATGCTGCGCCTCGTCATCCAAAAACGAATCCAAGTCCAACGTCGGCATCGGCCTAATCCTCAGCGGTCGCGCTCGTCCTTCGCAAGACCGCGCGCCGTGCTTAGTACGTTCTCGCGATGGAACTCCGCCTAGTGCCGCTGCTCGTTGCTGTTGTAGCTAGAGATGTAGCTGCGCGGGTGTGAAAGCTGAAAATGCTTAGGCAGCTCAGTTAGATAGCCGCCCATGCGGCGAGCAGGTCCAGAACGCCGAGTAGCGCCCGTCAGCTAGCCTGCCTGACCTCCGCGGCTAGCTCGTCCACGTAGCGCCGGTAACTGAACACTCGGTCTCTTTGCCGGTTCGTCAGCTCAGCCACGACCCCAAGCGTTTCCAGATGCGCGAGCGACTTGTTAACGGTGGCGGCCGTCAGGCCCGTCATCTTCGTCAACGCGGCGGAGGTGGCCAGGGGTTGCCGCTGCAGCGCGAGGTGCACTTTCAGCGCGGAATTCGCCGCGCGCCCCAGGCCGGCGATTCGACCGCGATCGGCATTGGTTAGTGCAAGCAGCGCGTTCGCGGTCGCCACGGCCTGCGTGGCACTTACCTGCACACCGTCGGCAAAGAAGTCCAGCCAGCGTTCCCAATCGCCGTGCAGCCGCACTTCGTTGAGTAGCTCGTAGTACAGCGCGCGATGCGTCTTGAAGTAGAGGCTGGGATACAGCATTGGGTCGCGCAAGATACCGTCCGCAACCAGCTGCAACACGATCAGCAATCGCCCGAGGCGGCCGTTGCCGTCGAGGAAGGGATGGATGGTTTCGAACTGAACGTGCGCGAGGCCCGCCTTGAGGAGCGGCGGAGTCGGCTCGGGCTCGTCGTTGAGAAAGCGCTCGTAGGCGCCGAGGCAATCAGCCAGGGCGTTCGCCGGCGGCGGCACGAAGGCGGCGTTGCCCGGTCGCGTCCCACCGATCCACACTTGGGAGCGCCGGATGTGTCCAGGTGACTTGCCGCGTCCACCCGGGTGCGACATCAGGACCTCGTGCATCCCGCGGATCAGGCGCATCGAGAGAGGGAGCCCGTCGCGTAGCTTCGCAAGGCCGTGCTCCAGTGCGGCAACACAGCGACTCACCTCACGCGTGTCCTCCACCGGCACACCCGGTTGCTCATCGATTTCGTAGAGCAGCAGATCCGCCAGCGAGGATTGGGTGCCCTCGATCTGCGAGGACAGCACGGCCTCCTTGCGCACGAAGCTGTAAAGAAGCAGCGAAGCATTAGGTAGATGGGCAGCCAGGGCGTCCAGTCGGCCAAGCGCTACTAGTGCATCATCAAAGCGACGGCGCAGCGCGGGCGACCAGAAAACCGGAGGGTTAGGCGGCAGTGGCGAGGGCAAGAACGCCCGGAATTTCTCACCGGCGGTGGCGACTTCGATGTAGGACCCGGGCGGGGGCCTGCGCATAGGCGATAGGAAGCTAAAATAGCCGCGGTCGTTATTTTAGTTTATGGCACGAAGATAAATCAAAGAGATCAGCGTAATTGAGGATCCGCTGAATCAGCGGCACGAAACGCACTCGAAGCAGCGCTTCCTCTTCAGTCGACGCCCTCGATGATCCGCAGATCGCGGTCGGCACCGTCGCCGAGGGCGCGCAGCGCCTCTTGGTACGCGGGGCTGTCGTGCGCGGCGATCGCCTGCGCGACGCTGGCGAATTCGAGGATGACCGTGCGCTGCGCGAGGCCGCTCTCGTAGACGCGCGCGGGCACGCCGCGGGCGAGGAATCGTCCCCCGGCTGCCAGCAGCGCAGGTGCAGCGAGTTTCGCGTAGGCGGCGAGCGCCTCAGGATCACGCACCGAGCGGTACGCCGAAATCCAGTATGCCTTGGCCATGGTGCTCCGCCGTCGGTCGCTGCAGGTGGCAAGCCTGCGCGAGTGTAGGCAGGACCGCGGGCCGCGGCCACCGTTGCACGCAGTGGGTCATCAGGGCCGCGAGCGCAGCCGTGAGGGGAACCGTGGTGCAGGCCGGAGCCCCGCGCGGAAAGAGGATTACTTCGGCTCGCGGCGCCAGTCGCTGGAGTTCTTGATGGCTTCGCTCAGCGCCCGCATGTCATCGAGCGAGCGGCGCCGGGGCCTGACGCCAGAGGTCTCGGCCGTGGCTGCGGTCTGGTTGTAGGGGTCGCTCCCAAAGGCCGCCTCCGCCGCGGGTGTCGCTGCGAGCTCCTCGAGTTGCGCGGCGCTGAGCTGACGGTGCACGCCGGTGAGGGCGCCCCATTCGCCGGTCGAGTCGTTGCTTGCGAGTTTCTGGTCCATCACGCCACCGGGGCCGTTTGTGACGCAAGCACAGTATTCAACGGGCGGGGGGCCCAGCTATGGAGTTTTCTATGTAGAGGGGGGGTAGCAAGTGTGCACCACATCACAGCCGCGGCGCGCTGCCCGCTTAGGTCAACTTGGCAAAACAACATATTTCCGCAGCGCGGGAGGCGACGCTGCGGTGCGCAATCCCGAGCCTGCTGTTGGGCTTGCTAGAACCCGCCCTTGATGTAGAGCACCGCGCCCTGGTAACCGAGGTTCAGGCGGCCGTTGAAGCTGCCCTTGCTCAGGTCGACGTTGGTCTGGAAACGGTCGTAGGCGATGCCGATCCCGAAGTGATGGCTGAACATCCAGCTGGCGCCGGCCCAGACGACCGACCAGTTGCCGTCGATCCCTTCGTAGCTGAACTTGAAGACCTCGGCCGAGCCCTCGAGGTAGATGTGATCGGTCACGGCCCAGTCGCCGCGCAGGCCGAGCACCGGCAGCGGCGCGGTCACCGAGCTGTTCTTGCTCTGGTAACTGCCGGTCTGCACCGTGCCATCCGGCAGAGTGACGGTGGCATCGCCCGCGAGCCCGATCGAGAAGTCATCGACGTGCACTCCGGCAACGACGGCGACCTTGTAGTTGGGCTTGTTGAGGAACGAGAACTCGTAGGACGCCTCGTAGATGCTGAACTTGGTGCGTGCCGTCACCGCGGCGTTGGCGAGGAAGGTGTAGTCGCCCCAGTTGATGTCCTGGTCGATTGTCCGCGTGCGCGTGACGCTGTCGTCGAAGTACGCAAAGCGCAGTGACTGTCGCTTGGTCATGCGCCACAGGACAGCCGCGCGCACGCGCGTGGCGTCCGCGTCGGTGCCGAACACCTTGTCGAAGTCGATCCTGTCGCCCCCGTTCGGATTGGCATCGCCGCGCAGGCTGCCATTCACCTTGGAGCTGACGATGAAGGCACCGAGGTCTATGACGAAGCGATCGGTGAGCAGCTCCTGGGTGGGCGAGAGCTCCATCGTCGTAACCACGCCGGAGGATTGCGCCAGCGCTGAAGTTGCCGCGAACACACCCAGCACCCCGGCGATGAGCCGCAGATGAGCGAGATTGCACGACCGCATGGGCGCTCCCCTTTGAGTATTCATTCTGGATAGGGCCGGGCCGCCGGCAACAAGTACATTACCGAAGACGCACCTCAGCGCAACTATAGCAGCGCCCGCAGGAGGCAGGACCCTGTACCAAGGGGCAGGTGGGTGCGCTCGCGGGGACCGCCGCCCCGCTCGCGCAGTGCAGTAGCAGGGGCCGGCGCCCGGGGTCGCCCGGCCGGGCCAGCGCGCGACCCTGGCTCCACGCAGTCCTGGCTGGCGTCGCCCGGGGCCCGCGTCTCGGTTATCGTCTCGCGCTGCGCCCCGCCTCGAGCGGATGGCTGAATTTCCTCCTGGATCGGATCGGAACGTTACGAGATGTCATGCGGGGTCGGTAAGGGTCGTGCTTCAGCGGGGTTCGGGCGCACAGCGGTCCGGGAAGCCGCCGTCGCTTGAGCACCGATTCCCCCTCCGCCGGCGGCCCATCCGCCCCGGGTCGCGCGGTCTTTCTCAGCTACGCCTCCGAGGATGCGGCCGCCGCCGGGAAAATCTGCCAGGCGCTGCGTGCGGCCGGCATCGAGGTGTGGTTCGACAAGAGCGAGCTGCGCGGCGGGGACGCCTGGGATGCCGCCATCCGCCGCCAGATCAAGAACTGCGCACTGTTCCTGCCGATCATCTCCGCCAGCACCCACGCGCGCATCGAGGGCTACTTCCGCCTCGAGTGGAAGCTCGCGGTCGACCGCTCGCACCTGATCGCGCCCGACCGTGCCTTCCTGGTACCGATCGCGATCGATGCGACGCCGCAGTCGGATGAACGCGTCCCCGAGCGCTTCCGTGAGCTGCAGTGGACGCGCCTGCCCGGTGGTGAGACCCCGGCCGCCTTCGTGACCCGAATCCTGCGGCTGCTCGAGGGCGGTGAATCCGCCTCCGCGCCTGCAGCCGCTGCCGCTTCCCCCGCGCTGCCGGCGCCGCCACGCCCCCGGGGCCCCCGGCTGCTGCACGCCCTCATCTGGGCGACGGTGCTCATCATCACCGTCCCCGTGGTGCTCTACTACGCCTCGCGCTGGAGCACGACCCACGCTCCCGCGCCGGGGGGCCCGGCACCTGCCGCGGCGGTGGCGGATGCCGGCAGCCCCATCCCGGAGAAGTCGATCGCGGTGCTGCCGTTCCTCGACATGAGCGAGAAGCACGACCAGGAATACTTCTCCGACGGGCTGGCGGAGGAGCTGCTCGACATGCTCTCGCAGGTGCCCGATCTGCGCGTGCCGGCGCGCACCTCGTCGTTCTTCTTCAAGGGCCGCAGCGAGGACATCGCCGCCATCGCGCAGAAGCTGCGCGTCGCCTACGTGCTCGAGGGGAGCGTGCGCCGCTCGGGTAACGCCGTGCGCGTCACCGCGCAGCTGATCCGCGCCGACAGCGGCTACCACGTGTGGTCGAAGACCTATGACCGTGGTGTCAAGGACATCTTCCAGGTGCAGGATGAGATCGCGACCGCCGTGGTCGAGGCACTCAAGGCGCAGCTGCTGCCCGGGGAGTCCCTCAGCGCCCGCCACCGCACGGGCAACCCCGAGGCGCTCAACGCCTACCTGCTCGGCAACAAGCTGCGCGAGAACGACACGGACGAGTCCAACCGTGCGGCACTCGCGGCCTACCAGAAGGCCGTCGCGCTGGATCCGTACTATGCGGACGCCTACAGCGGCATCGCGGACGCCGAATGGCGCATCTCCGACATGATCACCGGCGAGCCCAGCGGCTATCAGCGCGCGCTCGCGGCCGCGGAGCGGGCCATCGCCCTCGCCCCGCAATCCTCCGACGGCTACTGGGCCCGTGGCGGGCTGCGCATGGCCTACTACTACGACTGGAGCGGCGCAGCGGCGGACCTGAAGAAGGCACTCGAGCTGGAGCCGAACGACGTGCGGGCGCTGCGTGATTACGGCAGCCTCAAGGCCACCCTCGGTGACTACGACGAGGCGGTGCGGCTGTACCGCCGCTCGCTCGAGCTCGATCCGCTGGCGCTGCGCACCTGGCGCGGACTCGGCAACCTGCTGCTGGACCTCGGGCGCAGCGCCGAGGTCGTGCCGATCGTCGCGCGCATCAAGGAGCTCGGCCCCGACTCACCCCTCGGCGCCACCCTCGCCGGCATGCTCGCGCTCGAGCAGGGCGAGCCACAGCAGGCGCTCGGGGAGTTCCGCGGCGCGAGCGGCGCCTGGAAACTCATCGGCACGGCGATGGCCGAGTACAGCCTCGGCCACGAGGCGGCCTCGCAGGCGGCGCTCGCGCAGCTCATCAAGGCCAACAGCTCGACGCTCGCCTACCAGATCGCGCAGATCTACGCCTGGCGCGGCGAGCGTGACGCCGCCTTCCAGTGGCTCGAGCGCGCGCGTCGCCAGCGCGACGGCGGCATCACCGACCTGCGCTACGACCGCTATCTCGCCGGGCTACGCCACGATCCGCGCTACGCCGCGCTCTTGCACGAGGTGAACCTGCCGCCCCTGAACTGAAGGGCCGTGCTTCAGCGGCGCCGGCCGGCACTCAGCCGCTCGAAGACGTGGGCGCGGTGGAACTTGAGGTAGGCGCGCTGCTCGGGGCGGAACGGCTGCGCCGCACGGGCGCGCTCGAGCCCCCAGGCCTTCTTCACGAAGCGGTTCAGCTGCTCCGACAGCAGCAGCTCGCCGTTGTCGGCAAAGGAGATGTGCCCGCGGCTGAAGAGCTGCGCGATGTGCGGGCCGAGCAGCAGCCCGTTGCAGCCATCGAGGCGCTCGCGGTCGTCGCAGGCGTGCCAGGGCTTGATGTGTACCGCGCGCAGGTGGCGGCGGTCGAGCACCCCGGTCACGCGGCAGGCGGTCTCCACGCGCTCGACGTTGGCCCGAAAGACGCCACGCCCGCCGCGGGCGCTCACCAGCTCGCGCTTCGCCGCCGGCTCGAGATCCGCGCGCTGCCAGATGCGCTCCTCGAGCCCGGCGCCGGCGAGCTGCCCGTCGCTCTCGATCGCCACCTCGCCCATCACGCGCGCGAGCTCGCCGCCGCAGAGCTCATCGAGCAGCTTCGCCAAGGGCAGCGGCACGGCGCTCAGGTAGGCGGCGCTCGCGGTGCCGTCGGCGCGCAGCGGCGCGCCCTTGTGCGGCATGACCGCTTTCAGGGCGGCGCGGTGGCGCCGCGGCGCGAGCGGCTCGCGCAGCTTCTCGAAGCGCACCGGCAGCAGCCAGCCGGGCTCGCCGCCGGTGCGCGCGCGGGCCTCCCCGGGGGCCGGCGAGGTCCGCACGCGCTCGAGCACCACCCCGATCGCGCCGATGAGCCCGGCGCGGTGGCTGAAGATGACGTCCCCCGGCAGCGGCTGGGTGAGCGCATCGCTGCCGCCGGCGCGGCCGGTGCGGCCTTTGGCACGCCACAGGTAGCCGCCCTCGATCTCGCGCGCGCCCTCGGGCCCGTGGTTGACCCACCAGTACGCGACCTCGGGCGCGGCGTCTTGCATGGGGCAATGTTGGCAGCGCGGCGGTGCGCCCAACAAGTGGGTGCTTCCCGCCGCCGCGGCGCGGGTGCGGCGGCAGCGGCCGGCGGCGGTTAGTATGGATTCATGGGCGAGTGGACACACCGCTACGCGCGCGTGAACGGCCTGCGCATGCACTACGTCGAGCAGGGCACGGGGCCGCTCGTCGTGCTGTGCCACGGCTTCCCGCACCTGTGGTTCTCGTGGCGTCACCAGATCCCGGCGCTCGCGGCGGCCGGCTGGCGCGTGGTAGCGCCCGACATGCGCGGCATGGGACAGACGGACGCGCCGGCGGAGCCCGCCGCCTACGACGTCGAGCACACCGTCGGTGACCTCACCGGGCTGCTCGATCACCTGGGCGAGCAGTCGGCGGTGTTCATTGGCCTGGACTTCGGGGTGTTCGCGATCTACGACCTCGCCTTCCGCCACCCGCGGCGGCTGCGCGCGATCATCGCCCTGGAGAACCCCGCTACCCCGCACAACCCGCAGCTGTCACCGCTCGCCGAGGCGGCCGCCTGGGCGCGCGATCACTTCGTGCACATCCACTACTTCGTACCCGAGGGCCCCGCCGATGCGGCACTCGGCGCGCAGCCGCGCGAGTTCCTCACGCGCGTCTTCTATGCCCTGAGCGGCGACTACCACTATCTGGATGTGTGGAAGCATCCGCCGGGCAGCAGCTACCTCGAGGCCCTGCCGCAGGCGCCGCCCCTGCCGTGGCCCTGGCTCAGCGAGCTCGAGATGGAGTTCTTCGTCAGCGAGTACGCGCGCACCGGCTTTACCGGCGGGCTCAACTGGTATCGCGCCATGGACCTGCGCTGGGCGCAGCGGCGGCGTTTCGAGGGGATGAAGAACCCCGTGCCGTTCTACTTCATCGGCAGCGAGCGCGACTGCGACCTCGAGGCCTGGCACGGCGATGACCCGCTCGGTGCGCTGCGCCAGCAGTACGCGGACGTGCGCGGGGTGGCGATGCTGAGCGAGGCCGGCCACATGATGCAGATGGAGCGGCCGCGCGAGGTGAACGAATGGCTCCTGCGCTTCCTCGCCGAGCTGCGCTGACGGGCGCCGCGGCGGCGGCGCGGCCGCGGCTCGAAACGCCGCCGCTCGCGCTCTACGTGCACTTCCCCTGGTGCGTGCGCAAGTGCCCGTACTGCGATTTCAACTCCTATGCCTTGAGCGGCGAGCTGGCCGCCGCTGCCTACGTCGCGCGCCTCGAGCGCGACCTCGCCGCGCAGGCGCCCGCGGTCGCCGGCCGTAGCGTGCAGAGCGTGTTTTTCGGTGGCGGCACGCCGAGCCTGTTCCCCGCGGAGGACATCGCACAAGTGCTCGGGGCCCTGCGGCGCCACCTCACGCTCGATGCCTCAGCCGAGATCACCCTCGAGGCCAACCCCGGCACCATCGAGCGCGGCGCCTTCAGCGAGTACCGCGCCGCCGGCGTCACGCGCGTCTCCCTCGGCGCCCAGAGCTTCGATGCGCAGCGCCTGGCGGCGCTCGGGCGCATCCACTCGCCCGAGGAGACGCGGCGCGCAGCCGCGGAGCTGCATGCGGCGGGACTGAGCAACTTCAACCTCGACCTCATGTACGCGCTGCCCGGCCAGGAGCTGCCCGAGGCGCTCGCCGACGTGCGCGCCGCGCTCGCGCTCGCGCCGGCGCACGTCTCGCACTACCAGCTGACGCTCGAGCCCGGCACGGTGTTCGCGGCGCGCCCGCCGCCGCTGCCCGATGAGGACGCGGCCGCGCAGATGCTGAGTGAGTGCGCGCTGCTGCTGGAAGCGGCCGGCTTCGCGCGCTACGAGGTCTCCGCCTACGCGCCCGCAGGGGCGCGCTGCCGTCACAACCTCAACTACTGGCGCTTCGGTGACTATCTCGGCGTCGGCGCCGGCGCGCACGGCAAGCTCACCGAGGCGCACGCCGGGCGCATCGTGCGCACGACGCAGCCGCGCGAGCCGCGCCGCTACCTGGCCGCGGCCGGCGACTCCGCCACCCGCCATCCGGTCCCGAGCGAGGAGCTGCCGTTCGAATTCATGCTGAACGCGCTGCGGCTGTGCGAGGGTTTCGAGGCCGCACTCTTCAGCGAGCGCACCGGGCTGCCCTTCGCGGCGATCGCCGCACCCCTCATGCAGGCCATGGAGCGCGGGCTCGTGCTCGAGCACGCCGGGAGCTACCGCCCGAGCGCGCTGGGGATGAGATTTCTGAACGAGGTGCTGCTGCTTTTCATGGCCCAAAAAGACTGCAAATGACTGTGATTACGTATTGTCAACCGCTCGCGACGGGGTCCGCCGGGCAAGGCGCCGGCTTTATTCACAGGGGGCGGGGCTCGGCCCAAGAATGAGCAAATTACGCTGCAAAGCGGCCAAGCTGCTCCATAAGAACGCCGTAAGTCGCTGAAGGAACAGGCTAAAAACGCCTGCTCATTTTTTGACCAAGGTAATAAATATGCAATCTGGCCGCGAAAACGCGGCCCTGCCGGCCAGGGCATCCACAGAGTTGTCCACAGCTTCTGTGGATAAGGAACCGCCCGTACAGCTGCCGCTTGAGGGCGGGCGGCACTGCCGCTAAACTCCCGCGCCCTTTAACCCGGGTGCGCGCCGCCCCATATACGGCGGCCCTAACCCCAGCGCTGCGAGCCTGCCATGAAAGACGCGATCCACCCTCAATATAAAGAGATCACCGTCAGCTGCACCTGCGGCAACACGTTCAAGACCAGCTCGACCCTCGGGCACGATCTGCAGGTGGAGGTGTGCTCGAACTGTCACCCGTTCTATACGGGCAAGCAGAAGATCGTCGACACCGCCGGCCGCGTCGACAAGTTCCGCAAGAAGTACGCCGCGATCAGCCCGAAGTAAGCGGCCGTACCCTTAGGCACGGGGAACCCGCCCACCCGCGCAGTTGTTGCGCACACGCCGCGCCCATCGGGTCGCGTCCCCGGGGACGCGGCCGGTGCCGCCGGCGCTTCCTACCCGTGAGTAGCATGGCCCTGCCTTGATTCGGCGCACGGACCATGTAAACCTCCTTTGCATGCGCGCCACAGCTTTCCGTGGCGCCGGCCGCCCTGAAATTCACACGGAACGTCGAGCGGAAATGACCGAGAAGAGCCCCAAGACTGTCGAGGTGAACGATCCGGCGAGCGGCCGTCGTGCGCAGCTGCCGGTGCGCACCGGGACCATGGGCCCGGCGGCCGTGGACATCGGCAACCTCTACCGCGACCTCGGCGTCTTCACCTACGACCCGGGCTTCGGGGCCACCGCGGCGACCGAGAGCCGCATCACCTACATCGACGGCGATGCGGGCGTGCTGCTCTACCGCGGCTACCCGATCGAGCAGCTGGCGGCGAAGAGCTCCTTCATGGAGGTGGCGTACCTGCTGCTGATCGGGGAGCTCCCGAGCGCCAAGCAGCTGGAGGAGTTCACCGGCCACATTCGTTATCACACGATGATCAACGAGTCGCTGCTGCGCTTCTTCGACTGGTTCCACCACAACGCGCATCCCATGGCGATGGTCTCGGGTGTCGTGGCCTCGATGGCCGCCTTCTACCACGACACCATGGACATCCATAACCCGCGCCACCGCGAGATCTTCGCCCACCGCATCATCGCCAAGATCCCGACCATCGCCGCGGCGGCCCACAAGCACTTCCTCGGCCAGCCCTTCGTCTACCCGCGCAACGACCTCGACTACGCGAGCAACGTGCTCAGCATGCTGTTCGCGGTGCCCTGCGAGCCCTACCGGCTCGATCCGATCGCCGCCAAGGCGCTCGACCTCTTGTTCGTGCTGCACGCCGACCACGAGCAGAACGCCAGCACCTCCACGGTGCGCCTCGCCGGCAGCACCGGCGCCAACCCCTACGCGGCGATCTCCGCGGGCGTCTCGGCGCTGTGGGGCCCGGCGCACGGCGGCGCCAACGAGGCGGTGCTGTCGATGCTCGAGCAGATCGGCACGGTGGATAACATCCCGAAGTACCTGGCGATGGCCAAGGACAAGTCGAGCCATTTCCGGCTCATGGGCTTCGGGCACCGCGTCTACAAGAACTTCGATCCGCGCGCCCAGATCATCCGCGAGATGTGCCACAAGGTGCTGGCGCAGCTCGGCCGCAGCGACAACCCGCTGCTCGAGCTCGCGCAGCGCCTCGAGGAGATCGCGCTCAAGGACGATTACTTCATCGAGCGCAAGCTCTACCCGAACGTGGACTTCTACTCCGGGGTCATCTACAGCGCGATCGGCATCCCGCGCTCGATGTTCACGGTGATGTTCGCGATCGCGCGCACCGTCGGCTGGGTGGCGCACTGGCAGGAGATGATCTCCGACCCCGGCATGCGCATCGGCCGGCCGCGCCAGCTGTACACCGGTCCGCAGCGGCGCGACTACGTCGACATCAAGAAGCGCGCCTGAGGCGCGCCCTCATCACTGCGCGGTCTGCTCGAGCCTGCGGCCGTTGCGGGGCTGCGTCGGACGGGCATTGTGGGCGTAGCGCGCCGCGAACTGCTGCACCTGCGCCGCGGAGGCCGATGCGGCGTGCTTCAGCACCAGCCAGCGCACCTGCTCGCTGCAGGGCGGAGTGGTGAGTGAGCCCTCGAAGGTGTAATAGCCGCGGCTCGCCGGCAGCAGCGCGCCGAGGTCCAGGGTCGCGCCGGCAACGCTCTTCTCGCCCTGACCCTGCGGGAAGTTGTCGAACACGCTCTTGAGGAACGCGTTCTCGTCGCCCTTGCGGATCAGCACCGCGACCACCGCGAGCTCGCCTTTGGCATTCTTGTGCACCAGGTGCGCGACCATCGAGTAGCGCTTGCCGGCGACGCGCTCCTCGCTCGGGCGGTGAAAGTGAAACTGCACCAGCTCGTAGCGCTCCCCGCCCACGCTGATGCCGCCGCTGCCGGCCGGGGCATTCACCTGGATGGTGTGGCCGTTGTCGGTGACCGTGAGCGGCAGCGGGTGGTAGTCGAACTCGATCGCGGGCAGCGCGGCGGTGGTGGCGCCCGTGATGTCGATCGGCGACTGGCGCTGACCGACACCGCAGGTGGCGAAGGCGGGATCGACGCTTGCCCAGTGCTCGGGCCCCTGCGCGCCGCTGTAGCTCCAGTGGGGATGGTGGCCTTCGTCGGCGAGTGCGAGAGGCGTGGGGGCGGCGCACAGGACGCACAGGAGCAGGCTTCGCGCTGACATGCGTATTTCCCCGTTTATCTCGCCCGGTGCCGAGGGCGGCGCACTATAGCAAGGCTCGTGACGGGTGCGTGCGGCGGACCTCAGGCCTCACCACCCGGAGCATCGAGGAGCGCTGCGACCTCGAGCGCGCTGGCGCGGCGCATCGGCCGGCCGTCGACCGGGCTCACCGGTGCCTGGCGGATGCCGTCGGGCGGAAACACGGTGGCCTCGATCGGCTGATCGTCCATCTCGAAGCGCACGCCCGGGTAGGCGCGGATGCGCTCGGCGTTGAGCTTCACGCGCCGCGCGGTGACCTCGTGCGGGATGCCCTGGTCGATGAGCTTGAGCGTCACCGACTCGGCCCGGTCGGCGAACAGGTGCAGCTGCACCTCGGAGTGCTCGGTGGCGGTGCCCGAGAGCACCGGGCCCACCAGGCGCGGCTCGAACTCCTTGAGGTAGCGCATCGCCGAGAGCGCCGCGGCGCGCTGCGCGTGCAGCACCTCCAGGTGCGTGTCCCCGCCGAACAGGCGCTGGTAGGCGGCGAGCGCCTCCTCGATCTCGCTGTTCTTCGGCAGCATCGCCGCCCCGTCGGTGACCCCGAGGCGCTCGGCGGCCTTGCGCTTGGCGACCAGGAAGTCGCGGATACCGTGCTCGGCCATGATGCGCGCGGCTTCCTGCGCCAGAGCGCGCCGCAGGTTGTCGCCGCGCGTCGGGTGTCGCTTCACGCGCGTCACGCTCTAAAAGATCGGCTCGCCGCTTCCCTGGGTCTGGGGTCCCTGTGCCACCGCTGCAGCATCCTCGGCCGAGGGCAGATGGTCCGCCATGAAGATCTCCGGCACGCCGTTGGGGTTCTCCGCACTGACGAGCGTGCCGGTCTCGGGCGAGATGCGCAAGGTCACGATGCCCTCGGGCATCGTGCGGTGCTCCTCGGTGACGCCCTTGAGCGCCTCGCCCATGAAGCCGATCCAGATCGGCAGCGCGGTGCGCGCACCCTCCTCGGCCTCCCCGAGCGGGCGCTCCTGGTCAAACCCCACCCACACCGTCGCCACGAGGTTCGGCGTGAAGCCGTTGAACCAGGTGTCCTTCGCCTCGTTGGTGGTGCCGGTCTTGCCGGCGATGTCGCTGCGCCCGAGGGCGAGCGCGCGCCGCCCGGTGCCGCGCTTGATGACGTCGGCCATCATGTCGTCCATGACGTAGGCGTTCTGCGCCGAGATCACCCGCGGGGCGAGCTGCTCGGCCGGCAGCGGCGCGGGCTCCCCGTGCGTGGCGTCGGCGATGCGCACCGCCTGCGCGCCCGGCTCCCCGGGCACGCCCGCGGGCGCGGCGGCCTCGCACTGCGGGCAGGCGCGGCGCGGGCTCGCGCGCCACACCACCTGGCCGGAGGCATCCTCGATGCGGTCGATGAAGTAGGGCTGCACGCGGAAGCCGCCGTTGGCGAACACCGCGTAGCCGGCGGCGACATCCAGCGGCGTCGCCTCCATGGTGCCGAGCGCGAGCGTCAGGTCGTGCGGCAGCGCCTTGGGGTCGAAGCCGAAGCGCTGGATGTAGTCGATCGCGGTGGAGATGCCGATCTCGCGCAGGATGCGGATCGACACCAGGTTGCGCGAGCGCACCAGCGCCTCGCGCATGCGCGTCGGGCCGCCGAACTCGCGCGTCGAGTTCTCCGGGCGCCAGGTGTCCTCGCTGCCGTTGCCGTCGAGCACGATCGGCGCATCGAGGATGACGCTCGCGGGCGTGAAGCCGTGCTCGAGGGCCGCGGAGTACAGGAAGGGCTTGAAGCCCGAGCCCGGCAGGCGCCGCGCCTGGGTGACGCGGTTGTACTTGTTGGTGAAGTAGTCGAAGCCGCCGACGAGTGACACCACGCTGCCGTCGTTCGGGTCGAGCGCCACCAGCGCCGCCTGCGCCTCGGGAATCTGGCCGAGCTGCGCGTGGCCCTTGCCGTCGGCGACCACGTAGATGACATCCCCGCGCGTGAGGATCTGCCCGGCATCCTTCGGCGGCGGCCCGAGCGCCTCGTTGCGCAGCTGCCGGCGCGCCCACGACAGCCCGTCCCAGTCGATGTCGACCGCGCCCTGGGACTTCACGTAGGCGTGCACGCCCTTGTCGGCCACCGACACCACGACCGCCGGGGCGAGGTTGCCGATGGCGGCGTACTCATCGACCAGGTCATCGTAGTCCGCCTCGCCGTGCGCGGGCAGCTCGACGTGGCCGGCGGGCCCGCGCCAGCCGTGGCGGCGGTCGTACTCGATGAGCCCGATGCGCACCGCGCGGTTGGCATCCGCCTGCAGCCGCCCGTCGATGGTGGTGTAGACCTTGTAGCCGGCGCTCTCGGCCGAGGGGCCGAAGCGCTGGCGCAGCTCGAGGCGCGCCATCTCCGCCACGTACGGGGCCTCGACGTCGTAGAGCGGCGCGTGCGCGCGCGCCTCCATCGGCTCCTTGTTGGCGGCTTCCGCGGTGGCGGCGTCGATGTAGCCGAGCTCGCGCATGCGGCGCAGCACGTAGGCGCGGCGCTGCGTGGCGGCCTGCGGGTCGACGATCGGGTTGTAGCGCGAGGGCGCCTTGGGGAGCCCGGCGATGGTGGCGGCCTCGGCGACGTCGAGCTTGTCGAGCGTCTTGCCGAAGAAGGCCTCGGCGGCGGCGGCGACGCCGTAGGCGCGCTGGCCGAAGAAGATGACGTTGAGGTAGAGGCCGAAGATCTCCTGCTTGGTGAACTCGTGCTCCATGCGGTAGGTGACGAAGGTCTCCTGCAGCTTGCGACGCGCGGTCTTGTCGAGCGAGAGGAACATGTTGCGCGCGGCCTGCATGGTGATGGTGCTCGCGCCCTGGGTCTTGTCGCCGGACACCAGGTCGATCAGCACCGCGCGCACCACGCCGAAGTAATCGACGCCGTGGTGCTCGTAGAAGCGCTCGTCCTCGGCGGCGAGGAAGGCCCGCTTCACCAGCTCAGGGATCTGGTCGTAGCTGACCGGGATGCGCCGCTGCTCGCCGATCTGCGCGATCAGCGCGCCGGTGCGCGTGTAGACGCGCAGCGGCACCTGCAGTTCGACGTTGCGCATCGACTCGATCGAGGGGAGCGAGGTCACCAGGTACACGTAGCTGCAGGCGAGGGCGTAGGCCCCCAGAAGTGTGACGAGCATCACACCGCCGCCGAGAGCCGCGAGGACGCGAAAGTAATTCCATTTCACAGAAAACAACTACCTCTGCTTGCGCTCCCTGCAACGCCTATGCATAGTAACCCTCGACTCAGGGCAAACTCACCGAAAGGTGGGGACGCAAAGCCTCCGGTCTACGGGGACGCAAGGACCTATGACAGCGGGGTTGCCGGATCGAACGTTAACGCACTCCGCGGCGCATGGTCACGCGCCCTGGGCTTCAGCGGTTCGACCGAACTTCGCGGCGTAAGTGCCTGCATAACCCTCCCCGTACACCTCAGGGCCCGTGCGTCCCCAGGGGCGCTTGAAGCAGAACCGGCTGCATGAATCGATGCTGCGGGGTGCGACTTATCGCACCCGTGACGCTGTCGGCAGTCCGCTACACGGCACTGCAGGTACCGTGCGCATCCGTGAGGGTGCTCACGTTCAATTTAACAGTGCGCTGATATATAGTGTTTCCGCGTCTAATACAGGGTGGTCACTTTCAGGCGTAATGTCCTGAAAAGGAAATAAAAATGTTGCTCTTGCAGCGCAAGTACCGCCCCCTCCTGGGACTTGACATAACCACCTCGTCGGTGAAGCTCATTGAGCTCGCGATGGCGGGTGGTCAGTACCGGGTCGAGGCCTATGCTGCCGAGCCCACGCCACAGAACGCCATCAATGAAAAGGCGATCGTGGATGCGGAGGCCGTGGGCGAGGCGATCCGCCGCGCGGTCAAGCGCGCCGGCGCCAAGAGCGCCGAGGTCGCGGTGGCCATCTCCGGCGATGCCGCGATCACCAAGGTGATCCAGATGCCGCGCACGCTGCGCTCGGGTGACCTCGAGGCGCAGGTGGAGATGCAGGCCGACCAGTACATCCCCTTCCCGATGGATGAGGTCTCCTACGATTTCGAGGTGCTGGGCCCGAATGACAAGGACCCCGACTCCAACGACGTGCTGCTGGTGGCGACGCGCACCGAGAACGTCGAGCAGCGCCAGGCGGCGGTGAAGGCCGCGGGGCTGAGCGCCAAGATCGTCGACGTCGAGGCGTTCGCGCTCGAGAACGCCTGCAAGCTCATGACGCACCAGATGCCCGACGGCGGCATCGACCGCACCATCGCGGTCGCGGACTTCGGTGCCAGCAGCACCACCTTCAGCGTGCTGCGCAACCTCAAGGTCGTCTACACGCGCGACTTCGCCTTCGGCGGGCAACAGCTCACCGAGGAGATCATGCGCACCTACGGACTCGCGATGGAGGAGGCCGGCCGCGCCAAGAAGGAAGGCGGCCTGCCCGGCAACTACCAGTCCGAGGTGCTCGACCCGTTCATCGACGACATGACGCAGCAGGTGAGCCGCTCGCTGCAGTTCTATCTGGCCTCCGGCTCCGGGCGCGAACAGCCGGAGAAGATCCTGGTGTGCGGCGGCTGCGCCAACATCCCCGGAGTGGCCGAGGTGATCTCCAGCCGCGTGGGCATCTCCGCCGAGAAGGGCGACCCGCTCGGCCAGATGAAGCTGTCCTCGCGCGCCAAGGCGCAGGCCGTGCAGCGCGACGCGACGGCGCTCCTGACGGCGTGTGGTCTCGCACTGCGGAGTTTCGACTGATATGCCACGCATAAATCTACTGCCGCACCGCGAGAGCAAGCGCAAGGAGCGCAAGCTCAAGTTCCTCGTGGCGCTCGGGGCCGCCGCGGTCGCCGCCGCGGTCACCTCCTTTGCCGCCTACCTCATGTACGGGCAGATGATCGACGCGCAGATGCGCCGCAACGAGCAGCTGCGCACCGAGATCAAGACGCTCGACAAGCAGAACGAGGAGATCAACAACCTCGAGACTGCCAAGCAGAAGTTCATCGCGCGCATGGAGATCATCGAGAAGCTGCAGCGCTCGCGCCCGGAGATCGTGCACGTGTTCGACGAGATCGTGCGCACCCTCCCCGAGGGCGTCTACCTCACCGCCATCAAGCAGAACGACAAGAAGCTCAAGTTCGAAGGCATCGCGCAGTCAAGCACGCGCGTCTCCTCGTTCATGCGCAACATCGACGGCTCGCAGTGGCTGCGCAGCCCCGAGCTCGAGGTGGTGCAGACCACCAAGGGCTCCGGCCCCGGCTCGAGCTTCACGATGACGGCACAGCAGGTCACCGCCGGCTCCGACGACAGTGGCGCCGGGGCGCGCGCCGCCAAGGGCAAGATCCGCAAGGCGAGCGCGGGCGGCACGGGAGCGCAGCAATGAACATACTCGAGGAGCTGCGGGCACTTGATCCGCGCGACCCGGGACGCTGGCCGATGCCGGTCCTGGCCGGCGCCGTGGTGGCCGCCTTCCTGGTGCTCTCCGCGGTGGGCATCTATCTGCTGGTGTGGGACGAGCAGCGCCCGCGCCTGCAGCAGTACGCCTCCGAGGAGCTGAAGCTGCGCCAGGAGTTCCGCGACAAGCACGCCAAGGCCGTCAACCTCGAGGTCTACAAGCAGCAGCTGAAGGACATCGAGCGCTCCTTCGGCGCGCTGCTGCGCCAGCTGCCCGGCAAGACCGAGGTGCCGAGCCTGCTGGTGGACATCTCGCAGACCGGACTTGCCGCCGGGCTGCAGGAGAAGCTGTTCCAGCCGCAGGCGGAGCAGAAGCGCGACTTCTACGCGGAGCTGCCCATCAAGATCCGCCTGACCGGCAGCTACCACCAGTTCGGCGAGTTCGTGAGCGGCATCGCGGCGCTGCCGCGCATCGTCACGCTGCACGACATCGACATCAAGCCGGACTCCAAGGACGCCTACGACCAGCTGTCACTCGAGCTGACGGCCAAGACCTACCGTTACCTGGACGAGGACGAGATCGCCGCCGCCGAGGCCGACAAGAAGAAGGCCGCAGGTCCGGGGCGCCCGCGTCCCGCCGCGGGCGGTTAGCGGTACCTAACTATGCATAACAAGCCACAGCGAACCGGACTGCGCTTCACCTGCCTGGCGCTCGCCTGCGCGGCCTACGCGGCCGTCACGGCCTGCTCGAGCGCGGATGATGAGCTGGCGCGCTTCATCGAGGACACCAAGAAGGAGCCGGGCGGCCGGGTCGAGCCGCTGCCGGAGATCAAGCCGTACGAGACCTTCGTGTACGCGGCGGCCGAGCTGCGCTCGCCGTTCCTGCCGAGCAGCCCGGGATCGGGCGCCGGCTTCTCCGGCGTGCGTCCGGACCAGAAGCGCAACCGTGAATTCCTCGAGCAGTACTCGCTCGACACCCTGAAGATGGTCGGCACGCTCAAGCTCGGCGGCTCCATCTACGGCCTGGTGCAGACCAAGGACGGCCTGGTGCACCGCGTGACCACCGGCAACCACATCGGTCAGGCCGAGGGCAAGATCATCGACATCACGCCCGCGAAAATCAGTGTTATCGAAATCGTTCCGGACAGCCTGGGCGGGTACATGGAGCGTCCCGCCGCGCTCGCCCTGAACGAGTAAAGGTCCAGCAGGGAGTTCTCTAGAATGCAACGCCACCGACTGTTCAATCGTCTCCTCGGCACGGCCCTCGTGCTCGCAGGAGTACTCGGCATGCTCCCGGGAGCACCTGCACTGGCGGCGGATCAGCCCGCGCTGCAAGCCATCGACGTGCAGCCGCTCGCCGGCCAGCAGCTGCAGCTCACGATGCGCCTGTCGGGCCCGGCGCCGCAGCCGCTGTCCTTCACCATCGACAACCCGGCGCGCATCTCGCTCGACCTGCCGAACACCTCGCTGGCGCTGCCCTCGCGGCGCATCGACGTGCACGCCTCCGGCCTCGACACGATCCTCGCCGCCGAGACCAAGGACCGC